>WNGG01002148.1_pt1 | contig 36409 bp, 37 predicted proteins | sample 5400661 | NCBI WGS metagenome assembly WNGG01 (sample SAMN13153372, study PRJNA577476) | soil metagenome | isolation source: 100 cm soil or saprolite under Garry oak tree replicate 1 | place: USA:California | collected 2016-06-15
GCGCGCTCCTTGCTGGCCTGCTGGTCATCCTGGTGGGTGCGCTCGTGCGCGCGCCACTGGCAAAAGTACCCGAAAACACACTGAAGTTCGTCGTCGGCATCATGTTGACGACCTTTGGCACCTTCTGGTTGGGTGAGGGGTTTGGGGTGGAGTGGCCATTGTCGGATGTCTTTCTCCTCATCCTCGCCGCCATCTACCTGGGCGCATCTTTCTTGCTCATTGCCTGGCTCAAAGAGGTGAAAAAGCAACAGCAAGCGCGGGCGTTAGAGAATCAACCGGCCCCCACGACCGTGCAAACACAGGAGGTTCATCCGTGAAGGTCATCAAAGCCATCTACAATTTTATCGTTGGTGATATGGTCATCCTGATAGGCGTCGCGCTGACGGTGACTATCCTGGCGCTCATCAATAACGTCAGTGTCCTGGCACCCCTCAAAGGCTTTTCAGGTCTGTTTCTGATCATAGCTGTTCTCGGTAGTCTCGTCGTCTCACTGAGCCGGGAGGCAGACATTTGGAGATAAGACCTTCCCCTTCGCTGCGCTCAGGGTGACAGGCAGTATCTCCAAATGTCTGGCCGGGAGGCGTTTTCCTTTCGCCGTTAGCGGGTAGAGGAAAAGAGGTTCAAGCGTAGGCAGAGTGAGCAACGCTTATATTAAGAGTGTTGCTCACTCTGCCTTTCCTGTTTTGTCCAGCCAATCGATCAAGTCTAGCTTAATCGTGTGCTGTCTCCCACCGGCGATGTATCCACTCTCCCACGACCGAAGGCATCGATGCGACCCCAACGACCCGGGATGTCGAGCAGTTCGAGTTGGCCAAGCATTGAGGGGATGGCAGGGTCAACCAGAAGGTGGTCGCCAGTCGGCTCCAGGCCAAGCATCGCGCGCAGCAGCAAGAGCGGCGCTCCGCTGGCCCAGGCTTGTGGGCTACACGCGGTTGGGTATTCCACCGGAAACTCTGTTAGTTGACGGGGATAGCCTGCGAATGCCTCCGGCAGACGACCCTTGAAGTAGGTGGCAGCCTCCAGCATGCCCATTGCGACTCGTGCAGCCTCCTCGCGATAACCATAGCGCCTGAGCCCCATTGCGATAAACGCGTTGTCGTGTGGCCAGACCGTCCCGAGATGATAGCCAATCGGGTTGTAGCCACCCTCGCCTTCTGCCATGGTGCGTACGCCCCAACCAGAATACAGTTTAGGACCCATCAGGTGGCGCACAAGGTCAACGCATCAACCTTGCGCCCGTCGCCATCGATGGCGAGCGCGAAACACTCACGGTCTTCGAGCCAGAAGTCCCGGTTGAACCTGCGCTTCAGTTCGGCTGCTTCCTTCTCCAAGCGGTCGGCAAGTTCGGAATCATTCCAGAACTTGCGAGCCAGACGCGCGCAGCGCATCTTAGCGTCGTAGATGTAGCCCTGGATCTCACACGTCGCACGCGGCAGGCGCGAGAGCGTGCCATCGGCGAACAGGATGGAGTTCCAGGAATCCTTCCAGCACTGGTTCTCCAGTCCAGTCTCCTTGTTGCGGCGGCTGTACTCGACATAGCCATCGCCATTGCGGTCCCCATATTTGTCGATCCAGGTGAGCGCCGCCCTGGCTTCCATCTCAAGCTGCCGTACCAACTCGGCGTTGCCGGTCCAGCGCTCAAATTCATCGAGCAGGATGAGAAAGAGCGGCGTGGCGTCGGCAGATCCATAGTAAGGTGAGTGCGGACGTTCCTCGAACGCGGTCATCTCGCCGAATCGCATCTCATGCATAATCTTGCCAGGCTCCTCATCGCGGAAGTCGTCGACCCTTGTCCCTTGTTGTTCCGCCAATGCACGTAGTGTCGCTTTGGCGAGCTCGGAGGTGAAAGGGAGCGCCTGGTAGCTTACAATCATGCTGTCCCTCCCGAAGAGCGTCATGAACCAGGGTAAGCCAGCAGCAGGCAGCGCCTGTCCCGGCAGCGTGATGGGGAAAAAGCGCAGCGCCGCCAGATCAACGAGACTCCGACGGTAGGTCGCCTGGAGCGATGGCCAATCACAGGACAGTCGAGGTACAGCTTCACCCAACTTCTCCAGACTCCTCTTCATCTTAGACCTGGCTTGTGGACCTCCGTGTCCGTTGGCCATCTCTTCGTGATTTTCGCCGAAGCCGACCAGCACGGTGACGACGTCCAGGCTGGTCGTCCATTCACCGTGAGGCTCGATATGCACTGCGAAGCTCAGACCGTGCTCGTCGATGTCAGCTTTAGCACTGGCAGTAATCAAGGTCTCTCGGACAAACTGTTCACGACGATAGCCAAGCACCAGGCGATCGCTCTCGATCCGCTGGTAGAATTCACCTTTCTTCTTGAGTGCATCCTTGACCTCGAACAGGTCGGCAAAGTCAGCCGCCGCCTCCAGGCGCATCTTGAGGTCAACCGGTTGGTCTTTGTGATTGAGGATGGTCACATCCTCGTGGAAGCCGTTTCCTACTGCTCGTGTGCGAATGATCGACTGATCAGCATCCACATAGATGGTGCCGGTTCCCGGAACCAGGAAGAACTGCACATAGAAGTAGTCGAGGTCGTCCGTAGACAGGGCGTTCGGACGTAGCCCGTCCACCGTCAGCAGCCAGCGTGAAAGAAAACGCGTATCCCACGCAAACAGTCCCAGCGGCTCACTTGGCGAGGCATCGATGTCCCCACGCAAGTCACTGACCACAAAGTTATTTCCCTCCAGGACACTAATCGTTGTTTTCTCACCCATCGTCTTCTCCTTTATCCCTCTTCTCCGCTGGCCAGGCTCTCATCGGGAAAGAGCCGCTGGACTATCTGCGCCAGGCCAAGATTGCCTGTGATTTTCATCTTCCCTTGCATGAACAGCGTGGTTGGATTCTGCTTCCCCAACACCATACGGTCGAAGTCTTCTCGGCTGCACGCAAACACGCAGTCTGCTCCAACCATATCTCTGTTCACTGACAGCGATCCGTTGTTCACGACGACGAACCAGCTTCCTGCATCCTCGATATCCCAACGGATAGTTCCAGAGATGCTATGAAGCAGGGGTTCGTAGCCACGTTCAGCTAGTCGCTCAAAGAAAGCTTGAGTCGTATCAATCATAGGTCCTCCTTATGTGGCTAAATCTGATCAAAAGCTATCAAGTGGGGCTTGCTATCGTCTTCCTGATCGATGATAGCAGACCCCACTTGATGAGCAGCAGCGCTGTGGGACGGTGTGGCCCCGGACAGGTTCTAGCGCGAGAAACGCTTGCTGCTTCAGAGGATCATGAAGTGGGGCACGAGCACTTTGTCGATGACGTGAACGATGCCATTATCAGCACTCACATTGGCATGTGTAATGGTCGCACCATTGACCTTAATGCTTTCCAGCAGGGTTGAGGTGAGCATGTCTTTCACAACGTAGCTATGGGCATCTGAACCGTCTTCCAACGTCTCGCTAGCTGGTCCGGCAGAGACGGACGACCTGATGATGAGCCGCTGTCCCTCCATCGTTTTCAGGAAGGTCATGTCGAGCAGATCGGCCGCCTTGTACACCCCCATCACGATATGGTACTTTACCGCCCTGCTTAGATTGTAGTAGTCGTCGAATAGATTATCGAGCTTCTCGGCATCCATCTGCGCGAAAGCGGCATCGGTCGGCGCAAAAACAGTGAAGGCTCCCGGCTCCTTCAGGGTTGCAGCCAGCTCGGTTATTTTCAGGGCGCGCGTGAATGTTGTAAACATCCCCTCTGCGTGGATAGTATCGATAAGATTTGCCATATGGCCTCTTTCCTTTCTCTCCCGCGCTGGCCAATATTGTTACCGTCCAGCGCGATTCACGCCGAAGCGGCCTGCAGGCTAGTTCTCCGGCGTGTTGCTTTACGATTGCTTCGTTTGATGTGTATGGAACTTGTTGGCCCATTGTTCGATCTGCTTTCTGGCTTCCGCTTCCGTCACGCCATAGCGTTCCTGGATCTTGCCAGCCAGCACCTCGACATCGCCTTTGACCTGCTCTACGTCGTTGTGCGTGAGTTTGCCCCACTCGTGGCGTACGCCCCCACTCAACTGCTTCCAGTTGCCCTGAATTCTGTCCCGTAAAGAGTTGTCTTTCACCTGTTCATTCTCCTTTCGACTGCTTCGCATGTACATGCGAAGCAGATGGTTGCTTCTATCACCCCTTGAAAAGGGGGCGGTTACGAGCGTAACTACATGAATAGCGTACACGTCGCTCGTGAAGAAAAACGTTGGCAGGAGCATAAAAAATGTACAGTCTCTTTTTTGTGCCTACGCTGGCTACCTTGATCGCCTTATTAAGGCCTGTGGAGCGTCAGCACCCATACCCTGGTTTCTCACGCGCTTACCAGTTGTTCAAAGGCGGCACGATCCAGTTGCTCGCGTTCCATGAGCGCAAGAGCCAGCCTGTCGAGCTGGTCGTCGTGCTCAGTCAACACCATCTTCGCCATCTGATAGCCCTCGCTGAGCAAGCGCTGCACCTCTAGATCGATCAATGTTGCCAAGCTTGCACTGCTCGCTTCGCTGGCGGCAGCCTCCGGCGTCCCAAAGCGGTGTTGACGCGCAGGCAGGTCGCCTCCGTTCAGCACAAGTCGACCGTCTACATCGATGGCGAGTGTCCGACTGCGCGCGGGAAGCGCAAAACGATTGTGGTAGTGCAGGTCCGGGCCAGTTGCGGGCGCCCAGCCCTCGACGAACATCACGCCTACCTGCTCGCTCATACCCCAGCGTGTGACCATCTTTCTGGCGAGGCCGGTCACCACCTGGAAATCGTTCTCCGCGCCGGTGGTTACTCGATCAGGTCCAAAGGTCAGTTCTTCTGCCGCCCGGCCTCCTAAGCCTACAGCCAGGCGAGCCATAAGGCTTTCCCGGCTGTGGTTGTAGCGGTCCTCCTCGGCCACGAACTGTGTCACTCCCAGGCTCTGTCCACGCGGCAGGATGGTCACGCCATTGATGCGGTCAGCCCCCGGCAGGTGGTGGGCCACCAGTGCATGACCCGCCTCGTGAAAGGCGATGATGCGGCGATCCGTTTCGCTGAGCACGATGGGACGCTGCGCTCCAAGGAGTACCCGCGCCAGCGCTTCCTCGAAGCACGCGCTGGTGATGCGCTCCAGGTTGCGACGTGCAGCACACAGCGCCGCTTCATTGACGAGATTGGCGAGGTCCGCGCCACTCATCCCCGTGGTGAGCCGTGCCAGGCGCTCCAGGCTCACCTCCTCGTGCAGGGGAGTGCGGCGCATATGCACCTGGAGGATCGCCTGGCGGCCCGCCCGGTCGGGCAGCGAGACGCTGATGTGACGGTCAAAGCGGCCCGGGCGCAGCAGAGCCGGGTCCAGGATATCGGCGCGGTTGGTGGCTGCCAGCACGACGATGGTCTGCCGTGCTGCGAAGCCGTCGAGTTCGACCAGCAACTGGTTGAGTGTCTGGTCCCGTTCATCATTGCCGCTGAACCTGGGGGTTCGTTTGCGGCCCACAGCGTCCAGTTCGTCCAGGAAGATGACGCAGGGAGCGTTCTCCCGCGCCTTGCTAAACAGGGCGCGCACCCGCTTTGCCCCCAACCCGACGTACATTTCGACAAACTCCGAGGCGCTTACACTGAAGAACGGTACCCCCGCTTCACCGGCGACGGCTTTGGCGAGCAAGGTTTTGCCCGTACCTGGAGGGCCCACCAGCAAAGCTCCTCGCGGGATGCGCGCTCCCAGGCGCTCGAAGTGGTCGGGAGCGCGCAGGAACTGCACGAGTTCTTCGACCTCCTGGCGCACTTCGTCGATGCCCGCCACATCGGCGAAGGTGACAGGGGGCTGTTCCAGTTCTGGACGAACTGGAGAGGACGCAGGCGCTGGGGCCCGCTTGTTCCTGGAAGAGGCGTCATCAAAAGATGTCTCTGGCGCATGGGAGTCTCGCCGTTCGGGTTCGGCACGGTTCCTGATCTGATTGATGCGCATGTGATCGCCAACGGCACCAGGAGACCGAACACGCCTGCCAGGGAACAGAACCCAGACCAGGATCAACAGGAGGAATAGGAAAGGGAGAGGCTTCCAGAGCAACAAGAGCCACGGGGGTAGTTGCGCCGAAGGCAGCGTCTTGATCACGACGTGCTTGCTCACAAGCAAAGGAATGAGCGCCGAGTCGCCACGTCCGGGCAAACGAGTAAAGACCAGACGTGCCGGATCAAGAGGAAGCGACGCCGTTGCGGAGGCCAGCCCGAAACTGCGAACATCACTACTGAGGACGTGACTCCCGGCGACGTGGGCCGCCCAGGCTTGGAGCGCGTTCATCTTTGTCTGACGAGTAGGTGTGGCCTGGCTCCTAGAAAGAGGCCTGACCAATAGCCCCTCAATGTCTTGATCCTGCAGGCTTACCACCAGGACATTGCTCGCCCTGACCTGCGCGATGAACGTGCTGTAGTCAATGACTGTCAGGCCGCTCGATGGCGGAGTAAGATCGGGTGCTGGAAGCCGGCTGCAGATGCCAAAAAGCAGCCGCAACAGTATAGTCAGCAGGACCCCCGTGAGCAGCAATTGTTTCTGTCTTATGAACGTTGTTCGGACCCGTTGTCTGGCCTTTCTTCCCATTTCTCTGTTCACGCCTGGTCTCCTTCCTTTCTCGCCCATACACCCCTTCCAGCGGGTAGAGGTAGAGAGTGCTTGTGCAATCCTGCTTGTGCGTCGTTCGTACGGATCGCATCCCATCGTCAAAGAAACATTTCTGTTCTTTATTAGCATGATATGTGCAGAGAGTGAAAGAAAGCGTCGATGAAACCGTCAAAAAAGCGGCTGACAAATTACCTGGAAGAGAGGATGTGGCCACCAGCGTTTGTGAGGAGCTATCCTACGGGAGTTCCAGTCCCAACTGCGCGAGGACTTCCTCCAGGCCGCTGGGCGAGAAATCGGCGGTGATCGCCGTGATTGCATCGCCTGTCACAAGGAATTCCAGGTGCCTGTACGGTAGGGCTATCTTTGTGCCTGTGGCAGGGATGACAGGCAGTGGTGGCAGAATCAAGTCTGCCGCCTGCGTATCGGTAACGGCGGTGACGAAGAGCACCCTCCAACTGTGCTCCGCCAGGCTCTTTTCAAGTAGGACGTGGCCGTTGAATGACCAGTCCGAGAAAGCTGTTGTGATGGCTTTCATAAAGGCAAGCAACTGCGCTTTGCCTATGGATTGAGGAAGAATTTGCTTGCAGATGACATCGTCCGACAGGTAGGAAGCGAGAGCGTTGGCATCGTGCTCTTCCCAGGCTTGCATGGCAGCTTGTACGATAGTCGTTGCGTGCATTGAAGGTATTCCTTTCCCAAACGCTTCGAATGGCATCCGCTCCTCCCTTTCCCGGAAAAATCAGATCCCGCGTCATAACATGGATTCCCGGCTAGAACGTTTCCTCCAGCCGGGATTCCACGGTGCTCAGCTGTTCGTCAGAGATGAGCGCATCGGTTAACCGCGCCCAGTTCAAGTTTGCTCCACGTAGGTTCGCCGCCATCAAATTCGTCCCAGTCAGGTCGGCCCCGGAGAGGTCGGCATCGGCGAGATTTGCGCTGCGCAGGTCACAAAACGCGAGTTTGGCCTCGATCAGCCTGGCCCCGGAGAGGTCGGCGCTGGCGAGGTTGGCTCCGTTTAAATTGGCCTCGATGAGGTCGGACGCGCTGAGATTGGCATGATGAAGATTGGCCTCTCTCAAATCAGCCGTACTGAGATTGTACTTGCCGAGATCGGCTCCACTCAGGTCAGCGCCATACAGGTCTGGCAATGTGGCAGGATGCAATCGTCTCCATGTATTCCAGCTATCCACTCCTCCCTGCCTCAAAAGCTCCAGGTGTTGCTGGTCCGCCATTATATTCACCGTCTCCTTTCCTCCGATAAGTAAAGTGTCTAGGTACACCTTGCGCCTGGCTGTTGCACTATTGATGTCATCGCATCGGCAGGCGCTACCGCGACATCAAAGCCCCTCTTTATCGGCTACGCCGGGGTACTCAGTGGGTACTTTCCCTCGCAGTTTAGGCCAGGGTGTTGGATACACTCTGGTCAAAGCTTGCGAGGTTTGGTGTGCCAAGCCCTGTTGTGTAGTCCCAGCCCGGTGTTGCGTGATAGTACTGGTTATTGCCGCTTGTGACATCAAAGTAGGCATTTCCTCCAGCATGCTTGTCCGCAACGGCATAATAGAGCCGCGGTGAATAGCCGAAGGTGCCCAGATGCTGAATGGTGTCTTCATTCACCAGCGCCTGACCGGCAGCCCAGATGGGCGCGGCGGCGCTTGTTCCACCAACGGCGCCCCATGAGCCCTGGAAGTAGACGGCCAGATTATCCGCGACCGCTGCCAGGTCTGGCACTTGACGGTCGTTTTGCGAGTATCGATTATTGACTCCGTTGGCGTTTTGCCAGTCTGGACGGTGAAACAGGCTGCTATTGCCTCCACCGGTGCCCCAGCTATTGTTACACTTAAAAATGTTGGGAAAATGCGACCACGCCACCTCATCTGTACGGTTGCCCTGACCATCGACGGACAACTCCGTACCCCCGACCGCTACCGCCCACGGGTCAGTGGCCGGAAAGCTCACCGAAAGGTCTCCGAAGGTCTCGTCGGCAAATGCGCCGCAGTCGCCGCTGGCGACGAAGACGGTCATATGCTCCACCTGCGTCAGCTGTTGCAGGCTGCTATCGAGGGCGCGGACATCGTCGGAGGAGATATCGGCTTCGTCTATGCCCAGGCTGATGCTTACCACACTGCCCGCATTCGCGTTGGCGGTATTATCATTGAGGATATGCTGCAATTCATCATTCACCTGGGTCCAGGGATCGTCATTGGTATTGCCATCAGTTTGGTACACCTTGATAGAAGCGGCTGGGGCCAGACCTGCGACCATTTGTACGTCCAGCGTCGATTCGCCCTCCGCATCCGACGGGCCGCCATCGACGTTGATGAACGAGAGATGCCCCTTGAAGTGAATACAACTCAAGTAATTCTGAATATCATCAGGGTACGAGCCGTCCGTCTCCACGAGGTTGATGGTCATATTCTCCCCATGCAGGCCGTGCTGATAGAGGGGAGTGTAGCCGTAGGCCGTGGCTACGTCACTTGGAAAAAGCGTCTGGTCATCAGGGCTACAATCCTGTGCTTCATGCTGGGATAGGTGTGATGCTTGAGGATAGGTGATATTTAGGGCGTGCCTGGGGTGTAGGCTGTAGTTGTCCAACCCGCTAATGGCATCGATAGTTTGGGCGAAATCTGTAGGTACTTTGGGTGGAGTTGCAGGCGCGTAGAATGTACGTCCTTTGTACTGGTGGATGACGAACTTCGTTTGCAGCACTTTCGCCAGGGTGCCGGCCTGAGCTTGAATGGAGAGGTGTGTGCGCAACTTGCTCAGGCTCAAGGTGATTCCCTGGGGGTGAAAGAACTGTTTGATTTTTTGGTAGGTGGCATCATCTATGCCGAGACGATTGGCCAGGACCTCCAGATTAGAACGCTGCCCCGGTTGGAGCTTCTGATGATCAGCCTGGCTGAGTAGCCGGGGATCTATTTTGAAGGTGACGCCGACGTGCAACACTGTCGCGTCAGGCAATGGACCTTTCACAGGCGATTGCAGCGCAGCAACCGGGATGCCCAGATTAAGCGACACGTACTGAGGAGGCGCGCTCTGATTACAACTGACCAGTGACGCGAGAGAGAAGAACAGCGTGAGTAACAGCGCAGATGGATGAACTACCTTCGCGCGATAGGGTTTCCGCAAGGATTTCATAGTATAACCCTCATAACTTTCTTTGGGATATAACTGCCTAGTGGGTGACGAGCTTGCCGATCAAAAAGCCTGCGAGCGCGGCAGCAGTTGCGATACCTAGCGTTTGTAGCGCAGCGAGCACAACGTTGCGGTGTCCTACCAGGCCGCGTCCCACACCCAATAGTAGCAAGAGTATGGCCGTGATGATGAGCGAGACAAGGCGCGCGTTCGCCAGGGGAAGCAATGCGAATGGAACGACAGGAACGGATGCCGCAAACAGGTCGGAGAAAAACATCCATGCAGACTGTACAAATGGATTCTTCTGTTCCGTACTTCCAAGCTGGAGTTCAGTGGCCGCCTCGACATGGAGCAATATCTTGGGGTGACGAGCCAGCGCATCGACGATCGCCGCGGTGTCCTGCTCGTTAAAACCGGCAGTGTGCAGCCGGTCCCTGACTTCCTGTTGCTCTCCCGCCAGGTTGTTGTCGATCTCCGATTGCTCGTGGGCCAGTTTTGCTTTTGCCTGATCATTGGTCGACTCCACATCCAGAAACGTCCCGGCCATCATCGAGACGGCGGCGGAAATGGCTCCTGTTGCCCCGGCAAGCAAGACGACGGAACTGCTGGTCGTGCTACTGGCGACGCCGAACACCAGGCCGAGGATGGAAACGGTCCCATCCTCCATCCCGAAGACGATGTCGCCAATAGAGTCGTAAAAGGATTTCCCAACGGCTTGCAGAAACGACTTCCCCTGCGTGCTCTTGCCTGTGACCATGCTATGCGTACCTCTCTTTTTTCTCTCTGTCGTGAGTAGATACATTCACGGACTTCATTTGGAGCATCATGAAGCAATATTAGTTGTCTTGAGCGTACCAATTGTGCGTGAAGAAATGCGTTTGCCGGAGCGTCAAAAAGCACTCCTTGACTCCAGTGGGGCAAGAAACGTATACTACGAGAGCACTCTGAGCTTTTTGACGCTTCCGACCACGCTTTTTGCTACGCTCTGCGAATAGTATTGAATTATCCTTACCTATCGCCCTATTGGCCTCATACATAGTGTGCTCGTTGTCCTCTCTCTTGGGAGGCTTAGAGCAATACACCACGTTCTGCTTTTACCTTTGCAATCAAGAAAGCGAGTTGGACATGTTGAACATGCGAGGACGAACAGATGTCCTGTTCAAGAGGCTCTCTGGGCTGTCTCTCCTACGCCTGGTAGGGAAAGTCATCCTGGGTGTATTGACAGTGCAGGTCCTGACCGCAGTAGTCCTGCTTATCATCGCCGCGTTGGGAAAACGGCGCAAACACGAAATAAGCTTTCCCCATGAACCCTTCGAGGAAGTGCGTGTTGGCGAGAATGTCCTCCAACTGTATCCCTACGGGCGCGATCTCTACGATGCGATGCTAGAGGCAATCGATGCGGCACAGGAGAGCATCTATTTAGAAACCTTCATCTGGAAAGATGATGCCATTGGCCAGGAATTTCAAACGCACCTGACACGGAAGGCGGCAGAGGGTGTGGCGGTCTATGTCATCTTTGATCGTTTTGGCAATCTTGTGGTTCCACAAGCCTTCAAATCGTCTTTTGTCCCACCGATGCATGTGCTCGAATACAGTGCTCTCCGCCGTCCGTGGCATCTGCTTGATCCTCGTCGCTTCGCACTAGACCACCGCAAACTGCTCATCGTCGACGGCAAGACGAGCTTTATCGGGGGCTACAATATCGGCTCGGTCTACGCGACGCAGTGGCGCGATACGCACCTGGGCCTGCGTGGCCCGGTGGCGGCGGAACTCGCCCGATCCTTCGTTGCCTTCTGGAATCGCTTCTGCCCGGCAAACGAGAGGATCACGCATCGGCATCACAGCAGCGTTGACTCGCGTATCACCGTCAGTCAGAATGAGGCCATGCGCCTGTCTTTCCCCATTCGCGATCTCTACATCGCTGCGATTGATGAGGCAGAGCAGTTCATCTTCCTCACGACTGCCTACTTCGTGCCCGACCGGATGCTCCTTGAAGCGCTGAAGGCGGCTGTCAGGCGCGGCGTCGATGTGCGGGTGCTTGTACCCTGGGACTCCAACCATATTGTGGCCAACTGGATTACGCATAGCTACTTTACTGACTGCCTGCAAGCCGGAATTCGCATCTTTGGCTACCGCTATACCATGCTGCACGCGAAGACCTGTACCATCGATGGAGCGTGGTCAACGGTCGGAACATGCAATCTCGATCGGTTGAGCCTGGTCGGGAACTATGAAATCAATGTCGCGATCTACAGTGCAGCGTTTGCCCAACAATTGTCCGCGCTCTTCGCAGAAGATACGGCCGAGAGGTTTGAACTGACCATGGAGCAGTGGAAGAGTCGACCGTGGTATAACAAAGTGAGCGAGCGCATCCTGGCTCCCCTGCGTTTGTAGGAGCAGAGCAATGTGCCGCTCTGGTCGCACAGGTGAAACCACGGATGCGCAGTCCGTGACAAGAGCCGTACAAGAGCGAGCGCTCCTGGAGGACCGATATGACAACCAACCAGCACGTGGTTCCATCCGAATGGGCGCCGCTGCAGATCGCTGCTTTCCGCGCCATCTGGTTCGCCTCCCTGGCGGCAAATGTCGGGACGTGGTTCCAAAATGTGGGTGGCGTGTGGCTCATGACGAGTTTCACCGCGTCTCCCCTCTTGATCGCGCTGATGCAGACGGCGACGACGTTGCCCGTTTTTCTCGTGGGCTTGCCCGCCGGGGCGCTCGCCGATATCGTGAACCGTCGCCGCCTGCTGCTCGCCACGCAGGGTCTGATCCTGGCCGCCGCCGCCGCACTGAGCATCCTGACCTTTACCGGGCTCATGAACGCGCCCCTGCTGCTGGGCTTCACCTTTGTGCTCGGCCTGGGCGCGATCCTGGCGAATCCGGCCTGGCAAGCGGTCAACGCGGAACTCGTTCCACCCGATGAACTGCCCGCGGCAGTCACCTTGAGCAGCGTCTCCTACAACCTGGCGCGCGCGGTGGGCCCGGCATTAGCAGGCCTCATAATCGCGGTGGCGGGCCCGGCCGCGGTGTTCCTCCTCAACGCCATCGCCTTCTTGTACGTGGTGGTGATGCTCTTTCGCTGGCACCCGGCTCCCCACAGAGCGGTCTTGCCCGCCGAACGCCTGGTCGGCGCCATGAGGACGGGAGTGCGCTTTGTGCAGAACTCACCGGAGATGCAGACCGTCCTGATACGCACCTTCTGCTTTATCTTTTTCATCAGTGGACTCTGGGCGCTGCTGCCAGTGATCGTCAGCCAGGATCTGCGCCTTGGCGCGCCTGGGTACGGGCTGCTGCTCGGCTGCATCGGCGTAGGTGCGGTGGTGGGTGCTGCCGTGCTGCCGCAGATCCAGCGCAAGATTCCCGTCGTCGATCGTCAGGTGATCATCTCCACGGTCGTTCTGGCCCTGGTGATGATCGCGCTCGGCTATCTGCGCAACCTGCTCCTGCTCTGCCTGATCGTAACCATCGGGGGGATCGCCTGGATTATGCTGGTGTCCTCCTTCAACGTGGCCGCCCAGGAGGCCTCGCCCACCTGGGTACGCGCCCGGGCGCTGGGTTCTTACCTGGTCGTCTACCAGGGCGGGACCGCTATTGGCAGCCTGCTCTGGGGTACGGTCGCGGCTCGCCTGGGTGATCCCCTGGCGATCTCGCTGGCAGCGCTTGGGGCCGTCGTGGGGCTTGCTGCGGGACTGCGCTGGCCATTAGCGGACAGCGAAAACAAGGATCTGCGACCCTGGCACGTCTCGGTGCCCAGATTGCTCATCGAACCTCGCCTGCAAGAAGGTCCTGTCATGGTGCAGATCGAGTACTGCGTCGAGCCGCAGCAGGCCGAGGACTTTCTGCGCGCCATGCGAGAGGTACGCCGCATGCGCGAACGAGATGGCGCCTTCGGCTGGTTCCTGGCGCGCGATCCGGCCGATGAAGAGCGCCACATCGAGGCGTTTATGGCCGAGTCGTGGCTGGACTACCTGCGCCAGCTCGAGCGCATGACCAACGCCGATCATGCTATAGAAGACGACGCTCGTTCTTTTCACCAGAGCGGTGTGCCCCCAACCGTCACCCCCCTTATCGGTGAGCACCCAAACTGGCAGGGTGCTCCAGAGAGAGTGGGCTAGGCGAATGGCGATCGCAAATTAGAACGCCGCCTTCCTGTATTGGATGCGCAGGAGATCCATTCCAAATAAGAGCGTCACTGATGGCTCTCCCAATGTTTTTTCACTGCCATTTACACACTTGACAGGTGGCAAGAAGATTTCCCAATCCGTTCACGCTTCGCATAATAGCGACAGCCTGTTGAAAAACCCTCTGGAAGAGCTTATCTGTACGGGAGGAGAGTATGCCCGAACTCTTCCTGTCACCAGTGCCCAGATCAACTCAAAGGAGATTTTGAGAAGCCAAGAAAGAAGCAGAAGGAAGCCAAAAAGAAGGGAAGATGCCGCATCTGCCGCTCCCTCGGGCCATGGACGGCGTCCCCATCGCCGTTTCTTGAGCAGCCGCTTCAAATTTTGCCCAGCCGCTCGCATGAGCGCTTCACACTTGACGCACCAGAGTCGTCGGAGACGAAAGCGCCGCATGCCATGCCAGTCTTTGCCCGAAGCCTATAACGGTTCCACCCAGCCGCTGCGCTTGCGCATGGCTTTTTGATACGGCTCGGTCGTATGAGAGGCGCGGACCCGCTGGAGGTACTCCTCATCGAAGCTGCGTCGGAGGGATCGTCCCTGCTCACTGGTGGTGCAGTGCTCTTTGAGAGGACAAGCATTGCAAGTAGCTGCATCAGCTCGATACTGCTTGGTCCGTTCGGTGTAGCGGTACATGTCCAGACGCAGCACGGCTCCGTTTGGGCAGGTATAGGCATCCTGTTCGGGATCATACTGGAACTCCCGCTGTCCGTAGAACGGAGTCCGTTGGTCAAAGTCGGGCAAGGGAACGTAGGCACGAATGCGCTCGTGTTCAAGCGCCACGATATTGTCGACGGGTCCGTAGGTCGTGTCCCCGGTTGCCTGGCGCGGCCACAGTTTCCAGCGGAAGCGCGCGCGGAAGACGCGGACCCTCGCATGGGTTGGTTTTCCATGACTTCCGAGGGAGTCACCAACACGGCCATGATGATCCGCGCCTTGCCACCATCCACCACGTAGTGGGTGTGGTAGCCCAAATGACGTCCCTCCCCTTTGGTGGGCATGACCGTGGCGTCCGGATCGGTGGTACTGACCACGAAGTCGGCCATGCGTCGGTAGGGTCCCCGGATGACCCCACGGTCCGGCTTTCCCACCTGGAGGGTCCAGTCATGACGCTCCTTATTGGTCCTGGCCCAGTCCTGCCGGGTGCTGTCTTCCAAGGAGACAGGAAGTGGGACAGGAACCGCGACTGTGGATTCACAAACAGGGATGGGAGGCGCTAGTGCCTCGCTGAGTGGAGTTGTCTCTTCATGGATCGCCTCTAGAGGCGAGGGTCCCGCTTCGCTTGTGAGGAGGGATGGCTCCGCATCAGCAGCAGGCTCTGGCTCTTCTTGCCCTTCGGTGGCGAAGAGTTCTCGCAGATGTCTCTCGACGGCAAAGCGTGGCTTGACTGACTCCATCGAGGCATTGGTATTGACGGATGCCTGGCATCGACATAGAGTTCCTTGCCCCAGACCAGTCCTGGAGGCTTTCATTGGTCGACGATGGCCTCAAAGAAGCGACGGAACAACTCCACGCCAGAGCGGGTGCGAAGGCGTGTGAGGCTGGAGTGGTCAGGCAGTGACTCGCCCAAGTCGTATCCCAAGTACCAGCGGACGCTGAGCCGATCGTCCGCATGACGCATCAGGAGTCGCTCCGAGCGGATGCCCTCGAAAAACATGACGAGTTGCAACTTGAAGAAAACGACGGATCGACAGAAGGACGCCCGCCCCCCGCATAGGTCTCGTGCACAAACTCCCGCACAAAGGAGAGGTCAAGTGTCCGATCGAGATGGCGATAGAAATGATCGCCAGGAACCAGGTCTTCCAATGAAACATTGATCAGCGGGGCAAAATTGCGTTGTTTGCTTCCCATCATCGGAGTCGCCTTTCATGCTCACAGACGGGAAATGAGGATGCTCGCCTCCACCCTTTCACTCTTCATCTTCCCTCGGAGGAAACAGGAGGACTGGCTCTCCAAGAAACTCGCTGTGTTCCGTCCTTTTCAGATTTACGCAACCACAGCGAGACAAATGTCGGCTGCATGGTCTCTTCCACTACCACCGCCAGATGCTCACGTAACTGGTTCAAATCGACTTCGCTGCGAAGCGTGGCACTGTAGGCTTCCAACGTCTTGGCTGCATCATACTTCCGTCGGTAGAAGCGCCGGTCTATGATCCCCTGAATGTGTCGGCGAAGGGGGTTGAAGAGAACAAAAATGGCGAGTGTAGAGACCACAATGGCGACATCGTTATTCTGGTTGATAAGCCCCCGGAGCAGATACTGCAACGCAAAGATAAGACCGAAGTAGACCAGCGCAAGTATAACTGTCAAGGTGCTATACACCAGGGTGCGGTTGATGATGATATCGATATCCCACAACCGGTAGCGCAGCATGGCAAAACCAAACGAGAGCGAGAAGGAGAACAACAAGCAGATGGCGACGGCTGTCAGGGCCAGTTGATAGGGCGCACCTGCGGGCGAAGTTGGGTCGTAGAGCGTGGGAAAAAGCATGGCAAGCACAGTGCCGCCAACATACACAGCGGCTGGCACCAGGAAACCGAAGATCACCCATTTCGTCTGTTGCCGCTCAAGGGGACGAGACACCCAGCGATAGCGGTAGAGTTGGGTCACCACCAGGATGGCCTCCTCGCTGAGAACCAGGAGCAAGCCAAGCCGATGCGGTGGCGTGTTTAGAGGGAAGACCGTGTACGGAACGAGCCCGGCGAGAAACACCAGCAGGGTCCAGCGCGTCCAACGCGGCACGAACTGTCCCGAGGGAAACAGCGAGAAGACGAGCACGAGCAAAGCCAGCCACAAGGAGATCAGGCCCTTGTGGGCATCTGCCAGAGCGAGTCCCTCGCCGCCGACACGATGTCAGTCGCAGGCGACGTGGCAAACGACACGAGCAGGAATGCCACCAGCAGTGCCATGCGGTCGTCGGGTCTGCGCCAGATGATGAGCATGCTGAGCACCAGGTAGAGCACCCCTGAGGCCAGCGTGAGCGCGATCACAAACGCGGCGTAGTCATCAAGAGACCAGCCCACTCCGCTGAGCACCTCGGCTTGTTCAGATGTGAGTTGCCAGTAAGAGCAGGCGGTCCCGGCACACAATGTGTGCAGTTGTGCCAAGTACACTGGGAAGCTGGCGAAGAAAATCCCCAAGCTGAGGACCACCTGGGTGATCCAGGTGCCGCGGCCAAGCACAATCCAGCGCCCACGCAACCGTGCGTAGCTTTCTCGTTCGCGGCTCTCAGTTATTGCTGTTGGCGCATGTTGACCGTTCATTCGCGTACTCCCTGTTTGCCGCCCTGGTCCTGGCGTGGATGATTTTGTCGACTCTCACGTGACGCCAGGCGCCTTCTTCCGTCTCCTGTTCGAAGAAAGGCGTCTTCATCCTCTCCTCTGTTCCCATTGACACTCCCATCTTACCACAGATACCGTCCTGCAATAGTGACGAAAACCGTTACGAGCTGCCAGACTTCAATAACCTTCAGGAGTGGTTTCATCTGTCTGCACCCACATGTCGGAGTTTTTCAACACGCTGAGCCCCTTATAGGCAGCAACATTGCACCCTCTGACGTGGTCAGATAGAGATATCCACCTCTGTCACCAGTCCATGTTGATGTTTGGTAACCATGATTCTGCCTATGACCACGTTTTTGCTCTCTGCTCCAAGTTCAGAGAGCTCATCACGATACAGGAAGAGTGCGTGATCAATCGCCTTTTCTTGAGCATTCTCGCGTGGATCAGGGCGCTGGGGTCGCTTCGAGTGCCGACTCGCTACAGTACACGCTATCGGGGCGAACACCACCACAGGGATGTTCAACTCATCTGCCAACGCTTTCAAACCGCGACGTACCTCGCTGAGCTCCTGGAGGCGATTCTCGTGCCGCTTCCCATGAACACCTGGCTGAATCAGATGCAGATTGTCAACCATCATGAGTGTGACACGATGGGTCTCGACTACCTGTTGTGCTCGTTATCGCAGTTCTTTCAGTGAGAGATCAGCCCTGTCGTCAATCCAGAGATGGGCCTTGGAAAGCGTCCTCGCCGTAGCAGTCAAGAGCGTGCGCTCCTCCTCAGTGATCCACCCGGTCCGTATGAGATGCAGATCAATCCCTGTACGCATCGCGAGGAGACGTTGTATGAAATGCTGTTTGTTCATGGCCAGGCTAAAGAGTCCAATCCCGCGCTGATTGGTTGTTGCTACATGCAGTGCCATGCTCAATGCAAGACTCATCTTGCTCGCCGCAGACGAGGTAGCGATGATGACCAAATCTGCACCCTGCCATCCTTCTATGAAGGTATTGAGATCTTGGAGTCCCGTGGGAACGCCTCTCATCTTCCTCCCTTGTGCATGGAGAGCCTCGCCAGAGTCTGATTCTGGCCGTGGCCACGCACGTCAAACAGCTGGCCCTTCCCCTCGGTTTCGTCGTCACCTTCCTCCCCGTTCCCACTCCACCGTACCCATCAGCATGGGAGACGATTGCAAGGAAGAGGGTGCAAGCCACCTTCACCACTGCCATTCTACAAAGGACGCATGCTCAAAGACGAAAACGACGAATGCTCCCAGGATCACCTATTGTCTCCCGATAACGCCCACGTGCGTTCGCAGGGCGCGTCGGTCGCAGCACACAGACATCACGTTAGAGAGACGTGTCTTCCTCTGCAAGGAAGTGCTGCCACCATGCCAGCATGTATGCACTCGTGGCCCACGCTTGCTGCACCGGGTCGTGTGGATAGGCCCTACGTGCACAGACCTCGGCATAACAGTCAAGGGCGAAATCAATCATGGAGAGATACTCCATCTCCTCCGGATTGGTCATTGTACGCGCTAGGTCTTCCTGAAACAACGCTTGCCCACGCTCCCAGGCGGCTTGTATCTGCGGTACCAGTCGTTGCAGCCTGCGCCATTCCTGCTCAAAGCGCCTAGTCCTAGTGGCAGTCTCTACTGCACGAGCGAAAAAGGCTGCGAGGTGGTGTGGAGAGAGCGTCTCCTCTTCATCAGGACGTGCAACGCTGCCTCCCCCAGCAGCGATCAGTCTGCGTATGGAATGGACTGCCACGGCTGCGGCAAACAGTTCCGGGTCGAGATCTGCCCGGCGCAGATCGAGAGAGTAGTGTAGATCATCGCTCCTCATGCTCTTTCCTGGATGTCCTTCCCTGCTTCGTGGTCAAGTATGGAGTCATCGTCCTTCTATCTTTCCTCTCCATCATGATTCTCCTGCGGTGAGAGGCCATGCTCCACCAAAAATAAGACAAAATCGCCATACCAGTGGGTGAGCCTGTCAATCTGTGCGAAGAACTGTTCGCAATCCTGCTCGGGGATGACCGGAAACAAGGGCAGCGAGCCTGCCTCGGTGGCATAGCCGTCGGTGTCGATAGTGACGACATCCATGATGGGAATGCGGCCTGGTCCTGCGGCATCGCACGCGCATGGGTGGTGGCCTCCTCGATGAGGGCATTGCCCTGAGCCAGGAGCGAATCGAGGGTGGCAGAGGAAGCCACATCCAGGCGCCGATGCATGCGCGCAGCCACCTGTTGGAGCTGGGTCTGGGCATCGGCGTAGTTCGTCAGAAAGCGAAAGAGCAGGTGGCGCGTCTGCCGGTAGCGTGTGAGCATCTCCTGATGGGCCTGCTCCAGGTGCTTGAGTCCGGCATCGGTCGCCTGTCGCAACTGCACCCGGCGTTCAGGAGAGACGAGTGACCAGTTGAAGCTCGAGCACCAGAAGAGCAAGGCGCCTAGGTGCAGGCACCAGACCATCCTCGTGCCCCGGGCTTCCGTTCGTAGGGGTAATTTGCGCGCATGCACCCACAGGAACAACCGGCGCCAGCGAGGGATATGCGTCTCAGGAGAGAGGCCGAGCATACGACAGAGCGCGACCACGGGAATGTAGCCAGTGCCATCGGTCAGATACAGGACCGGCACCTCATCGTCAAAAAAGGGCAAGGTCATAACTCCCTGACGAACTATAGGAATCCTCTCATCCATAGTTCTGCTCCTTGTTGCCAACGGTCTCTTTGAACAGCTGCTGGACGGCTTGGCACATGTTCCTGTTTGTCGCCCGCGTGTTGTGTCTTGTCATATTATTGCTGGATACTCCCTTAGACAGGATTGTAGCAGTCTTCGCATCGCAAGAACACTAGCCAGCTACTGTCTCATGTGTATGTGGGGCCATACATGTCATAGGGGAGCAGACTAGGTCAGTACACGCTCACGGTATGAGAGGAGCGCTCGCTCGTCACACGACCAAGCTCTCGTTTGTGAGTGTCTTCCTCCACAGAGCGAGCCGGACGTACGAGCTGATGCGAAGCGATCTGGTTCCTGCCCTTGTGATCCTTGGCACTGTGAGAACCATCACATGCCACGTGACGCATGTCAGCCTTCTACCCGAGAGGATCCACGCCTCCTCCTGGACCAGTGCATCGTCTCCTCTGAGGGGACAGACACCAACACTGCAGAATCTCCCTCTCCTGCTTACTGCCGCGCTGTCAGACGACAGCAAGAGAGCGATGGACTCGGCTGCCCTGGAGCGTTCGCACCTGTGCTGCTCCTGTATTTTAGACACCTATGGGTATCCCTATAAGTAGTACTTCTATTATAGTCCCTCTCATATGGGGAGTTTTGTTGCGGGGAGTCTCCTGCTACAATCTCGCCAAAGAGCAGGTGAGAAGGCAAGAGATGGCAGTACGCTTACGAGTCAAAGAAGTTGCCAGGGAAAAAGGCATCAGTATGGGCAAATTGCACCGGCAGGCGGATGTCTCCTACAAGACGATTAAACGCATCTACTCGGACCCCTTCTATGCGACCAGTACCATCACCCTGGGCAAGCTGGCCAAGGTGCTTGGAGTTCCCCCTGGAGACCTGATTGAAGAAGTCCCAGACGAGCGTGAACTAGACGATAAAAGGCGTTAATTGAGGAGCACGATGGTAGCTCTAACTTGCCTGAGCCTGATATCTTGCTGGCGCACTGGCTTCCGCTACCTGCCTAAAAGCGTCAATCACTTTCGCATGGACGTTTGTGTATACCTGTGGACCTGATCCTGCCGGGGTCGGGCTTCCCGTTACGGTCATACTCGGTCCGCGATCAGGTGTTGGTTCCTCAGAGAAATCGGTTGTCCAGACGTAGTCATAGGGAGGAAATGATGGAGTAGTGAGTCGTGTTTGCATCAGCATGCTCACCGGTGCGCCTGGTGTTGTCTGCGTAGGCATGTTCGGTTCGCTTATGGTCACTTGAGGCTTTAACCAGGGAACTTCAGCCTGGAAGCCCTTTAGCGTTTGCGGAATATTGTACAAGAGCGTGCATGTCCCTTCCTCAATGAGGATATCGCCGGCGGGCGCTTCAACCTCGATCTATGTTCCTGGAATGGAGAAGCACTGAAACAGCTTGCCCCATTCCTCGCTCCTGTCGTCTCGTGCGTTCTTAGCTCTAGCCCGTAGTACCATCCGTAGCACTTCGTACAAGGAGCTAACGATGGTTTCGCTAGTTGGCGCATCAGTGTTGATCACCAGGGGGCGATCTTCAAGGATTCGTTGTGGTCAAGGGAGCACGTGAGATCGGCAATGACACGGATAGGGATGGCGTTTCTCCGGAAGTTCCCGGTGAGCGAGATATAACCCTTGTGACACTGGATGGTCAGCACCTCCCACTGCCAGTTCACCGGCGCTTCCTTTGATGAGGAGGGTACGACTCCCTTGAGGATACCTCGTCTCCTCAACTGACCGAGAATATTGTTTATGCCTCTAGAGGTGAGTGTGAGGGCCGCGTTCCTGTTCGCTTCTTCTGGAAACGCTGTGGTCATCTGGGTATGGTCGCTGTAAGTCTCCGTCAATGATAGACCCATCGCGATGGCATCAGCCTCTTTGAGAACACGCATCATCGCAGTTATGACTGGAATACTCCACTCGGATGGCGTATGAGAATTATTTGGGGCCAGGATACGCAAAGGCAATGACTTCACGGTGTAAGAGAGAGGAAGTTGCGAGAGTGGTATCATCAGCGCCAGGGTGAGCAGGGGCCGCAGGACGGTCGTCTCGCGGGTGGGATCGATTCTGGAAAGCAGTGGGGGCCATGGTGAGCCTGGATAGGTTACTTTAAGTTTGCTCATATGCAGGTCAAGTGGTTGAGGAGACTCAAGGGAGAGGTAGAGTACACCCAACTCATCCGTGGCAAGCAGTGCTTTGCGCGTGATGCTGACGGAACCATCGACCTCGAGGTTCCGCCCGGTAGCAAGTTGTCGAGCGCCGCCTGTGACTTCGACCGAGAGGCTGATGCTGTCATCATCGTCGAGTTCAAGCTCAGGTTTGTCCCACCATACTTTGATCTGTGTGGGAGGAAGAGGTTCATCGATACGTCTGGAAAGGGGGCTTTTTAGGTGAAGGTTTGTGATGAGCGACTCATTTAAGACGCGCACCAGGATGTCGTTGATGATGTCTTGCTTGAATTGCAGCATGACATCGAGCCACCAGTATTGGGCATAACATACTCCTTCCCCCTTGCCAGAAGAGGCTTGGTGCATCTTTCGAATTACAGAGAAGCAATAGGCGGAGCATATCTACAAAAATGCAAAGCTACCTTCCAGATGATAGACGCTGTGATAACAGAAAAATAGAGCTGTAATGTGGGAAATGTATTACCCTATTTTCTTCTGGTTGAGGTATTATTAGATGGTGAGCCAGAACAATGCCTGTGTAACAGACAGACATACGACAACGATGAAAGAGCAGGCTAAACATCTATTAACCAGGCATTGAAAAATAGTTTCGCCAGGGATGAGCACATTTCCTTTACACAACAAGAAAAGGTTATTGCCGGTCATCCTCGTTGAGGAAATGAGAAACGTAATCACAGAGTTTTCTGAAATTTGTAAGAAAGAATGCGGGAGGTAGGTCATGAGGAACAATGTGTCCCTGTTTCATGCCATCGACTTCACCCCATCTGTGCTTGTCCTGCTTGGCGGGGTGCTCATCGCCCTACAGCTTGCGCTGCCTGCTGTAGCCTTCGCATCCCCTACTCGTTCCGCTGCTCCCAATCCACCGGCAGACCAGGCCTTTGCTCTGGCGGAAGTCTCAGTCGTCCGGCTTGCTGTATCTTATTCCTCCACGGCCCAGCCTGTGGGTGGACAACCAGTCGTGCCCTCGGTAGAATGTACAGGCCTGGGCGTCTTGGTTGCGAGTTGGGCAACCACCAACCCCAGGGAGGAGAATACCTGGGTGCTGACCGATGGTGATCTCGTCAACAAGAATGTAGCATCGTGCGCTGGGAGCACCTCTGCCGAGCAGATTGCTACCCTGCAAGTGTATGCGAATAACGTCTATACCTCCAACCCCCAGGGTCTGCTGCTCAGCTCTCCCGGCTTCGTACCCGTGAATGTACTCTGCTCTGATACTAAAATATGTAGTAGCGGCGCAGTTCTGTTCGCTTTTCATACTGATCAACCCCAGCCTTTTCTGGAAGTTGCTTCGTTGACAACGAGTCAATCGACGCCGTTTGGCATCGAATTGACCAAGGATGGGAGCCCCTCTGCTATCCCTCGCCAGTCGAATGCTATCCCACAACAAACAGCCCAGTATCTGCAACAGATGCCCCAGTTCCTTACTCCTACCAAAGAGGCTCCCAGCAGCACCCTGCCGAATACAACCCCGGTCGAGTTGGGCACGCCTCTGGTGGGTGGTAGTGGCAGCCTGGCAGGCATACAGCTCAATGCCAACGGCGTTTTTTCTGCAGAGTATATCACACAGTTTTTGGCTGCCCAGCCAGAACTCCCGCCTTCATCGACGCATACAAACACCCTGAATACGCAGTGGCGGCAGGGGATGAAGGATTACTACGCAGGTAACTTTAGCAAGGCGCGGCAAGAATTGATGGCCGCAAAAACGGCTGCCTTTACGGCGCCATCGCTGTATCTATCGTCGATAGCAGCGAAGACGTCTGTAAGTTCCAGCGGTCAACCCAGTACCCCACCTTCATCTGGCGGGGTGAACATCTTTGGTATTCAGTTCTCGCTGCTCGCACTCTGGCTATTAGGCGTTGTTGGGCTGGTCCTGCTCATCATCCTAATAGTGCTGGTGAGCCTGCGTTTTGGCGCCAGGCGAGCAAAACGCCGGGAAGAACTGCAGCGCTTCAAAGCCGGCGAAGCCCAAGTACGGCGCATCACAACAGCCCCTCCAACGATGCAGCCTCCACAGGAATCCTGGCAGTTACAGCCTCAACCACGACCTTCGCAAATACCTATGGCGCCTGCTCCATTTGTTGCTCACGCAGATACTCCAGGCAAAGAGGCAATACCACCAAGGGCAATACCTCCTAGTGTTCAGGAGTTGAGACTGCAGAACACGCAGACTGAACCGCTACCACCTGCCCCTGTTTCACCTACTGTTCCCTCTCATAGGCAAACAGAAACACCGCCTGAGCAAGAAGCACACCTGTCGAGTAAAAAGGAAGAGATCAAACGTCCCGAGATCATCCCTGGGAAACCACAAGAGCACCCGGAGGCAGGGGCGGAGTTGGAACACCGTGTCGGCCAACAGCTCGGCAACTATCGCCTCGTCCGTCTCCTGGGGCGAGGTGGCTTCGCAGAAGTCTACCTGGGCGAACATCTGCGTCTGGGTACCTCCACTGCCGTCAAAGTCCTGCACACGCGCCTTGCCAACAGGAGCGAAGTGGAGAGTTTCCAGAAGGAGGCTCACACCATCGCCAGCCTCGAACACCCCCATATCGTGCGCGTCTTTGATTTCGATGTCATCAATGGCACCCCTTTCCTGGTCATGAGCTATGCCTCGGGTGGGACGCTGCGCCAGCACCATCCCAAAGGGAGCATCCTCCCCCTCCCAACGATCATCTCCTACGTCAAGCAAGTCGCTGAGGCCCTTCAATATGCCCACGATGAGAAACTGATCCATCGCGATGTCAAACCAGAGAACATGCTCGTGGGGCGACGCGGCGAGGTCTTGCTCAGCGACTTCGGGATCGCGCTCGTGGCCCAGAGTTCACGCTACCAGAGCACGCAGGATATGGCTGGCACGATCGCCTACATGGCGCCGGAACAAATCCACGGCAAGCCCCGTCCGGCCAGCGATCAGTATGCATTGGGCGTCATCGTCTATGAGTGGCTCAGCGGAGACCGCCCCTTTCATGGCTCATTTACCGAAATTGCCGCGCAACACGCGATTGTTCCCCCACCGTCATTGCGTGAGAAGGTCTCAGTGATCACGCCCGACGTGGAGCACGTGGTACTGACTACACTCGCTAAGGACCCCAAACAACGTTTTGGGAGTATCCATGCCTTTGCCATTGCACTGGAACAGGCCTCCCAGTCAACTGGTTAGGAGGGCTACGTCTATGCTGCTCTCTCCTTTATTTCACCATGTTATTTGGCAGTTAGTTGATGACTAGAAAAGCAAAAGTGATATTGCTAGCAGCTTTGTGGCTGGCATGGATGGTGAAGCTACCCGCTGCTCGCGTAACCCACACCTGCGCCTGACCGGGATTGCTCAGCAGGGTGAGCAGGATGTTGCTGGTCGCTGTCGCCGCATTGGTGCTCACCGTCACCGAGCTCTTGCCCTTCGGCAACGTCACCTGTCCCACGGCATCACCTTGCACCTGCATGTGCCCTTGCACTTGCAAGGCGGTTCCAAAGCCACTATTGGCGATGACACCGATGCCAAGTTTGCTGAGACCGAAGACGCCAGTGCCGCCGACACTGCTCCCGAAGACGCCAGTGCCGCTGGTGGTGGTACCATCGACAGCAGTTGCATTCTTACTGAAGGCACCGACGCCATTCCCAAGTATACTATTGGCGGAGATAGCATCACCGGTATTGTTGTTTGCAGTAACGGCAGGGGTACCACTCGCATTGCTCGTAAAGATGGTCGGACTCTCGTTTCCGTCTGCATGGGCAGCGCCCGTGTTCATCTCAAGCAACGCTGCTGCCCCGACGGTCGCTACGGCAACTCCAAGCCCCGTTCGCAGCAACCTGCGCCGGCTCTTCGGTCTCTCGGTCGGTGCCTGTTCGCTCTCCGCCATGGATCTCTCAGACAGCGATGTTTGTGCGAGGACTGCAGGTTGTGCTGCCCGCAGGGTCAGCAGTTCCTCATTCATACTTGCATTCGCACGTTCCAACTCGGCTAGCCTGGCCACCAGTTCCTGGATGGTCGGCTCATTTTCTCTGGTAATCAACTGTTTCTCCTTCCCCATCAGTGGTCATGCCTATAGTCTCACTGCTAAATTGAGATCTTCCTTCCAGGATAAGCGCTTCTGTTGCCTTCGCAAGGATAACATTCAGAATCTTCTTTGTCTAGATGCGTAGAGCGAATAGTGGCATGAGACCATGCTTGTACCGTTCGCCTAACTACCTCCGCTGCCACACTTTTTTTGTTTCTTCGCTGTTGTTGGCACTTCCAAAGGACATGATACTGACGCCACCAAATACCTCCAATCTCGCTTGACAAATCCTCGACGATTTGATACGGTTGCCTCTACTACATCCATCACATGCTCTATCAGAGGTCGCTTGCCGATGGCTCTCCTGGAAGAACTCACACCCGGTGTCGCCGTCAAAGGTCTCCTTCCCGGCGGGACCGTGACCATCATCAGCGTCAAACGCCATGGGTCCATTGGGGTTGAGCTGGTGTATCAGGATGCCAGCGGGAACCTGGGGAGCGAACTGCTCTATAGCGACAACGTTGCCAACCTGGAAATCGCCGCCGCTGGCCTGCCCTGGAGTTTTGACGCCGATGGAGCGCTGTTTCGCCTCACCTCTGAGGCGTACCGCATCCGCCTCGCCTACCTGTTCGATCCACTGATTGCCGTGCATACCTCGCTCATCGAGCCACTGCCACACCAGATCACCGCCGTCTACGAAACCATGCTCATGAAACAGCCCCTGCGCTACCTGCTCGCAGACGATCCCGGCGCGGGGAAGACCATCATGAGCGGGCTGCTCATCAAAGAGCTGCTGATTCGTGGGGACCTGCGCCGCTGCCTCATTATCGCCCCCGGCAACCTGGTGGAACAGTGGCAGGATGAACTGCACCGGCGTTTTCACCTCACCTTTGACATCCTCACCAACGACCGGCTAGAAGCCTCCGCATCGGGCAATGCCTTCAGCGAAACACCGCTGTGCATCGCCCGCCTGGACAAGCTGTCGCGCAACGAACAGGTCCAGGACACACTGCGGCAGACCGAGTGGGACTTGGTCATCGTGGACGAAGCGCATAAGATGTCGGCCACCTTCTTTGGGGGCGAGATCAAGTACACCAGGCGCTACCAGCTTGGAGAGCTGCTGGGCAAGATCACGCGCCACCTGGTGCTGCTCACCGCGACACCGCACTCCGGGAAAGAGGAAGACTTCCAACTCTTCTTGCGCCTGCTCGACGCCGATCGCTTCGAAGGCAAGTTCCGCGACGGCGTGCACAAAGTCGATGTTTCCGACCTGATGCGTCACCTGGTCAAAGAGCAGCTCTACACCTTTGAAGGCACCCCGCTCTTTCCCGAGCGTTTCGCCTACACCGTGAATTACCAGTTGTCGGGGCCGGAAGAAGACCTGTATCAGGAAGTGACCGGCTATGTACGCCAGGAGTTCAACCGGGCCGATGCGCTGGACACAGGACGCAGGGGCACCGTGGGATTCGCCCTGACCACCCTGCAACGGCGTCTCGCCTCCTCACCGGAGGCCATTTATCAATCGTTGAAACGCAGGCGAGAGCGGCTGGAGCGCCGCCTGCATGAGGCACAGCAGGCCAGGCAGGATGTATATGCTCCCGTTGAACTCCTCGAGGGCTTACCTGCACTCGCGGACGATGATCTCGATGAGCTGGAAGACGCTCCTGAGGCAGAACGGGAGGAGACCGAGGAGCGCGTCGTCGACCAGGCTTCGGCGGCACGCACCATTGCCGAACTCGAAGTCGAGATCGCGTTGCTGGTCCGCCTGGAAACGCTGGCCTTGCAGGTGCGGCGCAGTGGCACCGACCGCAAGTGGGAGGGACTGGCGAGCCTGTTACAGAATAACGCGGAGATGTTTGACACGCAGGGGCAGCGCCGCAAGCTGGTCGTCTTCACCGAGCACCGCGATACCCTCACCTACCTGGCGGAGCGCATTCGCACCATGCTGGGACGAGACGAGGCCGTGGTTATCATTCACGGTGGCGTGAGTCGGGAGGAGCGTGGCAGGGCACAGGAGTCCTTCACCCAGGAGAAACAGGTGCAGGTGCTAGTGGCAACGGATGCCGCAGGCGAAGGCATCAACCTGCAGCGCGCCCACCTGATGGTCAACTATGACCTGCCCTGGAACCCGAACCGCCTGGAGCAGCGCTTTGGGCGTATCCACCGCATCGGGCAGACGGAAGTGTGCCATCTCTGGAACCTGGTGGCCGCCGAGACCCGCGAGGGTGAAGTCTTCCATACCCTGCTCAAGAAACTGGAAGAGGAGCGAGAAGCGTTAGGCGGTCAGGTCTTCGACGTGCTGGGCAAGGTCCTCTTCGATCATCGCCCGCTGCGTGACCTGATCGTTGAAGCCATTCGCTATGGGGATCGCCCCGATGTGCGGGCGAAGCTGACCCTTGTAGTAGACCAGGCGCTCGACCGGCAGCACCTGCAGGAGTTGTTAGAAGAACGGGCCCTGGCCCACGAGGTGATGGACGTGGTGCGCGTGCGCCAGATCCGCGAAGAGATGGAGCGAGCCACCGCCCGCCGCCTGCAGCCGCACTTCATCGCCACCTTTTTCTTAGAGGCGCTCAAGCGCTTTGGCGGGAAATGGTATGAGCGCGAGCCGCGCCGCTACGAGATCACACACGTGCCCCCATTGATCCGCAACCGCAGCCCGCGCGGCGATACCAGGGCTGCCATTGCACGCCAGTATGAACGGGTGGTGTTTGAGAAAGAACGCCTCACCATTCCGGGCAAACCGCAGGCAGCGCTCATCTGCCCCGGTCATCCCCTGCTCGATGTGACCCTTGATGTGGTGCTGGAGCAATACCGGGACCTGCTCAAACAGGGAGCGATGCTAGTTGATCCTGGTGACCTGGGTGAAGCGATGCGGGTGCTGTTCTATCTTGAGCATACCATCCAGGATGCGAGCACCGACAGCACGGGTAAGCGCCGCGAAGTCTCGCGCCAGCTGCAATTCATCGAGATGGATGCGCAGGGGACCATGCACGTGGCAGGCTATGCGCCCTTCCTCGATTATCGCCCCTTGCGCGAAGAGGAACAGGCCTTGATCCCGCAGTTGCAGGATGCTTCCTGGCTCAAGGGTGACCTGGAAGAGCAGGCGCGCAGTTATGCCATCACTGAACTGGTGCCGCGCCACCTGGCCGAGATCAAGCAGCGGCGGGAAGCGCAGATCGACAAAACCAGCGCAGCGGTCAATGATCGCCTGACCAAAGAGATCAGCTACTGGGATTACCGCGCTGCCACGCTCAAGATCCAGGAGGCCGCAGGCAGAGTCAATGCCCGCCTCAATTCGCAGATCGCGCGCCAGCGAGCCGAAGAATTGCTGGACCGGCTGGAGCGACGCCTGAGCGAATTGGAGCAGGAGCGCAAACTGTCCCCCCTGCCGCCGGTCGTCGTCGGCGGTGTGCTTGTCATCCCGCAGGGGCTGCTGAACATAATCACAGGACAGGGTGATGGGCTCAGGACAGCGCAGTTTGCCCACGAAACCGCCCGTATCGAGCGCGTCGCCATGGAGGCAGTGATGCAGGCCGAGCGCAGCCTGGGCTACCTGCCGCGCGATGTCAGCGCCGACAAATGCGGCTACGATATCGAATCGCGCGTCCCAGGTACAGGCAAGCTGCGCTTTATCGAGGTCAAGGGGCGCGTCAAAGATTCCACAACGGTCACAGTGACGAAGAACGAGATACTGACTGGCCTGAACAAGCCTGATGATTTTATCCTGGCGGTGGTGATCGTTGATGGAGACGAAGCTCTTCCTTATTATATCCAGAAGCCATTCACACGAGAACCAGACTTCGGCGCGACCAGCGTGAATTATGACCTGGCACAATTGCTCAACAAAGGAGTTATCCCTGTATGACCTACCGCAAGAAACTGATCGAGGTCGCATTGCCGCTCGATGCTCTTAATCGAGCTTCTACCCGAGAGAACTATATTTATAAGGGAAATCCATCAGGGATTCATAAGTGGTGGGCACAACGTCCTCTTGCCACCTGTCGTGCTGTGTTATTTTCATCATTGATTGACGATCCTTCTAGTACATTGAGGTAGAAATAATTCCGTGATAGAATAGGAGGAAAAAGCAAGGAAGAACAAGGCATGCCGAAACGGGCCACACAGGTCATCCTGAGCGAGCGGGAACAGGAAGCGTTAGTCCAGATCACGAGGCGTCATCGGAGCGAGCGCGCATGATCGAAGCCTCGGCGCAGGGAGACTCCAATGCCCAGATTGCGCGTGAGCTGGATGTGAACGTGGATACGGTGCGTCTGTGGCGAGATCGCTGGGTAGGATTGCAAGGGATCGAGTTGGCCACGCGAAGTCGCGCGGAGCGTTTGCGAGATGCACCCCGACCAGGGACGCCGCCCAAGTTCACAGCGGAACAACGTTGTCAGATGGCGGCCCTGGCCTGTGAGGCACCGATGAAGGCAGGACGACCGATCAGTCAGTGGACTGGACGTGAAATCGCAGAGGAACTGATGGAGCGAGGCATCGTCGAGCAGATCTCGCCACGACATGCGAGCTATTTGCTCAAAAAGGGGGTCTGCAACCGCACCGCTTCCGATACTGGCTAAATGAGGTGCCTGATGCGCAGCGCGACGAGAAGATTCGCGATGGCTGCGAGGTCTATGCGCGTGCTCCCCAACGAGCCAAAGGAGGAGAACGCTCGATCAGTCTAGACGAACTGACAGGAGTGCAAGCGCTCGAGCGCAAGTATCCCGACTTGCCCATGCAGTCAGGCCATGTGCTGCGGCGCGAATTCGAATACATTCGGCATGGCATCTTATCCTGGTTCATCAATTTCGATGTCGTGACTGGACAGGTCATCGCACCGTCCTGGGGTCCCACCCGCACTGAGGAGGATGCCCTTGCCCACCTTCAGCGCCTGATTGCCAGCGATCCTACGGCCACGAAATGGTACATCATCTTGGATAACCTCAACATCCATCAATCTGAATCGCTGGTGTGCTGGGTAGCTGAACGTGAGGGGATTGCGCTGGAGACGTTGGGGGTCAAAGGCAAGAGCGGGATCTTGCAGTCCATGGAAAGTCGGGCCGCCTTTTTGCATGATCCGGCACATACGGTAGTTTTTCACTACACACCCAAGCATGCATCCTGGATGAACCAGGTCGAGATTTGGCTGAGTATTCTGGTGCGCAAGCTGCTCAAGCGAGGCCATTTCGTCTCGCTGTATGACTTGCGCGACCAGATTCTGGCTTTCATCACCTATTACAATCGGACGATGGCCAAACCTATCAAATGGACGTACACCGGGCTTTCCTAATCGTGGAGAGATTTCTACCTCGGTGTACTAGTAATCCCGATGAATTTCCCTCAGAGGAGGCTCAGGAGCAAGAACGTAACAGACTCTTTAAGTTGATTGAGGCACTAGTACAATGGGAAAACTCTAATAATGGAGATTTACTATCAAATATAAGGTCTGAGATTCTCAAGTCAACAAATAGTAATCCTCCTCATGTACTCGATCCTTTCTGTGGTGCTGGCTCCATTCCACTTCAGGGAGTGAAGCTTTTTCCCCAAGTGGCATAAGTAGAGTGGGATTCACCCCGTGTTCGCGAGTGGGCCATTGAAGCATCCACTCCGCCGTTGCCCCACAGTGAGCACCAAGCGCCTCCCATCTGGAAGGTGGACGCCACTGGTATTCACGTTTCGACACAGATCTTGCAGGTCCCGTCCCATGGCCCGGTGGTTGAACGGGGAGAAGTCGAGCCTCACTTCGGCTTGCGTCGCGGTGACCCACCCACTCAACTGGAAGAACGGCACCATGCGTTCCCAGCCACAGGACTGATAACTTTCCCCAAAGTAGTGATCACGGAGCCACATTCCCAGATTCGCGAGTCCAACCTTCAGCAAAGTCATGATCTGATCTTTGGTGTTATCCAGTTCCTGCATTTCGCGTTCGCATGCCCGGAGCTCTTCTCGGCTTTCGCAGGACATGTCGGAGGGCTCGACAGGATTTTTCACAGTAGTTCAACTCGCGTTTTCCACCGACGCTGGTGGCTTCGAGCAAGACTCGTCGATGATGTACTTCCCACTCTGCTTCTAGTTGCTGGGCTTTGATGGCAAGCAAGCTAGGCTCACCGGACTGGCCAATGGTCTCTATCGCCGTGACTTGCGCCAACAAGTCCTGCTGCCGTTGTTCCCAGATCACGACTTGCTGTTCTCGCACCTGGTCGGACGCGCGCATCTGGCGGAGCCGTTTGCGGCTCTCTGCCGCCAGTCGGTGCAAATGAGCGACGCGCTTCTCCAAGACCGTCCGTCGTTTGACCAGTTCCGAGTTCACCACTGCCTCTTTCGCATATCCGTGATTCGTATCCAGATTGAGAGGAATGAGCCAATCTCGGATCGCATTCTCCCAGACCGGGTCCATCGCCGGAAGTAGGTTTGGGCTAACTCCACCGCATTGGCTTCCCTCGCCGTTGTCACGACGGGGATGAGCTTTGGTCTGGTAGGCACGGGCGGCGCAGGCGTGGCTTGCCACTCCGGCTCCCAGAACTGTTGCTGCTCCGGGGCTAAATCGGCCTTCCATCGCCCGCCTTCAACCGTCTCAGCTTCCGTTGCTGCTTCACGGACGATCAACTTACGCCAATCGCGAATCAGAGCGACCCGTACCGTCAACGGCTGGTCAGGCTGCGTCGGGCGTGGCAGTTGAAACCGGGCTGTCGCCACTTCACAGACCACCGAGCCCTCCCGATCCAAGCGCCAGGGGAGCCACTCCCCGACTTCCGTAAACGACCCCTCATCCTTGTACTGGTTACTGCGTAGGAGCGTGACGACGCGCCGACCTTCAGCGTGGAGTTGGAACAGGAACTCGGCTGCCATGCCTTCTCGATCTACCACCAGGGAATCCAGATGCCCCAGCTCGATCGCCTGTTCATAGCGGTGCAGCAACTGAGGGACGCCCTGCGTCAGATGCTGATCACCTCGATGCGTGGTGGCCAGCAGTGGATGGCCCTCATCGTCATGCAGCACCACTAACTCTCGACACCCCAAGATTTTCCCGCCCAGCTTGCCCACCGGTCCCCGAGGAACCAGCACATCACTGTAGACCGCTTTGCGATGCCCATCGACGTAGAACACGGCCCTTTGCTCCTCCTGTTCCTGCTCTTCCTGGGATTGCTCCTCATGCCATAAGGCCCATGTCCACTGTGCCACCGTGCCAGTGAGACTCTCGTCTGCTCCGGCCCGTGCCAACCGGGAGAGAAACTGCTCGACGTAGGCATAGCTGTAGGCACAGCCTCGCCCGGTGAGCAGTGCGAGCATGGTTCCCGTGTAAGTGCGCAGATCCCAGGTGCGGGCCAGCCCAGCCACGGGCAGAAACAGCAAGGTCAGAACGAGTCGTTCTACTACCGCCTCGTTGCGCGGCAGACCACTGGAGAGGAGCGAACTAGCTCCGCCTTGGATGGTGGCGCTAAGCGTTGCTAGGAACCCCGTCTGGTGGGCTGCCGAAAGCCTCAGCAGGCTCCCTATCCCCTCTTGCCACACCGGCTGCGGCTCCGTTAGTTTTTTTTCGCTCGTCCCCTCCACGGTGCGGTGACTCCCGCCTCCGCACGCACCCGGTTAATATGCCCACGGCTGACCTCCAGGCCAAACTGCGCTTGGAGTTCTGCTTTGACCTAGCTCGAATAAACACCCGGATGCTGCGTGCAGTACTCCACAATCCAGCGCCGCATCGGTTCGGTCAGCTTGTACGGATGGCCGTGCCTGTCGTCGAGAAAAGGCCGTTCGCTGCCCTCCGGGTCACGCGCGAGTTGCACCAGACGGTAGGCGGTGGATCGTCCTAGGGACAAATCTGCCTTGGTCATCGCCTGCTGCCAGGACTGACCTTCGAGCATACTGGCAATCAGTTGTAAGCGAGCGGTACGTTGGGCGCGAGCTTTCATCTGTATCATCCTTGGCGATACACAATTTCGGTCTGCCTAGTTCAAAACCAGGGTGTGAGCCTTTTGGCCATTGACGCAACTAAAGTGAGACTCACCCCGTTCGCGCCAGCGGCCCGTCGCGTTGGCAACGGAGCCGCTCCCCGACGCTCACGACCAGTCGTCTGCCGTCTGGCAAGGTAGGAGGAACTGCATTGAGTTTGTGACAGAGTTCCTCCAGGTCACGCACCAGTGCCCGGTTGTTGAAGGCACACACTTCGATCTGCACCACGTTCGCTGTTGTGGTGACCCACCCACCGAGCTTGAAGAAAGGCAGCAAGCGCTGCCAGCCACAGTGCTAGCCCCACCTTCAGCAGCGTCATGATGTGGTCTTTCGCATGATCGAGTTCATACATCTGCCGCGCTTGCGCCTCGAGGTCCTCTTGCCGCCTCAGCACGTGCTGCAATTCTCGACAATAGCCCGCACATTTGTTCAAGAGGCCTTGGCGGCGTACGGCGTGCTTTTCCAGTTTTGCTTTGCGCTGGCGTATTTCCCACGCCGTTGCCACGTGCCGCGCTTTGACGGGAAAGTACTCCCGCTCCTCTGTTTGGCCTGCTGCTTCCAAGTACATGACCTGGACGACCAGTTCGTCTCGGCGTTGCTTGTACGCCTGAGCTTGCTCTGCGAGGCGGTGATCTTGTTCCTCAAGTTGGACTAACCGCCCTCGGCACGCCTGTGCCAGGTGTTCCAGGCGGTGCTGTCTGCCTTGCGCCACGAGTTGGCGTTTGACCAGTTCTGAGTTCACGACCTGCTCTTTCGCGTAGCCGTGATTCGTGTCCAAATTCAGCGGAATCAGCCAGTCGCGAATGCTGTTTTCTTGGCACTTCCATCGTTGGAAGTAGGTCTGAGCTAGTTCCACTGCATCCATACTGTGGCCGGACGTCTCCACCGGGATCAGTTTTGGCGTGGTGGGAGCCGGCGGCGCAGGCAGAGCTTGCCACCCTTCTTCCCAGAAGCGTTGGTGCTGCAGGGCGAGGTTCGCCTGCCAGTCCTGGTCAACAGCTGCTTCATCGGCTGGCTCAACCACGAGCAACTTGCGCCAGTCACGGATGAGGGCGACCTCGACCTCAACTGGAGGGAGAGCATCATCTGGTCGCTTCAATGCAAAGCGAGCTGCTGCGACTTCGCAGATCACCTGGCCACTCCGGTTGTAGCGCCACGGCTGCCATGGCCCGACCTGCTCAAACGACTGTTCGGCTTCGTATTGGTCGCTACGCAGGAGCGTGATGACCTGTCGTCCTTCGAGCTTGAGTTGTGCCAGGAACTCTGCCGCCATTCCTTCGCGGTCCACCACGACCCGCCGCATCAGCGTCTGACCTGTCGCTTGCTCATAGCAGCGGAGCATCTGTGGTAAGCCAATCGTCAAATGTTGATCGCCTCGATGGGTGGTTGCCAGCAGTGGATGCCCAGAGGCATCGTGTAACACGACCAATTCGCGGCAGCCCAGAATTTTTCCGCCGAGCTTGCCCACCGGTCCTCGCGGAACGAGCACATCACTGTAGACGGCCTTGCGATGGCCATCCACGTAGAACACAGCAGGAGCATCTAGCCGATCAGCAGCGGGTTGCTCGGGCTGCCACAGCGACCAGGTCCACTGGGCCATTACCTCTGTCAGGCATTCGGCTGCTCCAGCATGGGCCAGGCGGGCGAGAAAGCGTTCGGTGTAGCGCTGACTGTAGGCACGCTCGCGGCCTGAAAGCCTCGCCAACATCGTTCCGGTATAGCTGCGCAAGTCCCAGGTACGCGCCAGGCCAGCCACCGGCAGAAAGAGCAACGTGAGGAGCAGGCGCGCTACCACCACTGGATTAGGTGGGCTCAGTCCAGGAATGGTTGGATCAGCCACCTGCATGAGAGCCGTGACCAGCCTGCTCAGGAGCCCGGTCTGCTGAGCTGCCGCCAGCAGCAACAAGCTGCCAATCCCTTCTTGCCAGACAGGCTGCGGCTCATTTAGTTTTTTTTACCTGGCATCTGGTTCCGACCTCGCCAGAGATGGCTCACCCCTAACTTGGCCCGCACCCGGTTGATCTGACTCACACTGACTGCGACGCCAAAGCGGCTTTGCAGTTCCCTTTGAAGCCGGCTCGAAGCCACTTGCGGATTGGCGGTGCAAAACTCGCTGATCCAGGCTTGCACTGGCTCGGTCACCTTGTACGGATGACCATGACGATCATCCAGAAAAGCCAACTCTGCTTTCTCCTCGTCGCGAGCCAGCTGTCTCAAGCGGTAGGCGGTGGCACGAGACACGTTCAACTCGCTCTGGGCAACTGCTGACTGCCACGAGTGACCCGCGAACATCGCCTCAAGGAGTTGCAATCTCCCCTTGCGCTCAGGATGATCTTTCATCCTCTTCGTCCCTCCATTTCGGGTAGCTCCCGCATAGTTCTGGGCCGCATTGTATCATCTCGCTTCATCTTAGTCTAGATGCGTCAATGGCCAAAAGGCTCACACCCTG
>WNGG01000724.1_pt1 | contig 36396 bp, 33 predicted proteins | sample 5400661 | NCBI WGS metagenome assembly WNGG01 (sample SAMN13153372, study PRJNA577476) | soil metagenome | isolation source: 100 cm soil or saprolite under Garry oak tree replicate 1 | place: USA:California | collected 2016-06-15
TTCGGGCGTTTTTTACGAGCAAAAGGCACGTCGAAGAGAGCCACATTCGCATCAGGCTTCTTCTGGAGCGATGTGCGGGTCTACGCTCAGAGAAGCGATCACTGCGACCCGCGCTCAATGGTTGCGCTTACACGATAAAGACATGGGGTTCGCTTGGTGGTGGCCCACAGGGAATAGAACCGCACGCTGTCCTCTTACTTCACAACTTCTTAAATACCTCATCCATTTTACCGCCGCCTCTTGTTGCATCGACGGCAACACATGAGAATACACCTCTAAAGTAATCGATATCGTACTATGCCCTAAAAGTTCCTGTATCACTTTGGGGTTCACACCAGCCACAAACAAGATAGTAGCTGCACTATGCCGCAGATCATGAAACCGCATAGGTGGCAAACCAGCCTCTTTCAGGAGTTGACGAAAGGCATCAAGAACCGTATCGGGCCTCAAAAAACCACCATAGTTATTCGCAAACACAATACCCCCATCATTCCACTTCTCACCCGCCTTCACACGTGCTTTCTCTTGGTTAGAACAAGGCCCTTTGACCCACAAACAGTTTGTGCTATAATCAATGCAGATATCACAATAACGTAGGCTACGATTTGGAGGAATGGCGCGTGTCAACACCGATCAATAGTGCTTATTTATATGCTGTTCGCAACCTCTAATAGCTTCATCGCCTGATCTCCCGTAAGTGTCTGCCCTTCATACCTCTCGATGCGAGGACGAGTCACTAACTTCGCGGCATTACGTGAAACAAGACCCCACTTTACCGCATTTTCCAGAGCTGAGTGAAGTACCGCATGGATAACCGCTACCGATCTAGGCGAAAGCCCCTCTTTCAACTTCTGAGCATAATACGCCTGTATTCTTTCAGCCTTTAACTTCTGTACCGCAATATGTCCAAAGGCAGGTATCAAATGGTGATGTACAATCGAACGAAACTGCTTATAGGTATTTGGCCTTACTGTTGGTCTATAGACCTGCTCTAGCCAGTTCTCCAAGTACTCCTTCAGTAATTGCTGTGGCCCAGTGGCTAAAGCTGACAGCAAAACCGAAAGAAAACCACGATCAATGGGAGACACCAGCGGACAAAATGGCACGAAACGGGCGTCACCGAGCCGCGCGAACAAGGCCCTTTGACCCACAAACAGTTTGTGCTATAATCAATGCAGATATCACAATAACGTAGGCTACGATTTGGAGGAATGGCGCGTGTCAACACCGATCAATAGTGCTTATTTATATGCTGCTATATTATTTGCCGCCGGATTTGTATTTGTTATCCTGGCGACGACGGTCGCTAATCTGCTTGCTCCCCACAGCAGGACCAAAGAGAAGCTCCAAACCTATGAATCGGGTGAAACGCCCATTGGCAGCGCCTGGGTGCAGTACCCGCTTGGATTCTATATTTTTGCCCTGCTCTTTGTGGCATTTGATGTAGATATCGTCTTCATCATTTCCTGGGCGGTTATTTTCAAGCAGTTGAGCTTCTTTGGATTTTTTGAGATTCTCTTCTTCATCGTTGTACTCGCGCTGGGACTGGTGTACGCATGGCGCAATGGAGTGACTCGATGGATTTAGTACCACGTTCGAAGAGTATCAGCGCCCCAACTGAAACACGGGGATACCGGGATCAGAATGCCGCGCTGGCGCGCGACCTGGCGCCGATTGCGCAAATTACGGGCCAGGCCGTTGCGCCGAAAACGCTTAGAGGTGATTTTCTCGGCCTGGAGATTGACCGGACGCACCTGGTGGCGGTTTGCCGCTTCTTGCGTGACCAGCTGGGCTTTGACATGTTGAGTTGTATATCCGGCGTCGATATGCTCGATCACCTTGAGACGGTGTATCATGTGCGCTCGACCACGCGTGGCCAGTTGCTGCAAATGAAGGTGCGCCTGGATCACGAGAAGCCGGAAGTGGATAGCGTTGTTTCTGTGTGGCAGACCGCGAACTGGTTGGAGCGCGAGACCTATGATCTCTTTGGCATTCGATTCGCCGGACATCCAGACTTGAGACGGATGCTGCTGGATGACGACTTTGAGGGGCACCCGCTGCTCAAGAGCTTCCACCAGGTTCCCATTACGGTAAAGGATCGCGCTACGACCCAGATCGATCCCAACCTGGCGGTCTCTGGCAAATTTCAGCAGAGAGGTGTTGAGCATGTCGTGCAGAAGAAGCTTGGCCAGGGCATGGAGGAGCGACTGCATCCGGGAACGCCTACTTTTGGACACTCCTTTGAGGGGCACGAGGTGGAGGAAACGGTACCGGAGAATTTCTACGCGGGTGGGAAGAATATTTTGGGGCATGATGTAAAAGAGGACAAGAAGTAGTGGTAGGGGCGATCTCAGCCGTATCCGGAGCATGATGGAGGCAGTGGTTGCCCTGGCAAAAAGGTGAACGAAGGCGATGCCAAAAAGCAGGAAACGTAAGAGGGGATCGGCGAGTAAGAGCACGCAGAATGCTCCTGCTACGACAAATAGCAGTGTGAAGACAACAGCGACGGGGAGAACGAACACCAACAATCGCCCATTGTCACCAGGGGTACGCAGGGGGGTACGCAGGCCGCAGAGCCTGGTCTGGCCTGTCATGGTAGCGCTGGGTTGCTGGGGGATGGCCTTCTCCTTTTTTGTTTTTTCAAATGATCCCAATCACGTTTTGTTTGCCGGTATAGCGGTGCTGATGGCGTTGATGTGGACGTTTAGTGTGGTGGTGCGCATTCGCAAATTGCTGTTACTGAGACAAAGATGAGTTGTGGGGGATAGGCCCCCGGAGCAGCCCAAAGGGCACCGAAGGGCACCCCAAGGGATGCCCCTACTGATAAGAGGTAGTCCATGGCGATAAATCGAGATGCAGATGTAAATCTGATGGAAGATATAGGGCCTGAGGGCATTACATCGCAAGAGATGCTGTTGAATATGGGTCCACAGCACCCCAGTACGCACGGCGTCTTGCGGCTAGTGCTCAAGCTTGAAGGGGAGACCGTGGTGGACTGTACCCCGGTGATTGGGTATCTGCACCGGGGAATAGAGAAGATCCTGGAGAATCGCCCGGTGATGGGGGGTATCCGCTATATGGATAATGCGGATTATCTTTCCCCTTTGCTCAACGAGATTGCCTATGCAGGGGCCGTCGAACAATTGATGGGTATGGAACCGCCGAGGCGGGCACAGTATATTCGCCTGCTGACCGGAGAGATGCAGCGTATTGCCAGCCATCTCGTCGCGGTCGGTACGTATCTTGTGGACCTGGGAGCATTTACCCCTGTCTTGTGGACGTTCCGCGACCGCGAAGGTATCCTTTCACTCTTTGAGGCCCTGTGTGGGAGCCGCTTCAATGTAAACTATTTGCGCGTTGGCGGCGTGCTGCACGATTTTCCCAAGGGCTGGCTCAAGGCGTGCGAGACCTACTTTGATCAGTTCGAAAAGAACATGGTTGAACTGGAAGGGTTGATCACGGGGAATGAGATATTCGAGTCGCGTACACAGGGGGTCGGCTATGTAGACCCACAGCAGGCTATTGCCTATGGGCTGACGGGTCCGATGTTGCGCGCTTCGGGTGTTAATTGGGACCTGCGCGTCAATCGCCCGTACATGGCCTACCGCGAAGTGCCGGTAAACGTGCAGGTGCGGCAGGAGGGTGATTGTTACGCACGTTACAAGGTGCGTATTCAGGAGATATGGGAGAGTATTCGCCTCTGCCGGGTAGCGATGGACAAGATGCCAGGCGGGTCTATTGGCACACGAACTCCTATAGCCCTGCGTCCCCCGCGCGGTGAGACCTACTTTGCTATTGAGAGCAGCAAGGGCGAACTGGGGGTGTACTTTATCAGCGATGGCAGCGAATATCCCTGGCGTGCCAAGTTACGCGGACCGTCCTTTGTCAACTTGCAGATCCTCCCTGAGTTGTTGCGCGGCCATAAAATGAGCGACGTTGTAGCAATTATAGGGAGCCTGGACATTGTGCTGGGAGAGGTTGATCGGTGATTGACCGGGAGATGATCTTTTCGTAATTGGAGTTATCTTATGTATTTCTCAATTGTACTGGGTGACGATATTTGGAGCCAGCTAGGAGGGTTCATTTTCTCCTGGCAGTTTCTGCAATTCCTGGTGGCGTTAGTCTCCTTCATTGGCTTTATCCTGACGAGCGCGATAATCCTGGTTCTGGCTGAACGCAAGGTCATGGGGTGGATGCAGGATCGCCTTGGGCCGATTCACACGGGTCCCCAGGGGCTTTTACAGACGGTTGCTGATGTTGGCAAGCTGCTTTTGAAGGAGGATATTCATGCCGCGAAGACTGACAAGGCGCTGTTTATTTTTGCGCCGTCTGTCTTCCTGGCACCAATCGTTGCGGCCTTTGCAGTGATTCCTTTCTCGCCTTACGTGGGTTTACCGGGCATCACCATTGCCACCGGCATTGTGTATTACGTCGCCATGAGTTCGATTGACGTGATCGGCGTGATTATGGCGGGTTGGGGTTCCAACAACAAGTACTCTTTGATGGGTGGCCTCCGCTCGGCGGCGCAGATGATCTCCTACGAACTGCCGCTGGTGCTGGCGCTCTCCGGGGTGATAATGTTAACGAGCGCGCTGGCGGGTACTGGAGGTTATCCGGGCCAAGCTGGTATCGGCACGATCGCCATCAGTGAAATTCAGGACTTCCAGAATGTATGGCATGTGACAGGTATCGGTGTCCTGGATTTCCTCTTCGAGGGTTTTACGCCGTGGGCATGGTTCATTCTGATCCAGCCGCTGATGCTGGTCATCTACTACACCTGTGGATTGGCTGAGACGAATCGCGCTCCCTTTGATCTGCCAGAGGCGGAATCAGAGTTGGTGGCGGGCTATCTGACGGAATATAGCGGTCTGCGCTGGGCGTTCTTTTTCCTCGGTGAATACGGCAATATGACGATTGTTTCGGCGATAACAACATACCTGTTCCTGGGTGGCTGGAGTGGTCCCGGCGTGGCATACCTGATCGGCCTGGGTTCACTCGGTTGGGGATTGCTGGGTAACCTGTTGGCCATAGCTTACTTCGTTACCAAGGTCTTCTTGCTCTGCTTTATCTTCATCTGGGTGCGCAGCACGCTGCCACGTTTGCGCGCCGACCAGTTGATGCAGTTTGCCTGGCTGATCCTGATCCCGATCACCCTGTTCAACATCCTGCTGACGGGTTTGATTTTCCTGGTGGTGAATAGCCTGGGCCTGGGAAGTTATACGAGTTTTGTTTTCCTGGTGGTGACGGCCATTTGCAACTGGGCGATGCTTTTCGCTTTCATCTGGATTGTGGGGCGTACGACGACCTCTACTACGCGGCGCGCGCAGGCGCCTGCTATTCGCGCGCAGCAGAGGGCTGGCACGGCTGTGCAAGTGCCCGAGCGGGCTGGGACTGCCGGAGGGCAATAATATGTGCCAATAAAAAGCGGGGTTGCGGCGCCTGTCAGGCGCCGCAACCCCGCTTTTTATTGGCTTACTTCTTTTTCTTTGGGGGGGATGTACCAGCAATGTTTGCATTTGACCGCGGGGGGCTTGACCCACTCTTGCTGCTCTTCACCTGCTGCGCTAGAGCCATCTCCGTTCAGAGGCTGCGCGTAGAGCTTCCGGTCGTCGGAGGTCAGGCATTTGCCGGTAGCAAGCTCAAATTGCCAGCCGTGCATGGTGCAGGTGAGGATGCCGTCCTCTATTTTGCCGAAGCGTGTCAGGTCAGCCTTGAGATGTGGGCAGCGGCGCTGCATGCGGTAGCCGTTGCTTTCCCAAAACTGGTGTTCAGGCGTCTGTTCCGCGTAATAGCCTTCGATATATTGGATGCGTTCGGGTGAGAGGCCCTTGAAAAAGATGTAGATGTATTCGTTGTATGGTCCCTTGCGCTCCGCTTTGAAGCGACAGGAGAGGAAGAGGTCGTTGACCCAGTCTTCGACGTGGCGGATGATGCTGGACTCGATGAGCGCGGGGTCAATCTGGAAGCGGTACTCCCACTCTTCGCCGTTCCATGGATAGATTTTCCGCTTTTGGAAATCAATGACCACCGCTTGCTCGCCGCAGTCCATGAGCAAGCGTCCGTTGACACCGACGCAGGTGAGGTCCGCGGTTTCCAGCAGAGGCTCGAACCAGTCGCGCAACGATGAAAGGATATCTACCTCGCCGCGGGGCCAGCTCGCCCTGGCGGCTGCGATGACGGGGCGCTTTCGCTCCTGGTAGGCTTCGAGATAGCTCCGTTTCTCTGTGAAAATGGCTTTTACCTGTTTATCAGAGAGCGGGTGAGTCACTGTACAGGTACCCTTGTCGAAGGTGGCGACAGTGCCAGGGATCATCAAACGCCCGTTGTCGTAGCCATGTTCCTGCATATATTCGATAAAGACCGTCTGGTCGGGGAAGGTGTTCGTAGGGTCGCGATCGAAATCGTTGAAATGAAACATCTCGTCATCTAAGAAACACGGCGGCCCGGCGGATGGAATGACGTAGGTGGCATTGATCTGTTGGGCATAGCGCAGCGCGCGGGCCATCTCATTCTCGCGTTTCTTGCGGCCGAGGGCCTGCATCATCTTCTCTGGGAACAGGTAGACCATGGGGTACCAGATGGCACCGGAGAATTGCACGAAGTGGGCATCGTATGGTCCAAACTGGCTCAGGATGTCTACATCTATGGGACGAGAGTCATTCTGGTTAAAGATGCACGTCTCGCCATCGTTGACAATCAGGCTTGAGTCGCCGAGCGGCCCATCGATGGGGGCGAACATTGCTACAATGGTGAAGCGCAAGCCATTGACCTCGACTGTCTGGCAGTTTTTTGTATAGATGAATTTTGTGAAACCGATACCCCGTAGAGCGCGCTCTAGAAGATTCAGTGGATAATCCGGCAGAAGGATGGTGGCCTCTTTCCAGACATGATCCCGCAGGAACTGGTGGTCGAAGTGGTCATGATGTTGGTGCGAGAGATAGAGATAGTCTGGACGCTTCAATTTTTCAATATTCACGTCCTCGTTGCTGGGAAAAGGGAACCACGAAGCAAAATAGGCCGGGTTAAACCACGGGTCACATAGTATCGTCCCGTGTTTTGTTTCAATGAATAAACCGGCTTGACCAAGGAATGTAATGTGCATCTATACTCCCCGTATGAATAGAATCGCTGATGTCAGCGTAATGCTTACAAGTGCACCGGCAACCACCTGGGCCACCGTATGACGGCGTAACACTACACGCGACCAGCTTACCAGGACAACCAGAAGAAATGCCGGCAATACAATGACTCCGTAGAGCGCGGTAAGAAATGTCACCGTGCCTGCCAGGGAGGAGGCATGGATACTAATTTTCCACCACAAGGTAATCACCAGCATGACAATACAGCTCACAGCCGTAATGATGAGTAATGTTTGCAGATTCTTGGGCGCCTTGATTAAGACTAACGTAATCAGGCCGGCCAGGACGGACGCAAGGCCGAAAAGAAACGGCCCTATACGCTCTTTGCGACGGCTCACATCCACATCTGAGAACTTGCCAAGGCGCACGCCGATGATGATATAGAGCATTGGTCCAAAGCTGAGGAAAAAGAGCGTAACGCTGGTATAGAAAAGAGCGGAGGCCAGGCTCTGAGCATCATAGAAGGCCACTAACAGGACGGCGGGTATTGAAATTGTAACCGGTGCAAGAATGTTGGAGACCAGCCGGGCGAAACGTATCCGCAATGGTTTAGGTGAGGATGTCTCAATTACTGGATGCTCATTGGCATCGACAGCAAGATGTTTGGGCATAAAACTCCTTAAAGAGTAGTTTGAGTAGCAACAACGGGATAGCCAAGAAGCTTACTGGAGACAGCACTAAACGCAGCGGGGTTGCCACTACACCATAGGCGAAGTTCACCGTTGGCGCTTGCCGAGTTCGCTTGCCGAATGAGCGCTTCCGCGTTCAGCACGGAACGTGTGCGACGTGCTACCGCTGATCCACTATCGATAACATGGACACGATGATCGGTAATACGTTCTATGACTGGCCGCAGCGCAGGAAAGTGAGTACAGCCAAGAACGATAACATCGACATTCTTCGCGAGAAGCGGTTGTAGGGCATGACGCACTACTTCTTCGACGCCGGATCCATCAAGCTCACCCTGTTCCACCAATGTCACGAGTTCGGGGCAGCCGACAGCATAAACTTCGATGCCCTCCGCGAACTCATCAATAAGCTGGCGAAGATAGAGCGCTTTCGCGGCCTGATTTGTCGCGGCAACGCCGATACGCCCTTTTTTGGTAGCACGCGCGGCGGGTTTTACCGCTGGAACGACGCCGACAAAGGGGACGGCAAACGTTGCGCGTAAAGTGTTTAGCGCTGTTTGCGAGGCGGTGTTGCAAGCTACAACGATGAGCTTCGCTCCCTGATCGATGAGAAACTGGCTGGCCTGGCTTGATAGCTTGATTACTTCAGCGTCGCTGCGCAAGCCATAAGGGCAATGCGCGGTATCGCCAAAGTAGATGTAGTTTTCGCAGGGCAATTCTTGCCTGAGCGCTGAAAGAATGGTTAATCCTCCCGCGCCCGAATCAAAAAGGCCTATGGGGGCATCCGGGGACGCAATGAATCGGGTTCCTACCTGATCGAAAGAGTGTTGACTGCGCTCGGCATCGCGAGCAGGGTAAATTGTGTCCGAGGGCGACCACAAAGGATCGATCCCATAATACTCGTCTGACTCTGGCGCGGAGGGCGACCACGAGTTTCCAGGGCGACCACAAGGGTCGCCCCTACTATCCTCGTCTGACTCCGTGACATTTTCTGAACTAAAGTGGTGCATATGTTTTTCTATCCAGGGGGGTGCAATGCAGTGTGCCCCCTATGTATTACGAATTTCGTGTTGTTCGCCAAAGACGCGGCGCATGGTATCACTGATTTCACCCAGGGTGGCGTAGGCCTCGACAGCGCTGACAATCAGTGGGAGGAGATTCTCGGTGCCAGCGGCACCCCGTTCCAGGGCCGCCAATGCTTGCTGCACCCGGGCATTGTCGCGTCGTTGGCGCAGGTCAGCCAGTTTCGCTATCTGGCGATTGCCCACTGTGGGATCAACGCGCATGAGGTGCGGGCGCGCTTCGTTTTCTAAGACGAAACGGTTGACGCCGACCACAATGGCGCGTTGCTCTTCCAGAGCATGTTGATACTCGTAGGCTGCCTGCTCGATCTCGGCTTGCATAAAGCCGCGTTCAATGGCACGCACGCTGCCACCAAGAGCATCGATCTGCTTGATGTAGTTCTGGGCCTGCTCCTCTATGGCGTTTGTCAGAGACTCGACATAATATGAGCCAGCCAGGGGATCGACAACATCTGCTACGCCTGTTTCATAGGCGAGTATCTGTTGCGTACGCAAGGCAACACGAGCGGACTCTTCGGTAGGGAGAGAGAGCGCCTCGTCCTTTGAGTTGGTGTGCAGAGACTGCGTGCCGCCAAGAACGGCGGCCAGGGCCTGGTAAGCGGTGCGCACGATATTATTATCGGGCTGCTGGGCGGTGAGGGTCGAACCGGCGGTCTGCGTGTGGAAGCGCAGCATCATCGAGCGCGGGTCCCTGGCATGGAAACGATCGCGCATAATGTGAGCCCACATGCGGCGTGCCGCGCGAAACTTGGCGACCTCCTCAAAGAGGTTGTTATGACTATTAAAAAAGAAGGAGAGTTGACCCGCGAACGTGTCGATGTCGAGACCAGCGTTGACGGCTGCTTGTACGTAGCTGATGGCATTGGAGAGGGTAAAAGCGACCTCTTGCGCGGCAGTTGAGCCAGCTTCACGTATGTGATACCCGCTGATGCTGATGGTGTTCCAGCGCGGCATATTCTCGCTGCAGTAGCGGAAGATGTCGGTGATAATGCGCATTGAGTGCTGGGGCGGGTAGATATAGGTACCGCGGGCGATGTACTCCTTCAGGATATCGTTTTGCACAGTACCAGAGAGTTTGTGAAGCGGGATGCCCTGTTTTTTGGCGACGGCGATATAGAGCGCCAATAGAATGCTGGCGGTCGCATTAATGGTCATGGATGTACTGATGCGATCAAGTGGCAGACCATTGAGCAGCGTCTCCATATCTTCCAGGCTGGAAATCGAGACGCCGACCTTGCCGACTTCGCCCTCTGAGAAGGGATGGTCGGCGTCATAGCCCATCTGGGTGGGGAGGTCGAAAGCCACAGAGAGACCGGTGGTGCCCTGTGAAAGCAAGAAATGATAGCGTTTATTCGACTCTTCCGCCGAGGCGAAGCCCGCGTATTGGCGCATGGTCCACGGGCGCGAACGATACATCGCGGGGTGAATGCCGCGGGTAAAAGGGAATTCGCCCGGGTAACCCAGTTGGGCCTGGACGTCAAAGTCAGGCATCTCTTCTGCGGTGGCAAGGTCTGGCACTGTGATGTGTGAACTGGTGGTAAATTGTGGCTGTCGCTCGGCCGATTTTTCTTTAGCTTCGCGGGCAGTGGTGTCGCGCCATTCCCCAATATTTTCGCTCTCGTGTAATTCCAACGAGTGTTTCCTCCTTCATGTCTCACTGGCATTATATCATATGTAGGAAGAGGTTAATGAAGAGGTATTGGCACGAGGTTGCTTGCAAAGTGCTCTATAATAGGAGGGAAGCTAACACACCGAATACTAAAGGTAATCGCCATATGCGTAAACAACTTGCCAGTCCCTGGATGAGGATTGCTCTCACGCTCTTATTGGCTGGAGTAATTGTACAATTTACTGATTTCTTTGAATTTTTTGGTCACAATAGTGTGATACCGCTGCTAATTGGCCTGGTTATTATTGTGATCGGCGTCTCCACTGTGCTGATTTTGCAACGATATAACAAAGGGAAAAGGATGTAGGGGCGCGATAATGGTCATTGCATGCGTCCCTACTAGTGGATGATGACCAGTACGTCTCCCTGGTTCACGGTCTGGCCCTTGCTGACTTTTATCTCTTTGATAATGCCCGCGCGAGGTGCGGCGAGGTCGTTCTCCATTTTCATGGCTTCAAGGATAATAACCGTTTGGCCATGGCTGACGCTGGCTCCAACCTCAAAGGGGACCCCAATTACTAAGCCAGGCATGGGGGCGCGTATCTTGACTTCTCCGCTAGCGTGCGTAGATTTTACTGAACTCGTCAGAGCTTTCTCGCGCTCATCCTCGACTCGTACCTCGAAGCGCTGCTCTCCCAAGATCACTTCATAAACCTGGCCGCTCTCTTCCTCGTTTTGGATGAGGCGCCGCGCAAATACTTCGTATGATCTGCCTGCGATGACCAGGCTGTAACGTCCACCTATACTTGCCTGGCCCTTTGTTTCGGCGGCGAGTGGGGCGATGGAACGCCAGTCGATCTTATAGGTGTTTCCGTCTATAGTAATCTCTTGTTGCGGGCTGTTCTCGCCTGTATCAATTTGGTATGCCTTGTCGTTGACGGTGGAACTATAGGGCATTTTGAATACCTCGTTAGTGTAATTGCGTATGCAGTAGCTGAAAACATTATAGCATACGCAAATTTTAAGATTCTAATACCCGAGTGGAGCGCGTGTCTATTTCATACCCGAAAAAAAAGCCAAAGCAACGTTGTTACTGTGATAGCAAAGTTCAGATCATCCCGGTACGGTTGCTACGGGCATACGCTTTTAGCTGTCGTGACCTGGTTACTATACAGAAAGTTTCAAATAAAGGAGCACAGCTATGGCGCAGATACCTCCACATACCTGCCCGCGATGTAATGCCCCTGTCGTTGCAGGTCAACGTTTCTGCGCAAATTGTGGGGCAAACACAGATAGTGGGATGAGCAGACCCCCTACCCCAACACCACAGCTCTTTTCTCGTCCAGATTATCCTGCACAAGCCTCACAGGGCCTTTCACAGGTGCAGCAGGGTTATCAGCAATCTCCCGCGTTTGCGCAGCCTCAGAAGGGTTCTACGAAAAATGCCCCTGGTCGAATAGGAAGGGATATGCGCAAGACAAGCCTCATTAAAGTTACGCTGTTTGTAATTGCGCTTATTGCCAACGTCAATTATCTCCTATTCATTCTCAATCCCGTGCATGCTGATAACCTTGGTTTCTTTATCATGACAGGCATTGCCGATACCATTGCAATTGTCATCTTTGTGTCTACCTGGGCCACTGCTCTCTACTTTGAACTGTGTAAGCCTCGCTACTACCGGGAGATCGCCGAGCTGCGTCAAAAAGGTCGCTATCTCCTACGTAAAAAGGTCGCCGTGCTCGTCACGGTCGTTAATGAAGATTTATCCCTCGTGAGAAACACGCTAGAGAGTGCGAAGGCGTTAATCGGCGAAAAGGAGATTTATCTCCTGGATGACGGGAGAAAGCCAGCAACAGAAGCACTTGCTGCTCAGCTGGGCGTTCGCTATATCACGCGAGAAAATAACGCTTTCTTCAAAGCCGGCAATCTCAATAACGCACTTCGTCATCACCTGGCTGAAGACTTTGTGCTTGTGGTCGATGCTGACTTTGCCCTGCATCCAGATTTCATTCAAAGAACCCTGCCGCTTTTTCATGATCCAAGAATCGCAGCGGTGCAAACCCCACAAGTCTATTCCAATGAAGAAACCCTCTTTGCGAAAGGATCGAAAAACCTCCAGAACCTTTTCTATACCTATCTGCAACCAGGCAAACATCTCATCAATAGCGCTTTTTGTGTTGGCACCAATGTCATCTTCCGCAAGAAAGCACTTGCAGATGTGGGAGGTATCGCCGAGTTGGAACACTCGGAAGATATCTTTACGACCATCAACCTGCTCGAACATGGCTATAAAATCTCGTTTCTCAATGAGCAGCTTGCCGTTGGGCTTTCCCCCACCACTCTGATTTCTTTCTACACCCAGCAGTACCGTTGGGCAAGGGGCGGCATGTTGATGCTGCTGAAACACAATACCTTATTCAACAGGCGCTTGCATCCTGAGCAACGGCTGCAATTTTTCCTATCGAACTTTTATTACCTGAGTGGCATTTCGGTCATCATCTACTTGTTCAGTCCGCTGCTCGCCATTCTCTTGAACGTGAAGCCGCTGAATGACGCCTCTTATTGGCAGTGGTTGCCGACCTACGCGTTCTTCTTCTGCACCAACTTTCTCTTCTTTTTGGCCTTCACCAAGAAGCATCGTGTGCAAAGTGTCATGCTGGGAATCTTCAGTTTTGTACCCTACATGAACGCGTTTTCTTCTGAGTTCCTTGGCTGGCGCAAATTCAAGTGGAAAACGACCAATTCACGATCGAAGGGGATCATCACCAGGCTCCTATTCCCCTACATCATTTACCTTGCCATCTCAATTGCCATTGGCTACTTCCTGGCGACCGGCATCCTCATCTTTAACCCGGCTCTTATTCTCTATTATGCCTGGCTTGCCATTGATGTCATCATCGTGGCAACATTTCTCGTGCATGCCTATGCAGCAACATCAAAAGTGACCATCCCGGTGCTCGAACAGCAGGATCAGTTTGACATGTCAACCGCTGAACTTCTTGCAGAGAAGCAACAAACTGAAAATCTGGTTACCCCTCAACCAGTGCCACAACCACAAATCAAACGAGGACCCCATCTCAAAGGTTATGCCGACATCGATGATATGCCAACGGTAGACCTTCCGATGATGAATTGAGAAGCCAGGAACGAAGAAAAGAAAGGAATCCATAATGAGAAAATTTCTGATAGAAGTGATTGCCATTATGTGTGCACTGCTTTTTGCTGCTGTGCTTATCTTCTTCTTTACCCAGAATATTGGTCAAAACAATTATGACACGTTCACCGGTTATGTGAGCAAGGTTCCCCTGACTATCACCTCGCCGGTCTACGGACAAATTCTCACGCTGCCGGTGAAAGAAGGCGACACGGTGACCAAAGGGCAAACATTGGCAACAGTTGAGATTCTCAATCCAGATACCATCCCAGCTCCCAGTGACCTCTATCACGTGCAGGGAAAAATGTTGAGTATCCAGAGTCCATCCAACGGTGTCGTAGGACAAATCGCGCTGGCACCTCTCAGTACCATCGCTGGTGCTGGTACCTTGATGCAAATGTATACCGTAGAAAATATAGAGATTCAAATGCTCATTCCGCAGGGGTATGACATCCGCAGCTACACAGGGTTCTCTGCATCAAATACACCAGATGGGCGTCGATATCCCTTGCAAGTGATCAAGAAGATTCCTGCCAATGTGATCAGCAATATCCCTGTAACAACAACCGTCTATCGAGCAACCTGCCAGCAGATCTCTGATTGTCAAGCAGCCATCGATAATAACGCCATCGTCATCTACGCTCAAAAGAAGCAGGTCCAGTCACCCTTCCTCACGACGCTTCGTTCGTGGTGGAACAGCCTGCTGCAAAACATCTAGTCCAGAAAGGATTTTTGATGAAAAACAGGAACAAGCAGCTCATCATTTTGCCTGGCATACTGGCAGCTGTGACAGCTTTCGTCCTTGGCCGTCTGCTCTTACTCTCCATTTTCCCATCACCAGGGTATGAAACGGAGCATGCTCATCCCACACCTGCTGTGCCGCATAATCTTGTGCCGATCGCTTCCAATCAATGGTACAGTAACATCTATGCCCAGTTTCCGACTGAGCCATTGTATACGCTCCCAGCTGCATTTCAACTCGCACCAGAGGGACTTGGTGTCTCGCTACCCGATGTGCATAAAACGGCCAATAGCATCTTCGCGCCATATATCATCGATTTGCGCGTAGGGTTTGCCGATTCCCTGCAAAAGCCGGTGATCCAGAGCATTGGTGATTGGAGCATCCAGCTTTCGATGGCGACGGCTGAGCACGAGTCTCTCCAGTTTACGCTAGCACATGGAGCGCCATTTACCGTGCTCCATGTCACTGGCTCGACGCTGCAACTTACCTGTGACGTTACTTGCCAGGTGTATCTCGACAATACACAGCTGCTTGCGCCCGGGGTCTCGACGACTGCACAGGTGCTCTCACTGGTAATACGGGATCATACCTATATCCTCTCTCTCAATTCTGCCATACCGGTGCAGCTTTCTGGGAATACCCTCACGCTTCATGGTGCCCAAAGGGTCTACCTGGCTGCTCTACCCAGCCGTGCATCTTACTCGCAATTCAAGGAGGATGCCTCGACTGAAATTCTGGGAACAATGGCCACTCCTGAAATACATGGCACGAAGCTCTACACCACATATTCCCTGGCAACCAGTGGACCAGCGCCACTCATTGCGCTGTATCCACATCAACGGGATAATCTGGCAGATTCGTTGCCTGTACTTGGAAGCTACGCGACGATTCGTGGTACCATGACACTTGTCCAGACACACACATTTACAACGGCATTACCACTCCAACGACCAGCAACAGATTTTTCTGCGCTCAGGACGATACCACCTGATCTAGCCAGTGCACTGACCAGTGATATTCAGAATTTTATTGCAACTGGTCCGTCTGGAAGTAAAGACTACTTCCTTGGTGTCTGGTTCGGGCGTGGAACGGATTTGCTGCAACTTGCTCATTCGCTTGGGCTCCACGACCAGGAGCAGCGGTTACTCAAGTTTATGGAGCCAGTGTTCATGCAAAGCATGGGGTACTTTCGCTATGATGTGAGCAAGACCAGCATCATCGCTACAACTCCCGAGTTTGGCAATGAGAACCTGAACGATCACCACTTTCACTACGGTTACTACATCCGTACCGCCGCCGTACTGGTCCAACTTGATCCCAGTTTTCTTGCCCAGGTGCAAACACCTATAAAGCAGATGGTAGCAGACATTGGTACGTACAATCGCGACTCCTCTCAGTTCCCCTACTTACGCAACTTTGATGTCTACGAGGGACACTCCTGGGCTGACGGCTACGCGAAATTCGCAGATGGGAACGATCAGGAGTCTACTTCCGAGGCGATCCAGGCCTGGTACGGCCTCTACCTGTGGAGCCAGGTGACGCATAACTCGGTACTGGAGGCCAGCGCACTCTATCTCTACACGATCGAAATTGCATCAGTGAAAGAGTACTGGTTTGGACTCAACGGCCTCTACAATGGTGCCTACCAGCATGCCATAGCCTCAATCGTCTGGGGCGGGAAGGTCGATTTCGCCACCTGGTTTAGCGGTGATCCCAATGACATCTATGGGATTCAGCTTCTCCCCTTCACTCCTGGCTCCGCCTATCTCGGCCAACTGCCTGATATTGCCCCCTACTTCGCCGATCTCCAGGCGCACGGAGGGGGGAGCAACGGGAACTGGGGCGACCTGCTCATTATGTGGGAGTCCTACTATCACCCCAGCCAGGCTCTTGTCCAAAAAGACAATGTTCCAGTGGCAAACATGAACAGCCCCCGCTCACTCTTCCTCTATATGCTGTACGCTCATGCCTCGCAGACTGCTCCAGGATAAGAAAGGAAGACCTCCCATCAGCCGCGCGTGCGATGCGCAGCATCGCCCCGTGTATAGTAGGGTTGACCCTTGCGGTCAACCTGGCTTCGTTGGCGGTCAACCTGGCTTCGTTGGCGGTCAACCTGGCTTCGTTGGCGGTCAACCTGGCTTCGTTGCAGCGATGGATTTCTAACACTTCTCTAATACTTCTCTTACATTGTTCTAACACAGCCTGTGGCAAACTGGTATGCAGCAGTTGAACGAGTAACATCAGCAATAGTTTCAGCAGGCAAGAGGATATGGAAGCAGAGAACAAGCAATTACAGGGAAAGAATGAATATCTGCAACCTCTTCAGAAACAGCCGCCACGCTGTGCGAACTGTGATATCGATATCCTCTGGAAGCCGACAGTTGTGCAGGGGAAGACCTTTTGCTGCACGGGTTGCGCCGCTGGTGGTCCCTGTAGCTGTGATTATTCGCTGTATCGTTCGACCACTATCGCGGGGACTATCCATTATCACGAGTGATATTGAAAAATACCCGGTTTGTTCACAATCTTATGTATGAAAGGAAGTACACATCGTGGGAAAAATTCGACCTGTTGGTGACCGCGTGGTTGTAAAGCCGGCGGCAAAAGAAGAAGTCACGAAGAGCGGTATCGTAATTCCTGACACCGCGAAAGAGAAGCCCCAGGAAGGGACAGTCATCGCTGTCGGCAGTGGTCGTCTCCTGGATAATGGCGACCGCGCAGCAATTGATGTACGCGAAGGTGATCGTATCCTGTTTGCCAAATATGGCGGTACGGAATTCAAGCTGGATGGCGAAGAGTATTTAGTTCTAAAAGAGAATGACATTCTTGCCATTATTGGCTAAGTTTGAAGGGAAGGAACATTACGATGGCGAAACAACTGATATTCGATGAGGAAGCCCGCCGTTCATTAAAAAAGGGCATTGATATTATGGCTGGCGCTGTGAAGTCGACGCTGGGTCCTAAGGGTCGCAACGTGGCGCTTGACAAGAAGTTCGGTGCTCCCAGCGTGACCCATGATGGTGTGACGGTAGCGAAAGAAATTCAGCTTGAGGACCCGTTTGAGAACATGGGCGCTCAATTGCTCAAAGAGGCCGCCACGAGGACGAACGATGTTGCTGGTGATGGAACCACCACGGCTACTGTGCTGGCCCAGTCAATTGTCAATGAAGGGTTGAAAAACCTGGCAGCCGGTGCCAATCCTATGCAGCTCAAGCATGGTATCGACAAAGGTACCGAGGCTATTGTCGAGTATATCCGCTCCATAGCAATCCCCATTGAAGATAAAAAAGAGATCGCACAGATCGCCTCTATCTCCGCAGCCGACGATCAGATCGGTAACCTGATAGCAGAAGTGATGGATCGCGTCGGTAAAGAGGGTGTAATCACCGTTGAAGCGTCCAGGGGTATCAACTTCGAGACCGAGTACGTCGAAGGTATGCAGATCGACAAGGGGTACATTTCTGCCTACTTCGTGACCAACGCGGAGAAGATGGAAGCCTCCACTGAGAATCCCTACATCCTGATCACTGATAAGAAGATCAGCGCCGTACAGGATATCCTGCCTGTCGTCGAGAAGATGGTACAGCAGGGGCGGCGCGAGGTCGTGATTATCGCGGAAGATGTCGATGGCGAGGCGTTGGCGACCCTGGTTGTCAACAAGCTGCGTGGTATTCTTAATGTCCTGGCTGTCAAGGCCCCTGGCTTTGGTGATCGCCGCAAAGAAATGCTGCGCGACATCGCCGTGCTGACCGGCGGAACGGTGATCAGCGAGGAGATGGGACGTCGCCTGGATAGCGCAACCCTGGAAGATCTTGGTTCTGCTCGCCTGGTGATTGCGCATAAGGATGATACGACGATAGTTGAGGGTCATGGTGATACCTCCGAGATTCAGGGCCGCATCCGCCAGATTAAGGCGCAGATTGAGGAAACCACCAGCGACTATGACCGTGAGAAACTGCAGGAGCGGCTTGCCAAGCTGTCCGGTGGCGTAGCGTTGATTCGCGTTGGCGCAGGCTCAGAGGTTGAGCAGAAATACCGCCAGACCCGTGTTGAGGACGCGCTCTCCGCTACACGCGCGGGCGTCGAAGAGGGCATGGTCCCAGGTGGTGGCGTTGCTCTACTGAACGCGGCAGCCGTCCTGGATAAGTTTCATCTGACGGGTGATGAAGCTACCGGTGTGAGCATCCTGCGCCGTGCCCTGGAGGAGCCGCTACGCCAGCTGGCGATTAACGGTGGCCGCGATGGTTCGGTGGTTGTCGATGGCGTGCGCCGGGCGCAGAAAGAGCACAACAACGATCACTATGGGTATAATGTGCTCGATGACCAGTACGAGGACATGGTCGAATCGGGTATCATCGATCCCGCCAAGGTGACACGCTCTGCCTTGCAGAATGCGACGAGTATTGCCGCAATGATCCTGACAACGGAGGTTCTGATTACGGATCTTCCTGAGAAGGAAAAAGCTGCTCCGGCGATGCCTGAGTACTAGTCTGTATAGAAAACAAGCACAAAAATACGGCCGGCCATACGCCCGGCCGTATTTTTGTGCTTGTTTTTTTGTATTTTACGACTGGAATTTGATCGAGTCTAACATTGGTTGGAAGTATTTTTGCATTGCTTCATTATAAACGATCGCCGGGGCGTAGTAGAGAATGTCGTAGTAGAGCTGGTTATGTTGTACCGCGATAGTGGTGAGGTGAAACATCAGCCCGGCAGTCGTGGTAAAGGTGGCGTCCTGCTTATCCCATTGGGCTCCTCCAATAGTGAGCTGAGGGGAAGACGGTGTGACAATGTGAAAGTTGTTTATCCCCTGCGCGCCCTGAAATGACGAGAGGTTGTTCTGATTGACATTATTGGCGCTACTAAGTGTGGCTGAAGCGGAGGATGAGAAACGCTCTATAAAGAGATCAATGCCATTATTCTGCTGTGGGTGAAAGGCAAGTACGACGCTATCGCTTGTAGATTGGGGGGTAGCTTTTGGCCACTCTACGGGGTATTTCAGTGTCATACCCACGTCAGTGCTGGTGAATGTTTGAAACGATGCAGGGGTTGGGAGCCGATTCGTTTGTGCAGCAGCTGTGGGCGTCGGTGTAGTAGATGTAACAGGCGTCTGCTGCGCTGGCGTGGGAGTGGGTAGAATCAGAGAGGCGTTTACTGACCTGGTAGTAAAATCGCCATTGTACCACAAGGTGCCCAGAGTTGCGCCAATACCTATCAATGGGACGAGGATAAAGAGCGCAGTTATGAAGAGCACGCTGCGCGCAGAGCGTTTTGGCCTGGAAGAAAGAGGTTTTGTAGCGGTAAGGCTCGCCCTATCAATCTCTTTGGAGGCAGTATTAGCGCCAGTGACTGATAAGGGCAATGGTAGGACGGTAGTAGGCCAGGCAGGTGTACCTGGTGGTAAGTAAGAGAATGTCGCTGAGCGGACCGGTGATCCGCATGTATGGCAGAATGTGGCTGTTTCTGGTAGTTCAGCATTGCATTGAGGGCAGGTCATAGGTTGGCTCCCATCTATTCTTGTGTCGGTGTTCTGCTTAAATGGCAATCAAAGCGGACAATACCACTACGACGATCAGTTACAACTTTGATGACTTCGAGGCTGATAAGTTCTCCAATAGAAATAGGTATGTCAACTTCATCGAGTACACGACACTCAAAATGACGTTCAGGGTCGACCGTATCGGCGATGACGCAGCGAACGTACGGGTGCTCTTCACCTTGAAAGATAGTTTTTAGTCCTGGTTCTTTTACCAGGAGGGTTCCTGCTCGTGTCATGCGTCAGGGTTCTCTTACTAGGCAAGACATATTGTATTCTATAATTGCAATATAAAGAAGGTGAGGGAAAATGTCAACCCTCGGTACGAAAACGGGCCTCGAGTTTTTTATATGACAAATGAGCCGCTCATTTGTCATATTCATGATTTATTATAATACTTCTGGGTTAAGGATGTTGGGTGGGCGTTGACCGTGATAATGAGCAACAAGGTTGTCACTGGCCATGGTAGCCATGAGCGTGCGCGTTTTCAGGGATGCGCTGGCGATGTGTGGTAAGAGCACAACGTTTTCCATGGTCAGCAACTCTGGCTCGACGGCTGGTTCGTTTTCAAAGACGTCAAGGCCTGCACCAGCTATAGTGCCTGCTTGCAGCGCTTTGGCCAGCGCTTTCTCGTCGACAATCGGGCCTCGTGCTGTATTGATGAGAATGGCCGTCGGTTTCATCAGGTTGAGTTCGCGTGTGCTGATCAAGTGGTGGGTGGAGGGCATATAGGGAGTGTGGACGCTGATAAAATCGGACTGCTGAAGCACGTCATCCATTGGCATGTAGGTGAGATTGTGGGCAGTTTCCTCTTCAGGTGACATACGATGGACATCGTAGTAGAGCACCTTCATTTCGAAGCCACTGGCGCGCCTGGTCATTATCTTCCCGATACGCCCTGCCCCTATCAAGCCAAGTGTGGAATGATGTACCTCGGCGCCACAGAAGAGCAGGGGTCCCCAACCGGCGAATTTCCCCGCGCGTAGATAGCGTTCGGCTTCAGGAATACGGCGTGCTGTCGCCATGAGTAGGGCGAAAGCGAGGTCTGCCGTAGTATCGGAGAGAACGCCAGGGGTATTGCTAACGGCGATGCCCAGGCGGGTGGCAGCTTCCACGTCGATATTGTTGTAGCCAACGGCCATATTCGCCACCATCTTCAGGTGCGGGGTAGCGGCGGCACAAGCTTCGAGGAAGCGGGCATCGATGTTGTCGGTAAGGAGGCAATAGATATAGTCGTGGCCGGGGCCTCTACGCAGAAGTTCTTCGTAGGACCAAATGTTTCCCTCGACCGGATTGGCTTCGACTTCACCAATGGCTTCGAGCAACGGATAGGCGGGATCGGGGACTTTCTGGGTTACCAGTATCTTTGGCTGTTCTGACATGATGACCTCCTACGGTTAAATTATATTCTCTGGCTATTGTATCATTTGTGGGATGCTGTTTGAATGTCATCCCAACAAAAAATCTGGTTGACACAGGTAGCCGCAGAGGTCTAGATGTATTGCCGGGCTGAGGTTGTTTCCGCTTCCTCAGTGCTTGCCGGGTTGGCCGTACTGCTGTTATTGGCAGTCTCTGTTAAGACGGGATGAAAGGGCTTGCCGAAGCGGCGGCGCAGCAACATAGCAAGCGCGGGCCAGCCATCTTTCCATGGGTTGAGCTTTTTCTCTACGCGAGGTGAGTAGCTGATAGGCACTTCGAGAATCTTGTAGCCTGCCTGGAGAATGCAGGAAGTGATTTCTGGTTCAATCTCGAAACGGCGGCCTTCCATAGGAAGCGCGCGAGCTAAGCTACCGGGCATCAATTTGTAACAAGTCTCCATGTCGTGGATACGCGAGCCAAACAAAATATTTGTGACGGCGGTGAGAAAACGATTGCCCCAACGTGTTGTGAATTTCTGGCCGGAAAGATTGCGGTACCCATAGACAGCGATCTTCCTGTTACCTGTGCTGTTTGCCGCTTCCCACTTGCGCACCAGGGCAGGAATATCTTGCGGATCGTATTCCATATCTGCGTCCTGTACTGTTACCAGGTCTCCGCTTACCAGGCCAAAGCCGGTACGCAGTCCCGCGCCTTTGCCCTGATTCTTGTCGTGGCGGATAAACCGATAGGTGGTGAAAGGCTCTTTCTGCCGCAATACCTGTAAAATCTCCCAAGTGCGATCGGTGGATGCGTCGTCTACGACAACTACCTCAAGATCAAGGGATACTTTGGAGAGCGACTCCAAGACCTGAGCCACTGTCTCTTCTTCATTAAATACTGGGACAATCACCGAAACACGCATGTACCTAATACCTCGCTTCTCTGGGGGTGTAACGATATTTTTATGAATTACGAATGTCACTCTAAAGTATATCGAACGAATGGGGGAAAAGAATAGCAACAAAAGGCTATTGCCAGATCTGAATGGTACCATCGGTGAGAGCAACGATCAAGTGCTTCTCCGAAAAATGGAGCGCGCTGATCTGCCAGGGATGATACAATTTTTGTGCGATCTGTCCTTCGTCTGTAGCCCAGAGGTCAATGACCCCTTCGTTGATTTCGCTATCCTCTCGGGCAATGGCTAACCATTTGGCGTCGGGGGAGAGTGCCAATTTCGCGCTGCCGCCCATTGTTCCACCTGGTAACTCGCTATATAGCCCGGTGACTGTATCGTAGAGTCGTACCTTGTGACCGCTGTAGACGAGAGCTATTGTCGAGGCATCGGGGGTCACAGCGTAGGGAGGGGTGTACTCAACGCACCGTCCGATGACTACCGAGGCGGTGATCTGCGGGCGTAGTTTGCCGCCCATGCGGGTACGCGCGGTAAGATCCCAACGGCGAACGACCGCCATCTCATCTGCTTCGCCGGGCACGTGGGCACAGGAGAGCGTGAGCAAGGTTCGGGTATCCTGTGCCAGCACCCGCAGGCGTATGGCCCAGAACTGTCGTTTCTCGACCTCTTCTTCGGCGCAAATGAGTGGCGTGCTCAATAACCCGGGGGGCGCTCCAAGTGTGTGCTTTACGACATCTGTAGCTCGCACGCCCAGGGCACGCGGCCCGTTGGCATCTGGCAACAACGGGAGAGCCATCATGACTTCCTGCTGCCCGGCAGGGGCCTCTAGAAGTGACGTGTCAAGCGAGTAGTATGCCGAGACTGCACGTTCAACGAGTGGATAGCTCCACAGCAAGTGCCCGTCTTTGGCATCCCATATATGTAATCCCAATCTTCCCCATCCGGCCAGCAGATTGCCTTGCGTGGAGAAGCGCAGCGCTCGCAGTGACTCAACGGTCAGCGCTGGATCCGCCGTAAAGTGTGTTGGCGCGACGGTGTTCTCCGCATGCCAGAGCATTCCTTTGCCATCAAGTGTGCCAATGGCGACGCAGAATCCACCCTGAGCCGGAATACTGCTCAGCGATGATATGACACCGAGCTTTGTGTGCAATGCCGGCCCGGCCTTGAATGGGCCTTTCGTGCTAAAGATGCTGAGGCCGGAAAACTCGATGTCGTCCACCGTGTCAAACTTGTGTGGTCTGGAGCGAGGACGTGTTAAACCGCCCTTGCGAAAGTCGATGACTCCGCCAATGATGGTATCGTAGTTCAGGCGTTTTTCTGGATCGCTCAGGACATCGTAGGCGCGATTGATACGTTTCATCTGGACTGCGCCGCCCTGTCCTGCCACGTCGGGATGATAGCGCCGGGCCAGTTGCCGGTATGCGTGCTTGAGGGTTTCGCTATCGGCGTCTATTGGTACGCCTAAAATGGCGTAGAAATTATCAGGTGTATCCATCATAACAATGCATTATATCGTATGATGCCGGCACATTCCACAGAAACAATCCCCGGTGAGCAAACACACTACGACCGGGGGATTTCTGTCCGCTTACCACATGTCATAATAAACCCGTCGTATCCTATTTTACCTTTTAAACCATCAATCACCTCATTATATATGATACTGAATCCGAGTTCAGAGTACATACTGACAATGTCAGCGGGCGTGAGTGTCACCGCTGGATATGTAGCACCCGGAAGGGTCCAGTAAGACGCATTTAAGAGAGTAACTGTTATGAACAAGCCATCTTTACCGACCAAGTTTGCAAGCTTCTGGTTGAGGTGAAACCACTCTCTCTTGTCCTGGGTTAAATCGTCTAGACAGAAAGTTTGGGCCACCACTCCGTATGGTCCCATAGATGACCCGAGCAGCGGGTCATCCGCAAAGATATCGCAGCGTGAAATCTTACGAATACGCTGGCGAATGAGCCTCACTTGTGGGAGATCCAGCGTCATTGGCAATATCAAATAGCCTGTTCTCTTGCTTGTTTTCCTTTTTCATGTTCTCTCCCTTCATTTTCGCTACTACAGCGGATCGAGTTCCACCGACATTTGGTTGGCATGCTGCGCTGCACTTCTTAGGGCAGAACGCCTCTGCTTACGGAGATTCAGAGGCCATCCTGGCGTTGCCTGGTTGACCCCCCCTTCCAAAGCGTCGCCAGCGAACCCGATGGCTGGTGGCGAAACGAAGGGGCAGAGGTCCCTGGGGCAGAGGTCCCTGGGAAAGAAGTCCCAGGCAGTGGCTTCAAACCAATGGCCCGCAAGAGGTGGTGCAGCTCCGCAGGAGCATCGAGACAGGAGGCAGGAAGAAAAAACGGTCGATTGCCATCCCTCCGCTCAAGTGCCTGATTTAATTCGCCTATTGCTGTGATTATCTTTTGTGCGTACCTCTGGCGCTGCTCAGATCGCATCATCCGGTCTGCCATGAGATTCAAGCCACTTGCCAGTGGCCAGAGGTCACCACTTAGAATATTGGCGCGTGCACGCACATCCCCGTTGGCCAAACGCGTTTGTATTTCCTTGAGATAGGTCACACCCGCCTCTAAGTCAGCCTTGCGCTTTGCGATGTCCTGGTACACCTGCTCTAGTTGGTAGTTTGCCTTCACCTGTTCGTGCATCAGACGCGCATTCTCCCGTATGGTGACAATCTGGCGCGCGATCACCAGGGCGACCACCATGAGTGTTGCTACGACGAGGACAGGACGGATGAACTGCTGGGTCGTGTCAGAAGAGAGCACGTTAATGGCTAACACGAGAAAGAGCACGACTAACAGGAGATAGGGTACAGCTTGTGCCGGCCCAAAGCTAAACTGCTGGGTGCCCCTGGTCTCCTGTTCCTCAGTGACGCTCCCTGGGGTGTTGCGAGGCAGAAAGCGGCGCAGGTAAGCGGCTACACCCACCGTCATCATGCCCAATGGCCAGCCCAGGTCGACCCAGGTCCCATCCACAGGCAGTCCCAAATTCACCATCACGTTAAAGAGAAAGTCAGAGGTCGCGAAGATACTTATGCCAACCCCCACCACCAACAGGCTGAGGCGACGAGCACTGGCCTGATAGACGGGGTCAGATCCCCGAAGCAGCAAGAAGATGATACAGCTGAGCAACGCTATATCTGCGGTGGCATAATAGAGGCCGAGAAATTTGCCAAGCACCGATTCGGCTGGGGTTTGTGCCAGAGACCCGAGCAGGAGAAACCAGGCGATGCTCAGCAGGGCTCCCATTGCAATCAGACTATCCAACAGCAAGAATGTGCGCTTGCGGGCTTCGCTCTTAGAGAATGGCTGCAAGATCAGCCCCAAAAAAACCAGGGGAGCGAAACTGGAGTAACCGAGATCGGCCAGGGAGGGAAAGGGACTTTCTCCCTGCGCCACATAGTAGCGCCAGAAGCACTCTCCAATGCCCCATCCGATGCACCCACATCCAATGAGCGCCCAGGCCAACCGTTCACGTCCGAGCCACGGCTCCGCGTTTTCCTCCCGGCGGAACGGGATGTTCACGGAAACAAGAACCAGAGTACCACCGATGAAGGCACCAAGGAGTGGAGAATAGACCCCAACAGGGTGAAGGCTCTCTCCTCCCAAGTGAAGGCCTAAAATAAAAATCATGAGGATTCCTACACCACTGACCAATCCAAGGACTGCGCGAAAATGTAAGCGCATCGAACACCTCCTAAAATAAAGTAGACATGCAATTGGGACAACAAGTAAGCAAAGCGTGTCAATCTGCAACGTTGCCATTCAAACAAGGCAGTTCCTCGTTGTGGCAATACATCTCCATAGGTCGCATGAGGTACGGTGGCACGATTGGAAAAAGTTTTTTGACATACACATGAACCCCTTGTGTTTCCGACCCTCCTAAGTAGAGAGCGTCTATACCGTCATGAAATAGCTGCTGGAAAAAGTCGTAATCCATCCACTCAGTAATTCCACGAGACGATTTTGATGAAACAGCGCAGTATAAGCCCATTCGCCTTTCTTCCAGCAGTTCGCTGATATACAGACCGTGGATTATGGCGTCTTCATCATAATACACACAGACTTTATAGGTGCCATCGCTCGGTCTTTGTGAAATGGCCTCCCGGATAATTTGCAGATAGCTTTTGTACTTGTCTGGGTTGGGCCCAAATAAACGGTGGAAACCAGGGTGGCTTTCAATGTCTGAAATGTCTGTCTTTGCCAAAAGTTTCATTGAACTTTTTTCAAACTGTCTTACTTTTCTGATGAATGGACTGGATTGACAGTACAGGCCAACATCAGAACTGTACAGGTGTGGTAAGGATAAGATGTGTTCAGGAAACGCTTCCTCTTCAAAAAGCGTCGAACCGTCAGCATTTGCTTGAAACAGGTTGGTTGAGGAGAGGTACTCATACAATTCCTGATCTATCTTTTTCAAAATGATTGGAGATTGTATCCTACTGCGTAGTTCACAGACTAAGTCTCTCGTCGCCGTGAATCTTCCATTCCCTATCGGATGTACCAGGTATAGCGTGTTATTGCGGTAGCCAATGCCCATGAGCGTTTCGTTGCCAACAAATTTATATCCGAATCCTCCCTGGTCATCTCGTGTTGATCGAAGAAGATAGAGCCAACTATTGGCATAACATATTTCTTCTCGCTGGAAAGCGTTTCGAAATACATCAGCATCCGCAGGTGACAATCTAGAAATGTCAGGTGATAACGCTGTTAATTGTGCAAACATATGTTGCTTGGGAACTTCGGCAATCAGTTGTGCATGAGATACCTGTGTGCGAGGCGCTTGCGCTTCCTGGCTAGTGATAACTCCCATTCGTTCTCTTCACCCTCTTCATTACTACTACTTTTTTTCTTACATTTGACCACGAAATGGGTCAAATGCACGGGCATATATATTACCGTCGCAAATTATACGCTTGCGCCTGTAGATACTTCAATACATCAACCAAGAAGTACTGGTAGTATGTGTGCTTTGACAGAGGACGAGCCAGAAAGTCTCACTCTTTGTCGTTGCATCGCCTCCTCCATTGCATTGCGCGGCTACGGCGATTCATTCATACACCCTGCCCATGCCGGGAACTGGCGTGAGATCCCATCAGTATGGTATAATTTGATACAGTTTGATATGTAATGAACTCTATGCTTGTCGTGTTATCTGATTCACACAAAGTGCGATAGCGACCATAACATAACATGGAGTTACCTCTTTGTACACGTCCTCGTACACGTCCTCTCATTCTCATGAATAACTGCACTTGTAGCTGAAGAGGAGAACATGCTCACAGAAGCGGCTCTCGACGAGACTGCCAGGAGGACATCGAGCAAATCCACCGTCACTGTCATGGCAACTGCCTGCGGACTTTCGGCTGCCAACCTGATCTATGCGCAACCGCTGCTGGCCGTTATGGGACGTAGCTTTGCAGTCTCGGTCAACCAGGTTGGATTGATCCTCATGCTGGGTATGCTTGGGTACGCACTTGGCCTGATTCTCATCGTGCCACTGGGAGAGAAGTATAATCAGCGCAGTTTAATCGTTCTGATGCTTTGTGCTGTTGCACTGGCCCTCGCTCTAATGGCTGCGGCACCGACGGTCGCCTTGCTCATCATTGGCAGTTTTCTTGTCGGCTTGACAAGCATCATCCCCGAATTGATTATTCCATTTGCTGCTCGCCTGGCTCCATCGAACGAGCGTGGACGCGTTGTCGGGACCGTGCTGTGTGGTCTGCTCGTCGGTACACCATTGGCGAGTATTCTCAGCGGCTTCGTAGGAGAACACCTGGGCTGGCGAACAATGTACTGGATTGCAGCAGCAATGATGGTTGCCTTAGCCGTAGTACTGCGTTTCCTGTTGCCTAACGATCGCTGTGCGAAGAGTGAGGTGAGTTACCCCCAGCTCTTGGGCTCATTATGGGGACTGCTCCGTTCGGAGCCGGTTCTACAGGAAATAAGTGTTCTTGGATTTTTAGTCTATGGATCATTTACTGTCTTCTGGGTAACGCTCTCCTTCATCCTTGAGACGCCACCGTATCATTATGGCAGTGATGTCGTCGGGTTGTTTGGCCTGGTTGGTATTGCGGGCGCACTCGCAGCGTTGTTTGTGGGGAAGTTCGCAGATCGGAGAGATGCACGGCATGCAAATGGGGTCGCGCTGGCGGTCATACTTCTGTCCTTTGTGGTGATGTGGCTGACTGGTCAGAAGCTTATTGGCTTGATCATCGGCGCTCTTCTCCTTGACCTGGGAGCCCAGAGCAACCAGGCGGCGAACGAGGCCAGGCTATACGGTCTGCATCCAGCGGCTTGGAACCGTCTCAATACTGTCTATATATTGATATTCTGTCTTGGTGGCTCTCTCGGCTCTGTACTGGGAGCATTTGGCTGGAGTATCGCCAGGTGGGACGGCGTCTATGGCATCGCTTGTTTCATGCTTCTTGTTGCGCTTGTCTTCTATGTTCTCCATAGCAAACGCATACGGCAGTGGAGAGCAAGTGCGCTTTGCCTGAAAGATTTGCCGCTAGGCCCCAAAGATGGGGATGCGGCAAGGTGTGATCCAATCCCGGTGCTCGAGAATGAGTGAGCTAGAGGTTACTCTGCCACAGCACGATTCAGGTACTGCATAAAGGCGTGAGAGGCGGTTTGTAATGCAGCGGATGGGACAGCGCGACCAGGCTCAAGGGTGCAGTGCACCGTCTCGGCCATCATCTCTGCCGTCTCCTCGTCAGAAAGCGTAAACTCGTCCGGCACCAATGGCGCAACGAGGAAAAATCCTGCAAAAATGGCGCTCAACATATACACTTGCGCTCGCAGGCTGAGATCAGTACGCACCAGGTCCTGTTCACGCAGCAATTCGAGGTAGGTTTTGAAGCCTGTCAGCCTCTCCGCGTTGGCAGCACTGCTCTGCTCGCGGTGTGCCAACTTCCCTAGCACCTCCATATCGCGCAAGAGGACCGCCTTCATCAACGGGCGTTTCATCAGAGCGAGCGCTGAGAGCTTGAGTATCCCTCGCAGCGTTGCACCCTCGGGATCAACTATGATGCGCTGCTTGATATCCTCTGCCACCTCCACCTTTTCACGTTTGATGAGCGCTGCGAACAGCTCTTCTCGCGTTTTCCAGTGCAGGTAAATCGTGCCTTTCGCTACTCCCGCCTGCCGAGCTATATCATCAATGGTTGTCTTGCGATAGCCCCAACGTAGTATAAGTTCAGCAGCGGCATCGAGAATACGCTCAGCCCGCTGCTGCCTTTTGGATTGTTCCTCCTGTGATGTACCATCTCTATCGTTCCGTTCGGCCAAAACATCTTGCTCCTTCCACTAATATGACCATATGACCAATTAGTCTGACTTAGTCATATATCATCTGGTCATAAGTATAATGACCAGATCATCAAAAGTCAAGGGTTGGCAGTGAGTTTTTCATTTTCCTTGAAGTGTCGTACAATGCCTATGAGTACGTACGAAAAAGGCATGTAACGAAGGCATAAGACCTATTGGAGAAAAAATGTCGGACACAGCAAATACACCGGGGCAACATAAGCATACTAACCGGCTCATTCATGAGACGAGTCCATATCTGCTGCAGCACGCGCACAATCCTGTGAATTGGTACCCCTGGGGCGAGGAGGCGCTGCAAAAGGCCAGGAGCGAAGATAAGCCAATTTTGCTGAGCGTCGGTTACTCAGCCTGCCACTGGTGTCATGTAATGGAGCGCGAATCGTTCGAGAACGAGGAGATCGCGGACCTCATGAACCAGTATTTTGTCTCTATCAAGGTAGATCGTGAAGAGCGACCGGATATTGACGCCATTTATATGCAGGCGGTGCAGGCGCTCACCCAACAGGGGGGTTGGCCAATGACCGTCTTTCTCACGCCTGATGGCCGTCCTTTCTATGGTGGTACCTACATTCCGCCACGGGATCGCCAGTATGGACGGCAGACGATGCCGGGGTTTCCAAGAATTTTGTTGAGCATGGCGGATGCCTATGAGAATCGTCGTCTGGAGGTCGAGGAGCAGGCCACAGAGATAGCCAACTACCTGCGGCAACGCAGCAGCAGTCCTTTCCGTCGCCGGGGAGAGCAAACAGAAGGAACGATGCCGCTTGAGTTGTTGAGTAACGCAAGCCGGGAGTTAGCCGCCGAGTTTGATCCTGTCAACGGCGGTTTTGGTGATGCTCCCAAGTTCCCGAATACCATGTCCCTGGAATTCTTGCTGCGCGTGCACCAGCACCGGCTCAAGGGTGAGATCAAGACGCAAATAGCGCCAGCAGAACTGGATATTGTCGAGACATCACTGCAACGGATGGCGAACGGGGGCATTTATGATCAACTGGGAGGCGGCTTTCATCGCTACTCGGTTGACACAGAATGGTTAGTGCCGCATTTTGAGAAGATGCTGTATGATAATGCGCTCCTCAGCCGCGTCTACTTGCACGCTTACCTTGTGACAGGTAACCAGTTCTATCGCCGTATCGTCGAGGAGACGCTGGATTACGTGGTGCGTGAGATGACCTCACCGGAGGGTGGTTTCTATTCCACGCAAGATGCTGATAGCGAGGGTGAAGAGGGGAAGTTCTTTGTCTGGACACCGGCGGAGATCCAGGCTGTTCTGCCTCCAAGGGATGCCGCGCTCTTTATGCAGTACTATAATGTGACCGAGAGAGGGAACTTCGAGGGAAAGAATATCTTACATGTGACACGGGATATGGAAGAGATAGCGAAAGAGGCTAAGCTGACCAGAAAAAGGGTGCAGGATGCCCTGCAACGGAGCCGCGAACAACTCTTCCGGGTGCGCGAGCAGCGTATCAAACCTGGGCGCGACGAGAAGATACTGACTTCCTGGAACGGGTTGATGCTGCGCAGTTTCGCTGAGGCGGCGCGCTACCTGCAGCGCACCGACTATCTCCTGGTTGCCAGCAAGAACGCCGAGTTCTTGCTGAAAGAGTTGCGCGCTGATGGGCGTTTGTTGCGCACGCATAAGGATGGGCGGTCGCACCTGAACGGCTTCCTGGAGGATTACACCTTCCTGGCCGATGGTCTGCTGGCACTGTACGAGGCGAGTTATCAAACGCGCTGGTTCATTGAAGCGCGCAAGCTGATGGATGAGGCGATCGCATTGTTTGCTGATGAGCAGAACGGTGGGTTTTTTGATACGGGCAGTGATCATGAAGCGCTGATTAGCCGTCCAAAGGATATTATGGACAATGCCACTCCCGCCGGCAATAGTGTTGCCACCGACGTCCTGCTGCGGTTGGCTGCCTTCACCGGAGAAGAGAGCTATTATCGCCAGCGCGCGGATGACTACCTGAGTCCTATCGCGGATGTGATGGTGCAGCATCCACAGGCATTTGGGCATGTACTTGGCGCGCTGGATTTTGCTCTGTCAGCGGTGAAGGAATTTGCTATTATGGGCAATCCCTCCGAGGCTAATAGCCGTTTGCTGCTGGCGGTGATCAATAAGCGATATCTGCCCAATAGCGTGCTGGCTTGTGCTGATCCTGCTGATAGCAAGGCTATTCAGGCTATACCCTTGCTGGCTGATCGACCGTTACAAGAGGGTAAGGCAACCGCCTATGTCTGTCAGAATTTTGCGTGCCTGGCGCCTGTCAATATGGCGGAAGAGTTGGAGAGACTACTATAGGTTTATGAAAAGCGCCCCCATCGCTCTCGTGCGGGAGCGATGGGGGCGCTTTTCTTTTGAAGGCTAGATTGGCGGGCGGGTCGTGCGACGCATCTTGCGGCGCTGTGCTGCTGCTTTACGCTTGCGGCGGGCCTGTGGGCTTTCGTAGTGTGCGCGGCGACGAGCCTCGGAGAGAATACCATCTTGTTGAACTTTACGATTGAACTTTTTGAGGGCAAGCTCGAAGGAGTCGCCAGGGTTGACTCTGACCTCACTCATAGGAGTTACCAGCGCGATCTACGATCGCTGGATCGTCCGGGGCTTACCATTTGGTAGCAATCGCTGCAGTAGACGGGTTTGTCCCCTCGTGGCTGGAACGGTACCTGAGCCTCATTGCCGCAGTTGGAACACGTGACAGTATACATCTGACGTGGTTCGCGGGAACCGCCGCGACCGCTGCTGTAGCCGCTCTGTGCTTTGCGCGCGGCGCGGCATGATGGGCAGCGGCCGGGAGTGTTGGTTAGCCTGTGACTGGCGTAAAATTCCTGTTCGCCAACTGTGAATACAAATTCTTCATTGCAGTCTCGACAAACCAGGGTTTGATCGCTTAATGACATGTTTCTTTCTCGATTCCGGGTGCTAATAATTCCAACAAACTATTGTATATTGTGCGGTTTGCCAATAGACTGTCTCATCCATCAACGCAAGAGTGCACGATACAATGCCCAACGAGTATACCATATTTTGTAACCAAAATCATTATTTTGGCGGTTAAAATTGCGCTTTTGGCTGAGGCCTGGCGGATCGGCTTCAAGTGGAAAGAAAACAGGGTCAGGGCAATCGCATCTAAATTCTCAAGCGCCTTGTAGAGCACATTTATACAGCAGAGCTTTGAAGGCTGGCTTGTTATGACGCAGCTTGTAGAGCCAGTTTCAAAAATTTAGATGCGATTGCCCTGAAAACAGGGTAGCTAACAGTTGCCAAATTTATGTATCTATTGTATACTATTACTATCTTTTTCAATCCTTCGATGTCCAGTCAATCTTTGCTCATATGAATCAGAAAATACGCGATAAAAGATGAGGGGTGTCACCATGGCATACATTCGTCTTGGAGAAGGTTCGCTCGAGGCGTGAGGGAGGAAGCTCAAGCCATGTTTGTCTTCTACTCTGTTCATTATCCGCAGCCTGAAAAGGAAGAGCTGTGGGTGCAGCAGATGCGCCAATTTGACGAACTGATCAAAAAGCAGCCAGGAATCCTTTTCGTCTCGGACATTTTTACAGATCCCGAAAAAGGCACGCTCATAGGCTTCACCTTCTGGGAATCTGAGGATGTCTGGAAAGCTGCCTGGCCCGTTTTGGTGAAAGAGGTGCCTTCCGGGGAATGGGAAGTCAAACCACCCGAGGTTTATATGCTCAATTCTGCGGGCTAAGCTGTCCTTCGAACAAGGAGGGAAGACGATGTACTTTCTCGTTCTTTTCCGGCCTGGTTGGCTTGGTTCTGCTTTCCTTCAATCGTCTCAGGAAAAGTCTGTTTTTCTCAGGCTTTGTGGATAGCTTAATCTTGCATACGATAGCTACATTTCTTAGCAACGGTGAAACAGAAACAGGCGCCATGGTCAACGGTACGCCTCAGCCTGCAGATCAAACAACTCTGCGTAGCGGCCATGCAACGCGATCAGCTCACGGTGCGAACCACTCTCAAGTATGCTCCCGTTTTCAATCACGAAAATCCGATCTGCCAGGCGCACGGTGCTGAAGCGGTGGCTAATGAAGACGGCCGTCTTCCCCTCTGTCAACTGGCGAAAGTGCGTGAAGACCTCATGCTCGGCCTGTGCATCGAGGGCACTGGTCGGCTCGTCGAGCACGAGAATACGAGCATCGCGCATGAATGCCCGCGCCAGCGCAATCTTCTGCCACTCGCCGCCACTCAACTGCGTGCTCTCCTTCAGGTCCTTAAACCACCGTCCGAGCATTGTGTCGTAGCCATGCGGGAGCTGCTCGATGACGGCATTGGCCCCGCTCTTGCGCGCGGCGCTCATGACGAGTTCCCGCTGTTCGATCTTGTCCACACGACCCACACCGATGTTTTCCTGCGCAGTCATGTAGTAGTTCACATAATCCTGGAAGATCACGCCAACCTGTTCGCGCAGTTCCCTCAGGTCGTATTCTTTGATGTTGCGGCCACCGATCAAGATCTCGCCCTCATCCGGGTCGTACAGACGCGTAAGGAGCTTGACCAGAGTTGTCTTGCCCGCGCCGTTGCGCCCAACCAGTGCTATGGCCTCACCCGCGCGTATGGTAAAACTCACGTGTTTCAGGGCCGCTTGCGTCTCGGGGTCCTTCCCCGGATAGGTGAAACTGACATCGCGGAACTCTATGCCGAGCCCTTCTACCTCCACTGCTGAATCGAGCGGTCGTGGGTTCGGCGGCGGCACAATGCGGGGAGAGTATTCGAGGAACTCGAACAGCGTATTCACGTACAGCGTATTCTCGTAGGTAGAGGAGATACCGTTCAGCAGTCCCTGGAAATTCTGTCCCACCTGTACTGCCGTTTGCGTGTACAAGGTCAGCCCGCCTAGCGAGATGCGGCCCAAAACGGCCTGCAGTGCGATATAAAAGTAAATGGCGCTATTGGCCACTATCGTGAGACCTGACCAGGCAAAGTTGGTGAAGTAGCGGCGGAGCAGCAACTTCTTGTCCTGTTTGTACAGATCGGTAGCCAGGCGCCAGAATTTGCCGGTGAAAAAGTCACCCAGGTTGAAGAGTTTTATTTCTTTGTTGTACGTGTCGGTCGTCATGAGAGTAACGAAGTAAGCCATCAAGCGGCGCTCCGGGGATTGACGGCGCATGAGCTGGTACCCTCTCCACCCGTAGCGCGTGCTGGAGAAGAAGGCGGGGATGGGGACAATGAGCGCCACAATGGCGAGCCACCACGCCAGGTGCAACAGCAGGAAGATTAAAGTGAGCAAGGTCACTATGGTACGGCCCAGGTCGAAGGTTTGCGAGATCATCGTAACGGGCTGGTAGCTGGACTGGTTCGCGGCCTGGCGGATCTTATCGTACGACTCAGGATTCTCAAAAAAAGCCAGGTCTAGCGTGTTGGCTTTCTTCAAGATATCCAGCTGAACGCGGTTAGCTACCTGTTCCTGCAGGAGCTGTTGCACGGTATTGCTGAACGTGCTGAGCAGGCTTGATGCCAGCGCGGCCCCCAATTGCAAAACGACTGGTAACCAGATAGGGGTTATGCTCTGTATGCGTATCGCCCGCACCACACTGTCGATCACCAGGCCGCTAATCGTGACAGTTACGGCGGGCATGAAGCCCTGTGCGAGACTCAAGAGACCCAACATCACCGTCAGTACAGCACTCGTCGACCACACCAGGTGTAAGACACGTGGTAGGCTCGCAAAAGCGGCTGGCACTCTCTTGATGCTAAACTTCTCATTCGCTAGTGAACTTGGGCCTCCTGATGAGGAGGCGATGGATCGTCTCATAGTGTAGTATGTCTCTCTCTGCTTTTCTCTTCAACACTTCTTTTCTGGTAGTAGGTTCCATGACGAAGTCGGTTCTTACCATCCAATAAGAATGACGCTAGCGCTTCAGTCTGCTCAAAGTATACGCAATAGATGCGGAGAATACAGTGTACCTAGCACCAGTTTTCCGACCAGGTAAAACTGCCAGGTATATACTCTCAATTTCTACAGATGGCAGGCCCATCGGGTAGGCGAGACCTGTATCACATCAAAAACACCGTATGTTATAATGCAACGATAGGACGGAGCCTGCAAATGGCACTCCTTTGAATGAAGATGCATGCACGTTTGAGGTGCGCTCAATTCTGATTGATGGAGAAAAAGGTTTTATGCCAACACGTGATGATGCTTATAGGCTGATGACTAGCCATGTACAAAATGAAAATTTACAGAAGCATATGCTCTCAGTCGAAGCTGCAATGCGCTTTTATGCGCGAAAATACGGGGATGACGAAGAAATCTGGGCTATGACGGGCCTACTGCACGATTGTGACTACGAGAAATTTCCTGATTTGAATGAGCATACAAAAGTCCTGGCGCAGTGGCTGAGTGAGGATGGGTACGATGAGCGCATCATTTATGCTATCCTGGCTCATAATGACGTGAACGTTGCCACACATCCGCGCAACAACCTGCTTTCACGGGCGCTCTACGCTTGCGATGAGATCACGGGAATGATTACGGCGACGGCCCTTGTGCGCCCCAATAAAAGTATCATTGGGCTGGAGGTCTCCTCTGTGCGCAAGAAAATGAAGTCCAAAGGCTTTGCCGCAGGAGTCAATCGCGATGACCTGGTCAATAGCGCAGCTGAACTCGGCGTAGACCTGGATGAACATATCGCCTTCGTGATACAAGCCATGTCGAGTATAGCGGACACCCTGGGGTTGGCAGGGATACAGGAAGAATCAGCCACTATAGGATAGGCGTAGGATAGATACGTGACTACTCCCCGGCCTAAAGGCGCGGGGCTTCTACGGACAAGCCGAGGGCCTGTAGTCCCAGGCCACGAATATTGTAGGCAGCATTGAGGTCTCGATCAAGTTGAACATGACAGCACGGACAATCGAACACTCGGAC
>WNGG01000706.1_pt1 | contig 36310 bp, 37 predicted proteins | sample 5400661 | NCBI WGS metagenome assembly WNGG01 (sample SAMN13153372, study PRJNA577476) | soil metagenome | isolation source: 100 cm soil or saprolite under Garry oak tree replicate 1 | place: USA:California | collected 2016-06-15
GGCAGCCACCGGCTGCTGTGCGACGCGCTCAGCGCCGCCGGGGTCGAAGCCGACGCCTACGACCACCGGATTCTGCTGTGGCTGGCCGGGTGGTCACCGGAAGTGTGCGCCGTGGTCGCCGGGCTGGTCGGGCGCGCGTCGGCCGGGCAGGCGAGCGGCGGGTAGCTGAGACTGGCACGGGCACGCAGGAGCGCCCCCGGCCGAAGAACCGGGGGCTCTCGCATCCGCGGGCGCAGCCATCGCGGGGCGTGAAAGGGAGCGCTGCCATAAGACGCGGCTTGGCCGCCTGGTGAATCCGGCTTTGACGCCGTGCGGACGCATTCAGCGGCTGATGTAGCCGATCTGGCGTTCGAACGCCTCGATCTCGCGGCGCTGCACGGCAGCCTCGCGGTCCAGCGCAGCTGCCGGAACCGCTGGAGCTGGCCCGCCATGTACCCGTCCTCACCGAGCTTGCGGGCCCGCCGCAGCATCTGCTCGGTCGCGGTCATCCGGCGGATCGGCGCGGCCTCGGCCCGCCGTGCCTCGCGGCGCCGCGGGTCGATCCGGTTCAGCTCTTCCTCGAGCTCGGCGACCCGCTCGGCCCGCGCGTCCTCCCGCGCCCGGCGGATCTCGTCCAGCTCCCGGGCGCTGTGACCGGTCCGCGCGATCGACAGGTGGTCCTCGAACTCGGCTGCCTGGCGCCGCATCTCCGACTCGTCCGCAGCCTGCGCCCGCCGCGCATACTCCCGGCGCGCCTCGATCACGTCGCCGGCCGCGGCGTGACGGGCGGCCAGGGCCAGCGCATCGGCGACCGCGTGCGCGGTCTGCGCGGTCACTTCTGCCCCTGGCCGACCGGATTCCCGTCGACCCCCGGGTCGTGCAGCGGGCCGCCGAGCTCAGGCCGGTCCGCATCCGGTCTCTGGGACTCGTGGGCCTGCCGGACGAACACGCCGGAGGCCTGGTCCTGGTACGCCTGCGCGTTCGCCTCAGCCTGGCGCATCGCCGTGGCGAAGGCTTCAACATCCGGGGCTGGTCATCCTCGCCTCGATTCTGCGGGGACGGCCAGGCCCGATCGAGGGCGAACCCGGCCGCCGCCGCACGCAGTTCTGCTATCCCAACCTTAACGTCAGGATGACGCGAAGTCCGTCAGGGAACCTCCCGCACCATCGCCATCAGCTCGGCCAGGACCGGGTTACGGTCCTCCGGCCGCTGCCCGGCCAGCGCCAGCAGCGTCACCCGCAGCTCGCGCGCCAGCGCCGCGTTCGACGGGTCCGCCGCGTAGGCGTCCCGCAGCCGAACCGCCAGCTCCCGCAGCACCCTGAAGTCCAGGCCGAGCGCCGCCGACAGCCGGGATGCTCGTGTGCGGGTCACCCTTCGCGGGGGCACCTTCCGCCGGTCACCCTTCGTGGCGGGGCACCCTTCGCGTCCGGCCGGGCGGGGCACCCTTCGCGGGCGGCACCATTCGGGCCGGCCGGCGTCGTGCCTGGTCACGCCCGGTGACGGCGGTTGCTGGCGGGTGCCGGCGCTGGTGTCACGCTCTGTTAGCGGCGCTCAGGTCGAAGCCGATCTCGGCGAATAGCTGCCGGCAGTCGAGCACCTCGATGCCCTCGTCCCTGGCGCGGCGGGGTAGCCGCCTCTTCTCGTCAGTCAGCAACGCGCACCCTTCGACGCGCGCGGTGATCGCTACTAGCGCGTCGCGGCTGTGCTTGGCAACGTTGCTGCGCCTGTCGGCCTTGCTGCGCAGCGCCTCGACAGACTGTGTGCCGGCTTCGTCGGTTATCCGGGCCTGGCCGAGCTTGGAGAGATCAAGGATGAACGCGCCCGTCGGGACCAGCCGACCCAAGGTGGTCAGGGCGTGCACGAGCGAGTCGCGCAGCTCAGGGTCGGGCGTGGCGGATGCTTCGTCGAGCGTGACGTGGGTGTAGAGGATCTCCAGGTCGCCGGAGTCGATGGCGCGGCGGGCGGCCTGATACGCGCCGGGCACCTGCACGAACTTGTGCAGAGAGCAGTTGTCGATGACGACTCGCCGCATCGTCATTGCGCGGTCAGGCTACCTTGTCGCCGAACTTCTGGCGCGCGGCCTGGCGGGTCACTCCGAGTGCGATAGCGATGCGGTTCCAGCTGCGGCCACGGGCGCGGGCATCGGCCACCCGCCGGGTGATGAGTGCCTCGTCCCGGCGCGCTGCGTCTGCGGCCTCGGCGATTGCCTGCAGGTCCTCGGTGTTCTCTGCCCGGGTGGTGGCCGGGTCGAGGCTGTCGGCCCACTGCTCGAACTTGCGGGCAGCCTGGTCGATCTCGGCGTCTGTGTGCTTCATGTGATCACCCCTCATCCGAGGAACGCTTGGTACTTGGGCCGCATCGGCATGGCCTGGATGATGACGGGGTCGTCGGTTTCCGCGCCGAGGATGCCTATCTCCAGCAGGGCACCGTTTCTCCAGCAGGGCACCGTTGCGCGCCGGGCCGATCAGCATCATCACGTCGTCGTCGTCGTTGGGGACCTCCCGGATCGCGTGCCGGGCTGCTTGCAGGATGTCCAGGTCATCGATGTGGTGCTTGCGTGCCGGCCCGCCGATCCGCACGTAGACAAGATATCTTGTCTTGGCGTGATGCGCCAGGCGGCGTTCCGGCGGCGTCATTCGCCGCTCGCCGGCCCGATCATGGGCTGCCGGCGTACCAGGCAGGCGGCGTGATGCCAGACGCCGTTCACCCTGGCGATCTTCTGGCCCTGGATCAGGGCGGTCCTGCATGACGGGCAAGCGGGACGTGAACATTCCGCCCCACCTGACGCCGCTGGTCCACGAGCACATGATCCTGCACGTCCAGCGCGGCCCCGGCGCGCTGCTGTTCCCGGCCGCGGCCGGCGGCCACATGGCGCCGTCGTCGCTGTACGCCGTCTACCACCCGGCCCGTGACAAGGCCGGGCGGCATGATCTCCGGTTCCATGACCTGCGCCACACCGGGGCCGTGCTCGCCGCGGCCACAGGAGCCACGCTCGCCGAGCTGATGGCACGCCTAGGCCACTCCACGGTCAGTGCGGCGATGCGCTACCAGCACGCGGCAGCCGACCGGGACAAGGCCATCGCGGAGGCGCTGTCAGGGCTGGCGACCGTCACGCCGATCACGAACGCGAAGGGCAAGCGAGCTATCGCTCGGTGACGTAGATCCCGCGGCCGGGGACGGTGCGGACAAGGCCCTCAGACTGCAGGACCCTGACTGCCTTCTCGACGGTGCCCCTGGCCACCCCGTAGGTCTCGACGAGCGTCTTGCCGCTCGGCAGCGGGGAAAGCGGCTGTATCTCCCCGGACACAATTCGCTGCCGCAGCACGTCCGCGAGCTGACGGTAAAGCGGCACGTCAGAGTACATGTCCAAGGTCACGTGGCCACCCTAGATACCCACGGTGGCCACGCTTCCTACCAAGGGTGCCCTAGGCACCTTGGGAACCTAGGCGTAACGTGGCGAGTCCGAAGCACAAGCGGGCCCGGACGGCGCTCAGCACGCCGCTCCCCGGGCCCTGACCCGAGACGAGGCCCCGGGCTATGGAAAACCCTACAGACGCCACGATCGCCGAACTAGAACGCGACTGGCCCAACTGGCAGATCTGGATCGTGCACAAGGTCATCGGCGGCCCGGTGTGGTGCGCGAGACGCTACGAGGACCGCGACGCCGTTCCCGCCCGCGTCCTGAACGCCGACAGCCCGGAGCACCTGGCCGAGGCGCTCGAAGAGGCGACGTCGTGACCGGCCGCCAGTGCGATGCGTGCGAGCAGGATGTGCACTGCTTCGGCGCCACCCGGTGCGCGTGCTGCCGCCGTGAGCCTGAGGCAGAATCCGGCAAGATGCTTGGTGAATTTCAGCCCGCCGTCCGCTTCGACCGCGGCGGGTGGCTCAGCGGCCCGTGCCTGCCCGTCCCCGCGTTCCCGGCCGCGGCACGCTGGCCGGCGATAGCGAGGCTGATACTGCACACCGAGCAGTGGCTGGTCGCCTGACGCGGGCCGTGGTGGAGCGCCGAGCAGGTCACCGGCTCGAAAATCCGGTACGTCTGCGGGCACAGCCTGGACGAGCTGGCCGACGCGATCGAGCGTGCGGAGGCCCGGCCGTGACCGGCCGGGGGCGCCGTGACTTGGCTGCTGACCGCCGCGGTGGTCAGCGCCCGGCCTGGCGGAATTACTGTGCCACTGGCACTGATATTCGCCGGTTAAATCCGCCGATCGAAAGAGTGGAGCCCGCAATGAAGTACCTGGTCACGATCATGAGCAATGAGGACGCCGACTGGTACGCGGTCGACGCGGACACGCCAGCGGATTCCGTGAGCGCGGTCAAGGAGCGCATCTACGGCGGCGAAGCGCTGGGAGCTGGCGTCAAGATCAGCGCAATGCCCATGCCAGACAAGCCGATCCGGATCACGCGGCTCGCAGACATGAGCGAGTTCGAAGCGGAGTTCCGGACACGCGGATAGCCGGGGTGCCGGCCGGGGCGCCAGAACCCGGCCCGCGCCACGCTCTCAGGTCTTGCCGCTTCCGCGGCGTCATCCCTGGCCGGCTCCCCGCCACATCTGCAGCGGCATGCCCTCCCGCTCCGCCGCCCCGGCCGGGTTCAGCTTCACGGCCGGGTCCGGGTTCGACGCCGCAGCCGCCTCCGCCTCCTCGCGTTCGGCCCTGGCCGCGGCGGCGTTGTACGCCCGCACCACGCCGAAGATCTCGAAACCGCTCACGGCCTGCCTCTCTTCTGCCGCGGCAGCCCGGCGAGGGCCGCCGGGATGGGGTCGCCCGCGGCTATCAGCGTGCACGCGCCGGGCCCCAGGTCCGGGCGCTCGATCAGCAGGTCCTCGCCCGCCAGCTCCAGCTCAGGCGCCGGGGGGGCCGACCCGCGCTCCGCCCTGGCCACCCGCCGCGGCGTCACGACCGCACCCCGGTGTCCACCACGAACGCGGCCGGCTGCGCGAGCTGCACATCGGCCCGCAACCATGCCAGGAACCCGTACTGGCCGCTGTCGATGAACCGTTCCCGCAGCGGCAGGATCCGCAGGTCGGTGCGCACCCCGATCCAGCACTGGTCCCACTGCCCGGTGTACACCTCGCTGCAGTCCGTCGACGTGCCGACCGTCAGGTTGACGGGCACCTGCCTGGTCTGCAGCCGCGGGATCTGGTCCAGGTAGGACGGCGGGCGGATGTTCTGGTTCGTCGTGTCGCGGAGCTTGGCCAGGGACTGCGGCAGCCTGGGCGCCATGACCTGCGCGTCCGTCTCGAAGTTCGCGTTGCGGACCGCGGCGCACGCGTCGACCAGGAACTCCCAGCCCATCGTCCCGGCCGCGGGCGGCACCCCGATCACGCTGCCGTTGGCGCCGTGCGCCGTGGTGGTGATCCCGGTCTGGTTCAGGATGCCCCGCGGCTCCGGCGCGGTCCCGGACCCGCGCAGCGCCGCCCGGTCGACCTCGAGCGCGATCTGCCGGGCGAACGAGTTCGCGATCACCATCTCGGCGCCCGGGTCGCTGTCGTCGAACAACTCCACCGACAGCAGGATCAGCCGGGTCAGCGTCTGCGCCGTGAACGTGACCGCGTCGAACGTCATGTCCGCCGCCGTGATCGCCGCGTTCTCCGCATGCCAGCCCGGCGTGCCCTCACCGGTCAGCCGCGGCACCTTCAGCGTCCTGGTCGTCATCGGGACCGTGACCGCGCCGGCCTGGATCACCCGCATCTGGTTCCGCGCCAGGTCGATCACCGCCGCGGCCAGCGGCGTCGGCACCAGGTGCCCGCCCGCCGTCAGCGTCCCCTCGCTCATGGCCCGGGTCTCGGCGTCGGCGCCACCGGGCGCCCCGGCCACCATCGCCCGGATGTACCGGTCGAACGACACCGGCGGGCCGGCCGCGCGGCCGGGGTGAGCGGACCGCTCCAGCCACCCGGCAACGGACTGGTCACGGCCCAGCAGGTCACCCGGCCGCGCGACCGCCGTCCCGGTGTCCCCCGGCCCGCCCCAGCCGTCCCGGGTCTCGGACGTCCCGGCGCGCACCAGCGCCCGCGGATGCCGGGCGATCGTGCCGCGGACCTCCTGGTCCCACGCCAGGTGCGCGTCGACCGCGTCGACCAGCGCGATGCAGTGCTTGAACTCGCGCGACTCGGCCTCGGTCTTGTCCCGTACCTGGCCGCTGGAGTCCTCGTGCAGCTCGGCCGCCCTGGCATGGAACTCGACCCCGCGCCAGGCCCATCTCGGCCGGCGTCATGCCCCGCAGGTCGGCGATCTCGAAACGGGCCAGGCCTTCGCGGGTGTCGTACTTGCTTGGCATCTCGGTGTCCCCTGGCAAGATTCACGGCCCCGCCTCAGCGGGGGCTTTACATCGGACCGAATCTCCGCAGACCTGGGCTTTCCCCGCCCGCTCCGCCAACCAGGGCCACCACCACGCCACCCGGCGCGGTCGCAATGACCTACCGGAAGCCTACCGCGCCGAACCGCTCGTAGGCCTCGCACGCCTCCAGCGAGTCCGCGGCCGCAGCGCCCGCCTCGTGCCAGCGGTCGACCACGCCGCCCCACACGGGCCGCTCCAGCCCGGCCAGCTCCGCATCAGCGGCACGCAGCCAGGCCAGCGCCACGGCCAGCCGCGTGCCCGCCTCCGACGCCGCATCCGCCATCTCAGCCTCAGCCTCAGCCAGCGGGTCAGCCACCGTGACCTCCTCTGCTCACCACCGCCGCGACGTCCGCAGCGTGCCGGACAGCCGGGCGCCGGAAGCGCCGGACCGCCACGGCGGTACCCGCGGACGGGGCCTGTTGCCCAGCGAAGCACCCGCGGAGTAGTTGTGATGCGCGCACGCCGGCCGCAAGTTCTCCATGCCGTGCCCGCCGCCCAGCGCGACCGGAACGACGTGGTCCACGGTGCCGGCGTACCGGCCGCACCGCCAGCACGCCCGGCCGTACCTGGCGAACACCAGCAGCCTGGTCTTCCGCCACCCCGGCGGCGCTCTCCACGACGACTGTCCCACGGGCCCAGTATCCAGCCCCCCAGGTGCGGCGCGAGATGCAGCGAAACAGGCCGGGGCTCCCGGCCGGCGCCGGCCGGGACGCTGCCCACGCCGCCCTGTTTCGCGTGTGTGTCCGAAGCCCGGCTAGGGGCAGCAGCCTTGGAAAAAACGGCGTGTAAGTAAATCGTTGACAGGGCGGAGTCGTAAGCCGTCCGGTTCACGTCGCGACCCCTCCCCCCGTGCTCCGCTGGCCAGGGCTATCCGGCGCGGAGTTCTACGTGCCCCGACTTGATGTCGACGCTGAAGTCCTCACCGAGGGCCTCGGATAGCCGGGCGAGCGTCGACAGCGACGGTTCGTGGTCGCCGGATTCGAGCCGGGCTATGTTCGGCTGCCGCATGCCGAGCATGCGGGCGAGCGCGGCTTGTGACAGGCCGTGGGCGGCGCGGTAGGCGATGACCTTGATGGCGACGTCGTTGGCGACGCGGGTGCGGTCGTGCTCGCGCCGGTAGTCCAGGTCGCGCATGTTCTGCTCGTGGACCTCGTCCGCGCTGATCAGTTCTGGCCGCTTCGCCATCCGTCCGCTCACTTCCCCTCGTCCAGCTCGCTCAGCCTGCGGAGCGCCCGGTCGCATGCCCGGCCGAATCCCCGCGGGTCACTCCCGCCATCTGGCGCGATCGCTGCGATGACGAATCCGCCGCCCGCCCGCCGGTAGAGCGGCCGCTATGCGCAGTGGCCGCCGCGCGGCCGCAACTCGCGCAGGCCTGGTGCGCCACGCGCATCGCTTGAGTGCGGCGCTGGCAGGACCGGACCGAGGGCCTGGAGCTTCCTCACGGCGTTGTCGATTGCCTTCTGTTCTCTGCCGGGGAGCTTGCTTAGCTCGCGGGCGGCGTCCGGCAAGTAGTCGACCGCCCACATGACCCGACCATACCACGCTTGATATCGGGGCACGTCTACCCGCCCGTGTGGGGGCTGGCAGTCACGCCGCGCTCCGGGCAGGTAGAGGGTTGGTGAGGGTCTCCTGCTTAACGCCCCGCGCGTGTGGGCTTAACAGATAGACACTCACAACCCTCTACTAGCCTCACCTGAGACCGCCTTCATCCTCAGCAGCCAGGCCAATCCCGCGCCAGCGGCGGCGGCCGTTCTGCGTGTAGTTGTCCAGGCCCTTGTTCTGCAGCGACGTCGCAAAGGCAGTCTGCGTGCCGGTTTCCTCGCCCTCGGCCGCGCACCATTGCTTCCAGGCCGTGAACAGCTCCGTGGAGCCGACCGTGCCATGGCCGACAAGGCAGCGGTCGCTGAGGAACCGGGCCAGCACGTCGGACTCGGCCCGGTAGGCATCCGTCGCTTTCGTCATGGCGTCGGGGTCGGCCAGGCCGTGCTCGTGCCAGTCCTGGTATCCGCTGACGAGCCAGGCGAGCACGGCGTCCAGCTCGAGGGCGAGGCGGTCGTCCAGGCCGAGGTCACGCTCGCCGGGCGGGATGACGACCTCCCATGGCACGAGCTTGATGCGGCGCCAGATTCCCTCGTCGGTGCCGCTGATGATCGGCTTGTGGTTGGTCAGCATCAGGAACGTGTGCGAGGGATCGAACCACCAGAAGTCCTCGCGCATCCGGCGGGCCTTGAGCCGGTCGCCTCCGGTGAGCCGCTTGACGGTGCCCTCGGCCAGCCGGCGCCCGTGGTCGGATTCGTGGAGTACGGCCAGGCGCAGGCCGCACAGGTCCGCGGTGCCGGTCGGGTGCGCGTCGAAGGTACGGGCGGTAAGCAGCTCGGGGTCGGCGGGCGCGGCGTAGTCGCCGAGCGCGGCCAGGACCGCGCGGACGAACGTGGACTTGCCGTTCGCGCCGGGACCGAAGTGGATCGGCAGGACATGCTCGACCTGCGTGCCGTCCAGGCCGTGGCCGGCGTTGCGGGCAAGGTAGGCCTGCATCTCGGCGGCAGGCTGGACGCGATCGAGGAACTTGGCGAACTCCGCGCCGATGGCGCCGGGGCGGTAGGGCGCACCGGTCATCCTGGTCAGCAGCAGCTCGGGTTCGTGCGGTCCGAGCACGCCGGTCCGCAGGTCGAGCACGCCGTTGGCGCAGTTGAGCAGGAACGGGTCAGCGTCGAGATCATCGGGCGTGACCACGATGCCCGCTTCGGTGCCGGCCAGGGTGAGCGCGCCGGCTATCCCGGCCGCGGACTCGCCTCGCCGGGCGAGGTTGACCGCGGCCCGGCATTCCCGCTCGTCCGGGATCGCCATGGCGTCGGCGGTTACTCGCCGGGCGATGGCCTTCATCCACCGGGCGGACTGCCCGGTCGTGTTGTGCGCCCACCGCTTGCCGTCCCAGACCAGCCAGCGGCGCCACGCGGGCACGTAGCGGAGCTGCCGGCCGTAGACGCTGATCAACCGGCGGGCGTAGCCCAGCTCGGACCACGGTTCGGCCAGCTCCGGATCAGCTGCCTCCGGGCTGGCGGACGCACCAGGTACATGGAAGTAGTCGGTTGGATCGAGCGCATCGACCATCACGAAATCACCACCGCTGAGACCAGCGGCCAGGTGGTCGGATGCGTCCTTCCCCTGGGCAGCCTCGACGATCTCGATGCGCGAGTTCCCGCGGTTCTCCTGCAGGATCGCCGACGCCACGGACTTGGCGTGCTTCCTGCCACCTTCGTCCTTGTCGGCTACCACGACGACGCGCTCGGCACCGCGGAGATACCGGGTATGGGCAGCTGCCCATTTGCCGGCGCCGCCCGAGTTGCACGTCACCACCACGTTGGGGACGTGCTGCGCCTCGATCGCGTGAACGTCCTTCTCGCCCTCGACGATCCAGACGATCTTGCCGGCCTTGATCCCGGCGATCAGCTGAGGCAGGTGGTACGGGACGCGGGGAACGCCCCTCAGGTTCCACGTCCATCCTGACCGCGCCGAGGTGTCAGGGCGCCGCTGCGGGAACTGCTTGCCGGCAGTGCGGCAGACCTGGAACAGCAGCTCGCCGCGTTCATCGGTGTAGTCGTAGATGGCGACGGCTTCCCCGCGGGGCGTCCATTCGCCGCGTTCCTCTCGTGGCCTGGACACGTCATCGAGAGACAGCCCCAGGCCGTCGAGAATGGCGTCGCGTTCGCAGCCGGCATGGCAGTTGAAGACGACCGGCTGATCATCACCGCGCTTGACGGACAGGCTGGGCTCGCGGTCCTCGTGGGCGGGGCACCGGGCCATCCAGTAGCCGCCGCGCGTGACGACGCCTTCCAGCTTGCCCAGAACCAGGTCCACGGCATCCTGGCCGGTCACGCCGGGACCCCCGACTCCGGCCGCTGCGGCGTTGTCGTTTCGACAACACTCAAATCCCGAACGGCCCGGTGCCTCCGGCCGAACTCGCCGGTCTCGGTGACCCGCTCGGCCCGCTGTCCCTTGCGGCGATGGTCGTCTGAGCAGAACCGGCGCCTGCGCGCTGGCAGCGGCCCGCGGCATACCGCGCATCCGGGCCTGATGACGCTGCCTGCCTGTAGATTTGCGGTAGTCGTTTGCGGCGGCTGGTTTCGGCCCGGGTGCGGATCCGGGCCTATTCTCTTGTCAGGTGGCCGCATGGCCGCCCCCGTGGCGACGGGGCGGATGAGCTTGCGGTCGATCTCGTCGAGGTCGACGGCGAGGATCTTCGGCCCGATCCGGTAGGGCGTGAGGGTGCCGTCGAGAAAGCGCCGTCTCAGCGTCTTGACGGAAACCTGGGCGTACTCGGCGCCGGGGACGAGCCTGGCGAGGCGTGCGGGCTTGCGGCGTGCGGGCATGCGCGACTCCTGTGAAGAGTCGCGGGTCCCGGCCACGGGTGGTGATTCCGGCGGGGCTGTACGCCGGCGGGACTCCGGCCGCTGACGCGGTCCCGATGCTGCTCGCAGGCTGAGCCTGCTACCTCGGACCCGGCGTTACGCCGGGCGGTTGCATCAGAGAGTACAGAGCTGCCCGTTGGTGGGCAAGCGTGACGGGCGTATCGGGCACGCTGCGGGCACGAATCCTGCCGTTCTTGCGTTTTCCCTGGTCAAGCTGGCTCCCGCGATAGGACTCGAACCTATAACCTGCCGGTTAACAGCCGGACGCTCTGCCGATTGAGCTACGCGGGATCGGGCGGTGCGCGCTACCCTGGCCGACCGCACCCCGGGCAGTTTGCGCCGCGGGGACAAGGGTAGCGCACCTGCGCTAATGCGCGCGCCTGACCGTGGCCGACGGTGATCGCGCGCGCATAACAATCTTCGTTTCGGGCATGACAACTCCGGTCAGGTGCGCGTGACGTACGCAGGCCAGCGGGGGTCTGCGGACGCCACCCGACCTCGGGAGAGGCCCAGATGCGTCTTAATCGAATCAGTTTCCTCGGTGGCCTGGCCACCGGCTACGTGCTCGGCGCCCAGGCCGGCCGCGAGCGGTACGAGCAGCTCAAGCAGCTGGCCCGCAAGGCGGCGGAGAGCCCCGCCATGCAGCAGACGGCCGGCGCCCTGCAGGCGCAGGCGCAGGCGACGGCCAAGACGGCGAAGGACAAGGCCACCACCGGCATGCGCAAGGGCGCGTCCAAGGTCAGCAGGCGCGGCCCGGCCGCTGGCCGCTCAGGCGGCTCGGCGACCCCGGCTTCCGGCAATGGCGAGATGCCGAATCGAACGGACAGTGACGACAACCGCCCTTTTCTTCCGGTTAACGGAGACTTCGGGGAGCACCGCCCGACCTGAACCTGTCCGGTCGCCGGACGGCTCGCCGAGCCGCCGCACGGGCAGTGGCCTGGTCAGGCCAGGTACTCGCGCAGCATCTGGGCGCGGCCCGGGTGGCGCAGCTTGACCAGGGTCTTGGACTCGATCTGCCTGATCCGCTCCCTGGTCACGCCGAAGTCCCTGCCGACCTCCTCCAGCGTTCGCGGATGGCCGTCGATCAGGCCGAACCGCAGCTGAATGATGCGCTGCTCGCGCGGCGACAGGGTGTCGAGTACCTGCTCGAGCTGGTCCTGCAGCATCATGAAGGCGGCCGCCTCCATCGGCACGACGGCGTCGGCGTCCTCGATGAAGTCACCGAGGTCCGAGTCCTCCTCGCCGATCGGCGCCTGGAGCGAGACCGGTTCTTGCGCGATCCGCTGGATCTCGGCCACCCGGTCGGCCGGTATACCCATCTCCGCGGCCACCTCGGCCGGCGTGGGCTCGCGGCCGAGATCCTGATGCAGCTGCCGCTGGATCCTGGCCATCTTGTTGATCGTCTCGACCATGTGCACGGGGATCCTGATCGTGCGGGCCTGGTCGGCGATCGCCCTGGTGATCGCCTGCCTGATCCACCAGGTAGCGTAGGTGGAGAACTTGTAGCCCTTGGTGTAGTCGAACTTCTCCACCGCCCTGATCAGCCCGAGGTTGCCCTCCTGGATCAGGTCGAGGAAGACCATGCCGCGGCCGATGTACCGCTTGGCGATCGAGACGACCAGCCGCAGGTTGGCTTCGATCAGGCGCTGCCTGGCGTGGTCGCCCAGGTCGATGATCATGGCGAGCTCGGCGCCGTTCGCGCCAGCCCCGACGACCTTGCAGCCGCCGTGCAGCATCTCCCTGGCGAACAGACCGGCCTCGATGGCCTTGGCGAGCTCGACCTCGTCCTGCGCGGTCAGCAGCGGCACCTTGCCGATCTCGCGCAGGTAGATCCTGACCAGGTCGGAGGTTCCCGAGCGGCGGGCCCGGTCCGGCTCGTCGCCGCGGCGCGCCTCGTCAGGTTCGTCGGATCCGGCATCGACGATCTCGACGCCGTCGTCCGCGAGCATCCGCATCACGTCGTCGATGACCTCGGGCATCAGCTCGCAGCGGTCGAAGGCCGCGTTGAGGTCGGCCAGCGCGACGGTGCCGTTCTCCCGCGCTCGTGAGACGAGTTCAGTGACCTGTTCAGCGGATACCGTGAGCACAGGAGTCATGGACAACAGTGTGCGTCAGTTACGCAGCGTCGCGCGGTTTGAAAATTGTCACCTGACGGCAAGTTTGAGTCGCCCTCGGCCTGGTAAGGATCAGGGGCCTTCACGGAGCGGATAATGAGCCGCCCGTGCGCTCCGACAGCAGCTTACGGCGCTGCTCGAGAGCGACGAGATCGCCGAACATGCGGTTGTACCCGGTCTGCTCGGTCACCGGGTTCATCCGCTGCAGCCTGGCCTTGACCGCGACGATCTGCCGGGAGACGGCCAGTTCCTCGATCCGGGTGAGCACGTCGTCGGCGAACCTGGCGTCCGGCTCGCCGTCGGTCCCCGGCGCCTCCACGGACTCCACGGCCAGCCGGGTCAGGAACATCCTGGCGGTGTCGTTCGGCGCGGATGCGAGCAGCCGCTCGACCCATTCGCGCGCCGCGCCCGCCGTGGCCACACCGCCGCAGCCGGCGATCAGCTCGCGCACCGCCTGGTGCGCGGGCGCGGTGAAGGCCTCTGGCCCCATCCCGTCGAAGGCCGGCCCGAGCAGCGCGGGGCGCTGGATGGCCAGCTTCAGCGCCTGCCGCTCCAGGTTGACGACCGGGTCGGCAGGGTCGTAGCCGGGCGGCCCCGGACGGCCGACCGCGGGCGCGGGCTGGTCATCCCGGTCATGGCGCTCGCCGGGCTGGCCGGCACCGACCTGCCCATGGCGACGGCCGGAGCCCGATCCGGGTCCCGGGCGGCCCCGGCGGCCGTTGCCGCCGCCCGTCCCGCCTCGGATCTGCTCGCCGATCCGCTTGAGCACCAGGTCCTCGTCCATCAGCCCGAGCCAGCGGTCCACACGTCCCGCGTAGACCTTCCGCAGGCCGAGGTCCTTGATATCGGCCACAATCTTGGCCGCGGCGTCGAGAGCGCCGAGGCGCCCTTCCGCGGACTCGAGGTCGTAGTCGCTCATGGCCGACCGGACAGCGAACTCGTACAGCGGAACTCTGCTCGCCACCAGATCCTTGACTGCCGCGTCGCCCTCCTTCAGCCGCAGATCGCAAGGGTCAAGGCCGTCAGGCTGCACGGCGAAGTAGGTCTGAGTCCTGAATCGCTCCTCCATCTTGAAGGCGCGCAGGGCCGCCCGCCGCCCGGCCGCGTCGCCGTCGAAGGTGAAGATGACCTCGCCCCTGAGCTGGTCGTCGTCCATGATCAGCCGCCGCAGGATCGCGACGTGACCCTCGCCGAACGAGGTGCCGCTCGTCGCCACGGCCGTCGTGATGCCCGCGATATGGCAGGCCATCACGTCGGTGTATCCTTCCACGATCACGGCCCGCCGCTGCTGGCCGACGTCGCGCTTGGCCAGGTCGGCGCCGTAGAGCACCGCGCTCTTCTTGAAGATCGGCGACTCCGGCGTGTTCAGGTACTTGGGGCCGTTGTCGTCGGCGGCCAGCTTGCGGGCACCGAACGCGATCACGTCGCCAGACAGGTCCCTGATCGGCCAGATCAGCCTGCCCCTGAACTTGTCGGTCAGGCCGTGCCGCCCGCGGCCTGCGAGTCCCCCGGTCAGCAGCTCGTCCTCGGTGAACCCCAGGCCGCGCAGGTGCCTGGTCGTCACCTCCCAGTCGTCGGGGGCGTAGCCGACGCCAAACCGCTGCGCGTCGGCGATCTGAAAGCCCCGGGAGGACAGGAATTCCCTGGCTTCGCCGGCACTGGCGGTGAGCAATTGTTGCGCGTAAAAATCTGCGGCGGCCCGATGTGCCTCGATCAGCCTGCGCCGCCTGGACCGGTCCTGGCCGGGGACCTGGCCGCCCTGCTCGTAGCGGAGCTCGAGGCCGGCCCTGGCCGCCAGCCGCTCGACCGCCTCGGTGAAGCCGAGATTATCGATCTTGCGTACGAACGCGATCACGTCGCCGCCCTCGGCACAGGAGAAGCAGTACCACAGGCCGCGTGCCGGGGTGACGTTGAACGACGGGGTCTTTTCCTCGTGGAACGGGCACAGGCCCTTCAGAGAGCCGCCGCCGGCGCTGCGCAGCTGCAGGTACTCCCCGACGACCTCGGCGATGGGCGAGCGGGAGCGGACGAGCTCGATGTCCTCGTCACGGATCCGGCCTGGCACCTTCGCGAGTCTAGACCCGGGACGGCCGGGGCAGCGCTGGTAACCTCCCGACACGTGTCCGGATTTCTTGTGCTCTGGGATGTCGACTACACCCTGGTGGACGCCGGCGGGGTCGGGCTGCGGCTGTACCGGGCCGCGTTCGCCGAGCTGTACGGCAGGGAACTGCCCGAGGCGGCCGCCGACGCGAACATGGCGGGGCGCACCGACCGGGCGATCGCGATCGACGTGCTCGCGCTGGCCGGGATGCCGGATCCGGCCGGTCAGGTCAGCGTCTTCGAGGCGGCGCTTGGCAGGCTCGCACCCAAAATGACCGGCCTGGTCGCCTCCGCCGGCACGACGCTGCCTGGAGCGGCCGCCGCGCTCGCCGCGCTGGCCGGCCTGCCCGGCGTGGTGCAGTCGCTGCTGACAGGCAACATCAGGCCGCTCGCCGAGGCGAAGCTGGCGGCGCTTGGCCTGACCGCCCACCTCGACCTCGACGTCGGGGCGTACGGCAACGAGCACGCGGTCAGGGCCGAGCTCGTGCACCTGGCCAGGGAGCGGGCGGCCGCCGCGTACCACGCCGGCTTCGGCGGTGCGGCCACGGTGCTGATCGGCGATACCCCGCTGGACATCGAGGCGGCGCTGGTCACCGGCGCCAGGGCGGTCGGCGTCGCGACCGGCCGGTTCTCGCTGGCCGAACTCGAGGCCGCGGGACCGCACGCCGCGCTGCCCGACCTGACCGACACGCCAGGGCTGGTCGCGGCCGTGCTCGGCGGAGTCCGCGGAGCGGGCGGAGCGGGCGGAGCCGATCAGGAACTCGACCCGGGTGAGGAGCTCTACCAGCCGCGGCCTGCGTAGTGCTGCTCGGGCCGCAGTGAGTCGATGTTCAAGCCGACCATCGCCTCGCCCAGGCCGCGGGACACCTTGGCGATCACGTCGGGGTCGTCGTGGAACGTGGTCGCCTTCACGATCGCCGCGGCGCGCGCGGCCGGGTCGCCCGACTTGAAGATCCCCGAGCCGACGAACACGCCGTCGGCGCCGAGCTGCATCATCATCGCGGCGTCGGCGGGAGTGGCCAGGCCGCCCGCGGTGAACAGCACGACCGGCAGCTTCCCGGCCTCCGCCACCTCGGCGACGAGGTCGTACGGCGCCTGCAGGTCCTTCGCGGCAGCGTACAGCTCCTCCGCGGACAGCCCGGCCAGCCGGCGGATCCCGGCCCGGATGCCGCGCATGTGCCGGGTCGCCTCGACGACGTTGCCGGTCCCGGCCTCGCCCTTGGACCTGATCATCGCGGCTCCCTCGGCGATCCGGCGCAGCGCCTCGCCCAGGTTGGTGGCACCGCAGACGAACGGCACCGTGTATGCCCGCTTGTCGACGTGGTGCGCCTCGTCGGCCGGGGTCAGCACCTCGGACTCGTCGATATAGTCGACCCCGATCGCCTGGAGCACCTGCGCCTCGACGAAGTGGCCGATCCGGCACTTGGCCATCACCGGGATCGAGACCGCCGCGATGATCCCGTCGATCATGTCGGGGTCGCTCATCCGGGCCACGCCGCCCTGCACCCTGATGTCGGCCGGCACCCGCTCCAGCGCCATCACCGCAACCGCGCCGGCGTCCTCGGCGATCTTCGCCTGCTCGGGGGTGACCACATCCATGATCACGCCGCCCTTGAGCATGTCCGCCATACCCCGCTTGACCCGCATCGTGCCGGTGGCGGGGGCAGCCGTGGTGCTGGGGCCGGGACTATCTGTGGCGCTATGGACTGACACTGGATTCCTCGCTTCGTAGCAACGCTGGTACTACCTCCATGGTAGGCGCTGCCCGGTTGGCCCCGGCAGCCCAAGGCAGGCCAGCCCCATGAGTCCCTGCCGTCCGGTCAGCCGCGCGTCAGCCGGCCAGGTGCTGCATATCCGTGCCCTGCTCGCCCATCCCGGTGGCCGCCAGCGTGTCGTCGATCTCGAAGAACTCGGGCATCGGCGCGCCCCCGGCCAGCCGGAGCACCCGCGCCAGCCAGTGGCGGCGCGCGGCCACCGTCACGGAAACGGCGCCGTTGTAGAACTTCCTGGCGATGAATACCTGCTGCGCGGTCGACTCGAGCTCGGCGACCAGTTCCGCGGCACCCTCCACCGGCTCGATCGACGCACGGGAACCCGGCTGGCCGAAGACGGTCCGCAGGGCCCTGGTCAGGTAGCTCTCGGCCAGCTCGCGGCCGCTCTGCGCCGCGCGCGCGTCGTGCGCCAGGTCGGCGAGCAGCAGGCTCGCCGCCGGGTCGAGCAACCCGGACGAGGCGATCTCCAGCACCACCGAGCTCCGCCTGACCAGCGCGGCGTCCAGGGCGGCACGGGCCGTCTCCACCCTGGTGTGCAGCCGGTCGAGCCGGCCGGCCCGCCAGGACACGTAGACGCCGCTGATCGCCAGCACGGTGATGATGATCAGGCTGACGGCCAGGGTCATGACGCGCTCCTGATGGTGTCCGCGGCACCGGCCGGCAGCACGGCCGCGTAGACCTTCACCACGTCGCGCGCGATGGTGGGCCAGTCGTAGTCGCGCACCGCCGCGGACGCGGCGGCCGACAGCGAGGCGCGCCGCTGCGGATCGTCGAGCAGGCGGCCGATCGCCGCCGCGAGATCGCCCGAGTCGCCGTTGGCGAACAGCTCCCCGGCCCGGCCGCCGCGCAGCACCCGCCGGAAGGCGTCGAGGTCGCTCGCCACGATCGGGGCGCCGGCCGCCATCGCCTCGGCCAGCACGATGCCGAAGCTCTCGCCGCCGGTGTTGGGCGCGCAGAACACGTCGACCGAGTGGTAGACCTGCACCTTGACGGCCTCACTGACCTGGCCGAGCAGCACCACCCGGTCCCTGAGCGCGGCCGGGACCCTGGCGGTGACCTCCTCCGCGTCACCCGGTCCTGCGATCAGCAGCCGCAGCCCGGGCCGCTGCGCGCCGATCACCTCGAACGCGCGCAGCAGCACGGCCAGGCCCTTGCGCGGCTCGTCCATCCGGCCGAGGAAACCGATCGCGCCGCCCGAGCCCGGCCAGCCGGGCAGCGGCTCGGCCTTCTCGAACCTGGAGACGGTGACCCCGTTGGGGATCAGGACCGCGTCGCCGCCGAGGTGATGGACCAGGGTGGTCCGTGCCGCCTCGGAGACGGCGATCCGGCCGCTGACCTTCTCCAGCGCCGAGCGCAGCACGGGCTCAGCCGCGTGCAGTACCCGGGAGCGCGCCGTGGCCCCGTGCACGGTCGCCACGATCGGCCCGTCGAACACCCAGCAGGCGATCAGCGACAGGCTGGGCGCGTAGGGCTCGTGCACGTGCAGGACGTCGAAGCTGCCTTCCTTGATCCACCGGCGCACCCGGTTGGCGGAGAGCGGGCCGAAGGACAGCCTGGCGACCGAGCCGTTGTACGGGACCGCGACAGCCCGGCCGGCCGGCACCACGTAGTCGGGCAGGGTCGCGTCCTCGTCGGCCGGGGAGATCACCGAGACCTCGTGCCCGAGCTCGATCAGGGCCTCGGCCAGGTCCCTGATGTGCTCCTGGACGCCACCAGGCACGTCCCAGGAGTACGGGCAGACCAGGCCGACCCTCAGGGCCCGGCCCACACTCATGGCCTGCCCGCCCTCCGTCAGGGCCCGCCCGCCCTGCCTCATGGCCCGCCCGCCACGGTGTCGGTCGGCGACGGCCGGTCGTTCGCCGCCGGGCCCGGGCGGGAGCCGTTCTTCCGCGCCGCCCGCTCCCTGGCGGCGACCTTCGCCCTCGCGGACACGAGCCGCTGCGGATCGAGATCGGCGACGAAGACCCGTTGCAGCATGTGCCAGTCCGCGGGATGCTCCCTGATTCCCTGCTCGAAGACGCGCGCGATCTCCTGTGTCATCGCAGCGGCCTTGTGCCACCGGTCCCCGACCTCAGGCACGGGAATCTCCTCGTAGATGCGGACGCCCCAGTGATCGCCTTCGTACCACGGCGTCGCGGGCATCAGTGCGGCACCAGTCTGCACCGCCAAGGCGGCCGGACCGCCCATCATGAGCGCTTTTTCCCCGAAGAAGTCGACCTCGATGCCGCCGCCGGTGACGTCGCGGTCGCACGGCAGCGCAACGAGCTTACCCGCCCGCAGCCGCTGCGCCAGCACGCCGAACGGGCTCGGCCCGCCGCTCGCCGGGAGCACCTCCATTCCCAGGTTCTCCCGGAAGGCCAGGAACCGCTGGTAGACGGACTCGGGCTCGAGATGCTCCATCACGGTCGTGAACGAGCCTGCCCCGCGGCCGATCACCCATGCCCCGGCCTGATCCCAGTTGCCCATGTGCGGCAGCGGCACCACGACGCCGCGGCCGCCGGCCAGGTTCGCCAGCAGCACGTCGACCTGGCCGGTCTCCACCATCCCGCCGACCAGCCGTTCGGCGGGCATCACGGGTAGCCGGAAGATCTCCAGCCAGTACCTGGCGTAGGACCGCATCGAGGCGCGGGAGGCCGCCCGCAGTTCCTTGCCCGTCGCGGCGGGCCCGAGCACGCGCCGCAGGTTGCCTTCGAGTACCCGGATCGCCGGTCCCTGCCTGCGCCAGGCGATGTCGGCGACGAAACGGAAGGCCGCCGCCGCCCACGACTCGGGCAGCCGGCAGATGGCCGACCAGCCCAGTGCGTAAGCGGCGCCGACCAGCCTGGCCTTCATGCCCGGCTTAGCCCGCGCACCGGCAGTCACACCAGGCACAAAAACCTCCTCGACCGCTGCGTAGACCATGCGCTAGGTGACCGGGCTGCCGGATGCCTCCGTCACCCCGGAGGCGTCAGCGCCGGTGGCGGCCGAGCGAGGCGACGTCGCTGCCCTGCGGACCGCGTCGACCCGCTGCCCGAAGGTAACGGCGCTCAGCACGGCGAGAATCCAGAGCCCGATAGAGAGGACATACGGTACGCCGAGTCCGGCCAGTCCGATAGCGGCGAGGCCGATGATCAGCCGCTCGGTTCGCTCGGCGATCCCGACGTCGCAGCGCAGCCCCAAGCCCTGGGCGCGCGCCTTGGCGTACGACACGAGTCCGCCGGTGACCAGGCAGAACAGCGCAACCGCCGCAAGCAGCCTGTCGTGCCCTCCGGTCGCCAGCCAGATCGCGATGCCGGCGAACACCGCCGAGTCGGCGATCCGGTCCATGGTCGAGTCGAGAAACGCGCCGAACACCCCGGTGCTCCCGGTGATCCTGGCCAGCGTTCCGTCCAGCATGTCGGTGACGACGAACCCGGTGCACACCAGGGTCCCGGCGAAAAGGTGTCCGGTGGGGTACAGGCTCAGCGCGCCTGCCGTCATGCCGACGGTCCCGGTGACCGTCAGCATGTTCGGGGTCAGCGGGGTGCGCGCGAGCGCCCGCCCCACCGGTGTCAGCAGCTGGGCAAGGCCAGGTTTCAGCACCTTGAGCATGTCCTTTTGATCTTACTGGCGGTTGATCAATCCGCTTCACATGGCGGCCGCGCCGCGATCCGCAGACCACGACAGGTGCGCCGATTGCGGCCGGGGGGTTGTGGTGCCAGGGGCGGTGGGTAAAGGCTGGCACAAGCAGCAGCTGAACATGAACACCAGGAGGCGGTGGTATGGCGGAGAAGGCAACATCGGGCGCCGCCGGCAGGGCGCCCGCGGCCGGCCAGCCCGAGAACGTGCGAAACGTTGTGCTGGTCGGCCACTCAGGAGCCGGAAAAACCACCCTCGCCGAGGCTTTGCTCGCGGCGACGAGCACCATTCAGCGACTCGGCCGCGTCGAGGACGGCAGCACCGTCAGCGACTTCGACGAGGTCGAGATCAGGCAGCAGCGCTCAGTCAACCTGACCCCGCTGCCGTTGGTGCACAACGACGTCAAGGTCAACCTTCTGGACACCCCTGGCTACGCCGACTTCATGGGCGACCTGCGGGCGGGCCTGCGAGCCGCCGATGCCGCGCTGTTCGCGATCTCCGCCGCCGACGGCATCGACGGGCTGACCTCGATCCTCTGGGACGAGTGCGCGAGCGCCGGAACCCCGCGAGCCGTCGTCATCACCAAGCTTGACCATCACAGGGGCGACTTCAACGAGGCGCTCGACGCCTGCCGGGCCGCGTTCGGCGAGTCCGTCGCTCCGCTGTACCTGCCGGTCGGTGACGGCCAGGGCACCGTGAACGGCCTCATCGGCCTGCTCTCCGAGCGGTACTACGAGTACTCGGACGGCAAGCGCACCGAGCGCGACCCCGACCCCGCCGACACGGACCGGATGGAGGAGTACCGCGGCGCCCTGATCGAGTCGATCATTCAGGAGAGCGAAGACGAGAGCCTGATGGACAGGTATCTGTCCGGCGAGGAGATCGACCAGAAGATCCTGATCGACGACCTTGAGAAGGCGGTCGCCAGGGGGAGCTTCTACCCGGTGATCCCGGCGGCGGCGCAGCAGACCATCGGCCTGGCCGAGCTGCTCGAGCTGATGACCCAGGCGTTCCCCTCGCCGCAGGAGCACCCGCTGCCGAACGTGACGACGATCGACGGCAAGCCGGTCAGCGGAATCAGCTCGGATCCGGACGGCCCGCTGCTCGCCGAGGTGGTCAAGACCACCTCGGACCCGTATGTGGGCAGGATCAGCCTGGTCCGGGTGTTCTCAGGGACGCTGCGGCCCGATGCCACCGTGCACGTCTCCGGGCACGGCCGGGCCGACCGCGGGCACGCCGACCACGACGAGGACGAGCGGATCGGCGCGCTGACCTCGCCGCTGGGCAAGCAGCAGCGCAGCATCGCCTCCTGCGCCGCGGGCGACATCTGCGCGGTGGCCAAGCTGACCAGCGCGGAGACCGGCGACACGCTGTCGGACAAGGAGCGGCCGCTGCTGATGGAGTCGTGGGCGATGCCCGAGCCGCTGCTGCCGATCGCGATCTCGGCCAAGTCGAAGGCCGACGAGGACAAGATGTCCCAGGCGCTGTCCAGGCTGGTCGCCGAGGACTCCACGCTGCGGCTGGAGAACAACGCGGAGACCCACCAGCTCGTGCTCTGGTGCATGGGCGAGGCCCACGCCGACCTGCTGCTCGACCGGCTCTCCAGCCGGTACGGCGTGGCCGTCGAGACGGTCGGGCTGCGGGTTCCGCTGCGGGAGACGGTCGGCGGGAGGTCGAACGGCCTCGGCCGGAACGTGAAGCAGTCCGGCGGTCACGGCGAGTACGCCATCTGCCACATCGAGGTCGAGCCGCTGCCGTCGGGCGGCGGGTTCGAGTTCGTCGACAAGATCGTCGGCGGCGTGGTTCCGCGGCAGTTCATCCCGTCCGTGGAGAAGGGCGTGCGGACCCAGATGGAGCAGGGCGTGGTCGCCGGCTACCCGATGGTCGACCTCAAGGTCACGCTCTACGACGGCAAGGCGCACTCGGTCGACTCGTCCGACATGGCGTTCCAGAAGGCCGGCCGCGCGGCGCTGCGCGACGCGACGGAGAGGGCGCAGCCCCAGCTGCTCGAGCCGGTCGACGAGGTCTCGGTGCTGATCGGCGACGACTACGTCGGCGCGGTCATGTCCGACCTGTCCTCCCGGCGCGGCCGGGTGCTCGGCACCGAGCCGGTGGCCGGCGGCCGGACGCTGGTCAAGGCCGAGATCCCCGAGCTCGAGCTGATCAGGTACGCGACAGACCTCCGTTCGTTGTCGCACGGCACCGGCTCGTTCTCCCGCTCGTACCTGAGGTACGAACCGCTCCCCTCGCACCTCAGAGAAAAAGTGACCACCGAGGCCAATCAAAGCTAGACCCGGCCCGACTGATCGAGCTGGTGGCACAGTGGCCCCCGGTCCATGCGTTCAGTAAGGATCAGGGCTAGCTGTGTAGCCTGGCTCGTCCGGGTGAAGGTCTCAGCTTCCTTCTTTCCAAGCTTGGGCGAGGACTTCGCGGGTCTCGGCTAGGAGTTGGGGCAGGACCTTGGTCTGGGCGATGACGGGCATGAGGTTGGTGTCGCCGCCCCACCGGGGGACGATGTGCTGGTGCAGGTGCGCCGCGATGCCCGCGCCGGCCACGCCGCCCATGTTCATGCCGATGTTGAAGCCCTGCGCTCCGGATACAGCCCGCAGAACTCTCATCGCGGTCTTGGTGAAGGTCGCGAGCTCGGCGGTCTCAGCCTCGTCGAGGTCGGTGTAGTCGGCAACGTGACGGCTCGTGCAGACCATCAGGTGCCCGCTGTTGTACGGGTACAGGTTGAGCACGGCGAAGACCAGCGTGCCGCGCGCGACGATCAGGCCGTCGGCGTCTGGCAGGTCCTGGACGTGGTCGAACGGGCAGCCTTCACGAGCGCCGGGCCCACCGGGCTTGTCCTCGCCCTTGATGTAAGCCATCCGGTGCGGCGTCCAGAGCCGCCGGAAGCCGTCTGGCGTGCCCGCGCCGTACTGCGGCACCGGCTCGGCCGCTCTGCTATCCGCGTACTGCGGCACCGGCTCGTCCGCTCCGCTATCCGCCATGAAATGCAGCATAGGAGGCCGGCCAGCCCCTCCCGCCCGCCGACCCGCCCACCCGGCCGGCGACCCGCCCAGCGCCGGGCGGTCAGACCTGGATGCGCTGCTCGACCGCCGCGACGATCTCCTCGATCGCCTCGTCCACCGGGACGCCGTTGCGCTGCTCGCCGCTGCGGTAGCGGAACGAGACGGCGCCGGCCGCGGTGTCGTCGTCGCCGGCCAGCAACATGTAGGGCACCTTCTGCCGCTGAGCGGTCCTGATCTTCTTCTGCATCCGCTCCGAGCCCGAGTCGACCTGCACCCTGATGCCGCGCTGGCGCAACCGGGCCGCGACGTCCTCCAGGTACGGCACGTGCGTGTCGGAGATCGGGATCCCGGTCACCTGAACCGGCGCCAGCCAGGGCGGGAACGCGCCCGCGTAGTGCTCGACGAGGATCCCGAAGAACCGCTCGATCGAGCCGAACAAAGCCCGGTGGATCATCTGCGGCCGCTGCCTGGTCCCGTCCGCGGCGGTGTACTCGATCCCGAACCTGCCGGGCTCCTGGAAGTCCACCTGGAGCGTGGAGAGCTGCCACCGGCGGCCGATCGCGTCCTTCACGTGCACGTCGATCTTCGGCGCGTAGAATGCGCCTTCGCCTTCAGCGATCACGTACGGCAGCCCGGACGCATCCAGGGCGTGCTTCAGTGCTGCCTCGGCCTTGTCCCATTCGGCGATCTCGCCGACGAACTTGTCCGGCCTGGTCGACAGCTCGGCCTCGAACTTGGTCAGGCCGTAGTCGCGCAGCAGCCCGACCACGAAGTCGAGCAGGCTGGCCAGCTCGTCTTCCAGCTGATCGGGCCGGCAGAAGATGTGCGCGTCGTCCTGGGTGAACCCGCGCGCCCGAGTCAGCCCGTGCACGACGCCCGACTTCTCGAACCGGTACACGGTCCCGAACTCGAACAGCCGCAGCGGCAGCTCGCGGTAGGACCGGCCGCGGGAGGCGTAGATCAGGATGTGCATCGGGCAGTTCATCGGCTTGGGGTAGTAGGACGCGCCCTCCATCTCCATCGGCGGGTACATCCCGTCCGCGTACCAGTCCAGGTGACCCGAGGTCTCGAACAAGGTCGACTTGGTGATGTGCGGGGTGTTGACGAACTCGTAACCCGCCTCGAGGTGCCTGCGCCGCGAGTAGTCCTCCATCACCCGCCGGATGGTGCCGCCCTTGGGGTGGAACACGGGCAGCCCGCTGCCGATCTCGTTCGGGAACGAGAACAGGTCGAGCTCGGCCCCGAGCCTGCGGTGATCGCGCCGCTCAGCCTCGGCCAGCAGCCTGAGGTAGGCGTCCTGGGCGTCGCGCGACGGCCAGGCGGTGCCGTAGATCCGCTGCAGCTGCGGGTTCTTCTCGCTCCCCCGCCAGTAGGCCCCGCCGCTGCGCATCAGCTTGAACGCCGGGACGTGCCTGGTGGTGGGCAGGTGCGGCCCGCGGCACAGGTCCTTCCAGCACACGGCGCCGGTAGCCGGGTCCAGGTTGTCGTAGATGGTCAGCTCCGCACCGCCGACCTCGACGGACTCCTCGGCGCCGACCTCGGGGCCGGCGCCCTTGAGGCCGATCAGCTCCAGCTTGTACGGCTCGGCCGCGAGCTCGGCGCGGGCGTCCGCGTCGGAGACCACCCGGCGGCTGAACCGCTGACCCTGCCTGACGATCTGTCGCATCTTCTGCTCGATCGCCTTGAGGTCGCCCGGGCTGAACGGCTCTGCGACGTCGAAGTCGTAGTAGAAGCCGTTCTCGACCGGTGGACCGATGCCCAGCTTCGCGTCGGGGTGCAGCTCCTGGACCGCCTGGGCGAGCACGTGCGCGGCGGAGTGCCGCAAGATCGCGAGCCCGTCGGCGGAGCCCAGGTCGACCTGCTCGACGGTGTCGCCGTCGCCAAGCCGCCAGGTGAGGTCGCGCAGGGTCCCGTTGACCCGGGCGGCGATGGCCTGGCCTCCCTCTCCGGCGGCCAGGGCCTCGCCGGCCGTCGTGCCAGCTTCCACCACATGCTCGCGTCCGGCGAGTGTGATGTGCAGCTTGTCGGCAGGCACGGCTGGCTCCTTCTTCGGTTCGTTCGGTGGCTGACTGGCCCGGGGCGCTCATCGCCCGCAGGCTTCGATGCTAGCGGGCACCATGCCGTCACCGCGCGCGAGTTATCGCCCGGGCGGCCTACCGGCCGGACTACCTCAAACTCGTCGCCTGTCGGTCCGCTACGGCGCGGTGACCGTGACCAGTGTTCCGAAGGTCAGGTACGGCCAGATTCGCTTCGCCGGGCCCCATGGCAGTTCCACGCAGCCGAGGCTCTGCTGCGACCCGTAACTGTAACGCCCGAAGTAGTGCACCGCCTCGCCCGCGTGGAAGTACGCGACCCAGGCGACCGGGTCCGCGTACTTGGTTCCGTCCGGGTTGGTGCCCTTCATGATCTGACTCTGGTACCTGATGTACACCGGGTCGGTCCCGACCGCCGTTGGCGCGACCGGTACGCCGGAATTCGCCGGGTTCCTGAAGATCTGGACGCCGTTGTGCCAGACGGTCAGGGTCTCGGGAGCCCTCTGGCTCGCCAGCGCGTAGGTGTAGCCGTGCTTGTTCGCCTGGTCGCGTGTTATCGCGCGGAACAGCGCTCGCCAAAGGCGGCGGCCGATCGACCCGTTCAGAGTCAGCCCTTCCTGGTTCTCATAGATCATGTCCGACGTCAGCCCGTGATCGGCCTGGAACGCCATCACCGCGCCCCGGAGTATCTCGCTCGGCTTGTCAGGGCTCCATAGCCGCATCAGCGCCGACGGGTATCCGGACTGCCAGGTATAGGTTCCCGCGGGAGGGCTGTAGGCGGCCCTGAGCTGCGCGTTGGCGTCACTCAGCGGCACCTCGGTCCCGGTCTGGGGGGCCCAGTCCAGCGGGAGGTAGCCGAGTTGAGCCAGCAATTGCTCAATCCGGACCGGGCTGTAGGAGCCGGTTCGGAATTTCGCGGTGACCGGCGTGGCGAGCACGCCGCCGCGGGCTGATTCCATGCCCCCCGCGCCAGCGGGGATCTGCACCGTGACCTTCGTCCTGGCGCCAAAACCGCGAGCCGGAACGAAGACCGCGGTGTTTCCGTGCCGCTGCCAGGTGCCATCGATCGCGGGGGAGATCGTCGGCATCGGCGAGGTCGCGCTCAGCGGCTCGGAGAAGATGACGGTGATCCGGGCGGCGCCGTTCACGCCGGTCGTGCCGTCCGCTGGGGTCATGGACAGGACGTGCTCGGGCGTCTTGGCGGCCGGGCCTGCCTTCTTGTGCGGCTGCCCGTTCCCCGCGGCCTCGGCCGGGCTGGACTTCTGCACGTAGAGATAGGCGCCGCCGGCCACGAGCATCGCGACCGCAGCGGCGATGCTGCCGAGGACAGGGCCGAGCCGGCGACTCCGTGACGGCGCGGCCGACCACGGTGAAGGCGCCCCGCCGGGACCGCCGGGACCGCCGGGACCGCTCCCCCAGCCTCCCGAGCCCCCGGCGGCTGAGCCGCCGGCAGCGGCGGCGCCCTGACTGCCAGAGTTACCGGCAGTTTCCGCGGCGCTTCCGCCCGTCCCGGGGGCCTGCCCGGCCGCGGCGGCTTCGTCGCGCGAACCGGCCGACCGCGCGACCGGGGCCGAACCGAGGGGGCTGACCTGACCGGCCGGCCAGGTCGCTGCGGTCGAGCCGAGCGGCGTGGCCGCGGCCGCCCGCCACGCCGGCGGGGCCGGGTCTGCTGAGGCCGCCGCGGTCGTCACCGGGGACCCCGAGGCCGAGCCGCCAGGCGGATCGCCTCGCCAAACCGGGCCGGTCGCGCTGTCGGGCAGATCGGCCTTCTTCGTGAACGAGGGCCTCGGGCCGGTCAGCGGATCATGCCTGGCCGGGCCTCTGGCGCTGGCCGGAGCGCTGCCCGAGGCCCGGTCGGATCGCTTGGTGAGGGCCGAGTTTGGGGCGGTCAGCGGGTCGGCGCGCCGCGTGATCTGGCTGGCCTCAGCCGAGCGGGAGGCCGATCTCGGCTCGAACACCGAAGCTGACGCGCCGGCGGCGCTGGCGTCATCACGCCGTGCCGTTCCGCCCGCAACCGGTGAGCTGGCGGGCAAGCTCGATCCCGAGGGACTCTTTGCCGCACCCGCGGCTCCGGGCTCTGCCGTGCCGGACCGAGTTGCTGGGGCGGACTGCGCGGGGCCGGCCGGCGCCGGGGATGGCGCGGCGGGAACATCGGGCCATACCGACCCGGACGGGCTCAGGGCGACGCGCGTGCCTTCAGGACGCTCCGGCTTCGCCCGCACCACCGTAGCGGCAGTATCTGCTGAACCGGGCGGCTTCGGCCGCTCTGCGGTGGCGGCCGGGCCGGCAGCCGAACCGACCGCGAACGCGCCGTCTGCCGTACCGGTCTTGCCTTCCGCGTCAGTCCGCGAGTTCTCGGTGGCCTCGCCCTGACCGCCCGGCGCGTATGAAGAAGACCCTGTGTCCCCGGCCGGATCTGCCGATTCGCCGGTGCCTTCCGCGGGCTCGCCGTCCTGGCCAGGCCGCATGGTGTGTGCCCCGATCTGTACCACCTCTTCCTCACCTGCGAGTGTAAGTACCACGAAGCATGACCGGCTCGCAGATCAGATGAAGAAACAGGCACAAATAAAGGTCCGAGCACTCCGGTACGCAATCCGGTGAAACGGACCGGAGCACCGCTGTTCCGGCTGGTCACACAGGCGCCGGCGGCTCGCGCGGCGCGGCGCGCGACCGCGTTACCCGGTGCGACGCCGACGAGCGCCAGGTCCCGGGGTGGGGACGACGGCGCGTACATCGGCGACGTCGTGCCCCTGCGAGCAGTGCAGCCGCACCCCCACAGTGCCGGGGCAGTCACGGTGCCCGAATACGAGCGGCGAGCCCTGTGGGTCCGCGTAGTACGCCGTGCCCCATTCGTTGAGCGCGACCAGGATCGGGTACAGGTCGAGTCCCTTCTGGGTCAGCCGGTACTCAGCGCGCTGGCGCTGGTTCGGCTCCCGGTACGGCTTGCGGCGCAGCAGTCCCTCGGCCACGCACCTGGCCAGCCGGCCGCTGAGGACCTGCCGGGGAATGCCGGTGCGGGCCCGCATGTCGTCGAAGCGCCTGACGCCGTTGAACACCTCGCGCAGGACAACGAAGGTCCACCGGTCACCGAGCACGGACAGGGCACGCTGGATCGTGCAGTTCTCGATCGACCAGTTCAGGGCCTCGGGGCCGGCCGCCTGGCGATCCGGCGCGACCGGGCTGTTCTGCATCCCTCGCATTCGTCCATGCTAAGTCTACTTGACAGACTCAGCAAGAGCGGGCCAAGCTGAATCCATGACTCAGACTCAGCCTGAAGCACGTCGTCAGCCCGAACCGCCAGGTCAGCCAGACGGCGCCGTCAGGACCAGGACCTACTCGTGGACCGACCCGTCCGCCACGCTCGCCGCCCTGGCGGGCATGCCGGGCATCGAGTTGCTGTCCGCGATCGGCAGGGGCGAGTTGCCGCCGCCGCCCGTGCTGCTGACGCTGGGCATCGAACCGGTCGGCGTCGGCGACGGATGGATGAAGTTCGCTATGTCACCGCACGAAATGCACTACAACCCGCTCGGGACCGTGCACGGCGGCGTGCTCGCCACGCTGCTCGACTCCGCAGCCGGCTGCGCCGTCCACTCCGTGCTGCCGGCCGGCTTCGGCTACACCTCGATCGACCTGACGACCAAGTATCTCCGGCCGGTGACCACGGATACCGGCCGCGTCGTCGTGACCGGCACCCTACTGTCCAAGGGGTCGCGAACCGCCCTGGCCGAGGCCAGGCTCACCGACTCGCGCGATCGGCTGCTCGCCCACGCCACGTCAAGCTGCCTGATCTTCAGCCTGACGGCGTGACGCCACGACCATGCCCCACCGACCCGGCGGCGCATGACACCACAACCCGCGGGTCTCCGGGGGCTGAGCCCGCGGGCTAGTATCGCGACCCTCGGCGAGGCGGCGCCGGGGCCGCGGAACAAGCACGGCGGCTCGTGGGCGATACTGGGATCGAACCAGTGACCTCCTCGGTGTGAACTATCCGCCGCAAGATCGGCTGTGTTGTTTTCGCAGGTCAGGCGGTTTAAATCGGTCGGTGATGGTTGGCTGCGACAGCGTTGGGTTGCTGCACTTTCCTGCTGCACCACGGATCGGCGTCTTAAGTCGTTGCCCGGGAGGATCTGCCGAGTGTCATTGAAAATGAAGCTAACGGCGATAACCCTCGACTGCTCTGACCCCAAGGCGCTCGTCGCGTTCTATCAGCAGGCCACCGGCCTCGAACTCTACCCCGGGCCCAACGACGATTTCGCCGCGCTCACTTGCGAGGACGGGCTCTATCTAGTATTCCAGCGAGTTGACGACTACCAGGCGCCGCGCTGGCCAGAGCAGAGCAGGCCACAGCAGCTACACCTCGACTTCGCGGTCGACGACCTGGACCAGGCCGAGGTCCGGATGCTTGAGCTAGGCGCAGCCAAGCCTGCGTTCCAGCCCGGTGGCGACCAGTTTCGTGTTTTCACCGACCCGGCTGGGCACCCTTTCTGCCTGACCGAGAATTAGTCAACGCGACGGGTGCTTCGCGGTTCTTGACGCTTAAGCGTCAACGGCGGGCCTTGACGTGGTTGGCATGGCCAGGCGATGTGATCATCCCCTCGGTTGGACACCCCCGTGGCTACACCGGGTTCGCGGGGTCGGCAAGGGTCTGGCCGTAGGGCCGAGCGTAGCGAGCCCTTACCGACCCGGAGGTTCCGGCGTAGGGCCTTGCCTGGCCGGGCGAGGGGATGGTCCCGTCCGCGCTCATCCCTGACGGAGGGCCGGGGCCGGGGCAGCGCCCCCGCTCTTTCTCCGGCGACAGGCCGCTGTGCGCGCAGCTGACTGGCCGATCGCTCTGGCCCGCGTGACGCGTTGGTTCAGATAGCGAGCCGGATGCCTGGTGAGCGTCCTGATTTCGCGAGCCAGCGTGCGCATGGCACGCCAGCGCTGGTCAGGTCAGGCGTGGCGTAAGTCGGGCCTGCTCATCACCACCCGGTACGGCACTCCGTATGAACCACGCAATTTCGCCAGGCATCTGGCTGTTCGATGCCGCGCCGCCGGGGTCCGCTATATCAAGCCGCATGGCATGCGGCGCACTTGTGCCTCGCTCCTGGCGGCGCTGGACGTGCATCCGCGGATCGCAATGCGGATACTCCCGCACAGCAAGATCGCGTTGACTACGGAGATTTACACCGACGCGCTAGACGAGAGCACCCGCGAAGCGCTGCGCCGCCTCGGAGACCAGCTTGACGGCTATGCCGCTTGCTGCTGCACTCTGCTGCATCAAGGTCGCGATGGCTGGTCATAAGATGGCAACGAGCCGATGAGCTGGGTGGGCGATACTGGGATCGAACCAGTGACCTCCTCGGTGTGAACGAGGTCCGGTCGCCCGACTGATCAGCGTGAACGGCGAAACTGCAGTTCAAACGCTCGTCTTCGGCCCAGCTGGGTGCGGATGAGGCGAGTTCGCGGCAGTTGCGATCTCCCAAATTCCTCCCAGTTGATCAAGGAGGAGCGTCATGTCGCACGATCAGCTACGCGTGAGTCCCGCCGTATCGGCACCCTCTGGCGATGGTCCAGGAAAGGTGCCCAGTCCTGAGACCGGCAGCCACGATGACTCACCTTCCCGTACCGCGACCGGCCGGACATTGCGGTCGTGGCCGTTGCTCCTGCTGGCGCTGCCCGCGGCGGTCGCGGTCTGGTCCGGGTGGGTCGGGATCGGCCAGATGACCGGATTCGGACAAGTCCACCCGCTGCCAGGCATCTGGAACTCCCTGCACCTCAACACTGCGGTCACCCTGCCGATCGGAGTCGAGGCCTACGCCGCCTATGCGCTGCGGGCCTGGCTCACCACCGGTACTGCGATATCGGCCCGGACCCGCCGATTCGCCCGCCGGTCCGCCATCGGATCACTGACCCTCGGCATGGGCGGGCAGGTCGCCTACCACCTGCTGGCCCAGACCCACGCCCACCGCGCTCCCTGGATCGTCACCACCGCAGTGTCCTGCCTGCCCGTCCTCGTCCTGGGCATGGGCACTGCCCTGGCCCACCTCCTGCACGCCGACGCTCACAACACCGACCTGACGGGCAGCCCGCACCCTCGCCTCCTGAGCCAGGCCGCGGACGGCTACACATCGGGATACCATCTCGCCGAAGCAGGTCAGGTCAAGCGGCTTAGCGACGCTCATGCCACCGCGGCGCGGCTGGCAGCGGCCGGGCAGCGCGTGTCGAGGCGAACTCTGCGGGCCGCTGGCCTGCACGGATCGAACGCCGACCTGGGCGCACTGGCCCGGGCCCTCAGCTGTCAGACAGCCGACACAGCAACCGCAACGGATCTGGCCTGATCTCGTCCGGACGGACCGTTCTTTCGGCGGCCAGACACCCCGGACAGCGCAGCCAGGTAGCGGCCAACCCGGGACGGCCGACATCGCCCAGTACATGGTGGGGTGTGAGACACCAGGTCACATCTCGGGCTGAGCTAAGGAATCTTCGAACCGATGACTTCTTGCATGCCATGGAACCCACACCCGTTCACACTGATCCACTACCTTCCACCACAGACACCTTTGACCTGGCCATTGGTTCACAACGGTCCGCCGGGGTTGGCCAGGGTTCGCTGCGGACGGTAACCGGTACGGTAACCAGCCACCCTTGGATTGTCCTTTCTTCGAACACAGTGACGGTATTCCCCGGGACAGCAGACCCACTCACTGACGGTCCGCGGCATCTCCGCACCGGGCGCGCCCGGACCTGCCCGGGGCGGCCTGGCGCGCCGGCTCTGCACCCCGCAGGTGCCATCGCGCGGCGACCAGGTCAGCCACGTGCGGCAAGCAGCCAGGCTGCTCGTCACGGGCAGTGCACGCCAGCGCCAGCACGCCGCACGCCCGGCGCACGGCCCGCGGATCTGACCGATCAGCCACTTCGCTGGAAGCACCCGGCCGCCTGCAACCCGCAGCCGCCAGCAGAGGCCCAGCCGCGGTACGAAGTCCGGTTCGCGAGCATGGAGGTCAGCCGATGACCGGCACCACGGCGCTCTGCGCAACACCCGAGCACGAGATCACCCGCTGGCTTGCGGCGCCTCAGGTCCCCGGCAGAGCATGCACCCGAGTCGTTCACGGCGAGTCCAAGCGTCGGGCGGACTCCCCCGGCTGACACTTGAGATGACGGGCATAAGCGAAGCGGGCACTACCGGGCCGCGACGCCCGTCCCTGGAACTCCGAAGCCGGCGGGCGGCGTCCTGCCTCAGGCGGGGCCCACGACGACGCGGCCGGTCTGCCGTCTCGGCGTCGCCGGGGGCCTTCCGCTCGATGCGGTCCACCGGGCGGGCTTGCTCGACCTCGTCGCCGAGAGCGTTGCGGAACAACCGCGCGCGCTTGCGCTACTGCGTTGCTACCGCATCGGCGCGGCCTGCCCAGCCGCTGCGGCCCCTTGACGATTTTGGAGGAGATGTCCGGCCATTCCAGCGCGGCGCTTTAGAGTGCGATCATGTCCCTCCTCGTGGCCACCTGGACCGGTGCCATCGCCACCGTCGGATTGCTCGCCGGAGCGGGAGTCACCGCCTGGTACGCGCGTCAGGCCTTCCGCGAGCAGGCCGAACAGGTCAAGATCCTGCGGGAGCAAGCAGACCGCGACCTCGACCAGCGCCGCCGAGACCAGGCCGCCCGAGTGTTCGCCTGGACGGAGCAGCGGCCCTTCGATGACGACCAGGCCGACCCGAGAGCGGCGGCTTGCGTGCGAAATACAAGCCAGCAGCCGGTGTATGACGTCAGTGTCGGCTGGGGCACGAGCGGGCAACAGCGCTGGCCTGTCCTTCTCCCCGGCGCCGAACATGTCATCCCTGGAGCCGGGTCATCGGTCGCCGACGGCACCTCCGCCGTCTGGGCTCAGTTCAGGGACGCACAGGGCGTTGACTGGCGGACAACCTCCACCGGCGAGCTCGATGCTCTGTGAGCGCTGCCCTAGCGAGGGCGGGTAAGAAGTCTACATTCGAGTGGGGCAGGTGGGGATCGTATCCACGACCGGCGGATTATGAGTCCGCTGCTCTGCGGTTCACCAGGGTCGGGGGGCGTTCTGACCTGGGGATCTGTATCCGCCCGGCCTCTGGTGCACGGCGGTGAACTGCAACCACAACTGCAACCACTCCCCCGTCCCAGGCTGGGGTGCAGGGCCCGGAGGTCTGTCTGGGACCGGACCGCGGTGGTGACAGGGATCTACGCCCATAGCGGTGCAGACGCGGTGGGAAGGAGCGCCGCTGCGAGTGATTTGGGCTCCGGCCGGGCACGATCTGCGGCCAGTGGGCAGTGCACACCCTGCAGGACGTGCCGCACGGCGAGCGCACATCCCCGTGTTGGCACGGACTTCACTCCGCACGGAGGGAGTCAGGCCGATGACCAGCACTGCCAGACCGGCCCGGGCCGCGCACGATCGGGCGGTGCGGTCCTGGCCGTTGCTGGTCCTGGCCCTGCCCAAGCCATGGCAGTCGCCGCCCGGCTCTGCGCCGACGGTCGGCGTATCTCCAGGCGCACCTTGCGTGCCGGTGGCGTCCGCGGCTCGAACGCAGATCTCGGCACGTTGGCCCGCATCATCACCGCTCAACCGTCGGCCAAGGAGCCTGGCACTCCCCCGACTGCCATCGTCCCCTGAGAGGTAGCGGTTTTACAGGGAGCCCATTATTCCCTTTCCTTATGGCATCTGACCTGCGAATACTCCATTACTGCCGGACCTGAAATCGGCCCGCTGTCCGCCCGGCGTCCGTGCCTGGCAAATTGCCCAGGTCAAAGCCACAGCCCGTCGCCGATCAAGTCCCACAGAGTGCAAGCGAGTCCCGCCACGTCCAATTCTCACGTCGCACGCCGCCACGCGCGCAGTTCGCGAAGCGCACGGCGTTGCCGGCCAGCCCCGCCACAGTGCGCCAGCCAGCCTAATGGCCGCCATCGACCCGCGATGTACTCCGGATGTACCTGGCATCTAGCTCACGTGGTCCTCGCACCGGCCCGGCGCGGGCCACCGCCGCGACTACGCCGACCCATCCGATTCTGCCGATGTTAGTTCGTGGTTGGGCAGATGCTCGGCGCATAGTCGGAGGCGGGCGGCAATACTCTTGCCATTTCGGCAGCTCCGGCAATCAGCAAGGCGTCGATCGAACCGCTGTTGGGGTACGGCGGGCATTGCGGATCATTTCAGGTCAGCCGCGCCGGCCCCAGGCGGTCGTCATGCCGCGGGAAAACCAACGCGATTCCGGGTCTTGCACGAACGCCAACGGCTCGGCCAGGTCCTGTTCCGTGAGAAGGCCCGTGGCGATCAGGCGGGGGCCGAGCTCCTGTAGTGCCATTATGTAGAATGCGGATTCCTCGCTGCCACCGTGTACCAGCCGGCAGGTCAGCTCTGCGTCGACGTCACGCAGGCCGGCCGCTGCGAGCGCACCGGGAAGCTCCAGGCCGAACTCAGGGTCGGCCCCGGCGGCGCGGAACCCGGCCGCCATGGCCGGTATCACGCGGGTGAATGCGTCTGCCTTCGAGGGTGGGCTGACGATCCTCCCCGAGACCGGTAGCAGAGCCGCCCCGAACACGATGTCTCCGAGCATCAGCACACCGCCGGTGCGGAGTGCCGTTAGCAGCCGCGTGATGACCTCGCCTCGGCTGGGCAGGTGTTCCAGCACCGCCCGCGCGTGTACCAGGTCGAACGCGTCCTGCTCGACTGGGTCACCGGTGATGTCGTGCAGCACCACCTCGACAGGGGGACGCGGAAGATCGTCCAGGAACTGGGTGTCGAGGTCGGTGACGACCACGCGACCGGTGCTCCCGACCGTAGCAGCCAGCCACCGTGCGATGCTTCCCGCACCGGCGCCAACCTCCAGGCAGTGCCAGCCCGCCGCTACCCCGACACTGGCCAGATGTCGGACAGTGACCGGGTCGAACTGCGCCGACAGTCCGGCCAGACGAGCGCGCTCCTGCTCCCGGACCTGGCCGAAGAGATAGCTCCCGTCCATTGTGCTCACAGGACCGAGTGTGCGCCCGCTCCCGCGGCCCGCGCAACGGTTCTGTCGCACACGCGACCAATCCCGGGTTTCCTCATTTGCCTCTGGCCGGGCGACTGCCGATTAGCGCGTTTCCTTGATCCCATCCAGCGGCTCGGGCACCGGACGGCGGAGCGGGAGGCGCTGAGGTGCCAGGATCTTGCTGTGCTGTGATTACCGGGTGATTTGCTGCACCGTGAGCGTGTGCCCCGCCGATCTCAGCTGGTCGGTGAGCGCGGCGCCCATCGCCGTGGCCGGGGTGAGGACGCCTGCACGGTCGTGTGCCGCCCGAATATTCGATTGCGTGGCTGACCTGTGCGTCCGCCAGCAGCCACAGCGCGGTGATGGTTGGCTGGCCGGGTGCTGCTCAAGATCGTCTACCTGCTATTTCGCCAGGTACTCGGCCTGGCCGTCCTGATATCCCGCAGGGACCCGGCGAAGGATGTTGAACTACTCGTGCTCCGGCACGAGAACGCCGTGCTGCGCAGGCACGCCGGCCGGGTCCGGTACGAGCCGGCTGACCGGGTGTGGTCTGCCGCGCTGGCACGGCTCATTCCCTGCAGGCGCTGGACCGGATTCTTCCCCGTGACGCCCAGGGACGCTTTCCAGGACAGCAGTCATGGCAAGTTCCTCTCGCTGAGAAACGGAAGGTGATTAACGCCGGGGCGTACGGGCGGCCAGTGTTATTCGGCGTGCAGGGCGGTGACGGTCCTGGCTGCTGCTGCCCTTCTCAACACCACCGCTGCCACAGCGGCACGCTGATACCGGAACAAGCCATGATCAACTTGACAAGGATCACCGGCACGCCGGGTGGCCCGGGGGAATCTCACCCCCGGGCTCCCACAGAACGGAGCGTGACAGTCTCCCATCACTCCGCTCGTCTCATCCCTGATCTGGTCAGAACTCGTTCATCCAGGCCCAGTGGGCGAACATGCCTGGCTGCCTTGCGGTCAGCTCGTGCC
>WNGG01002963.1_pt1 | contig 36296 bp, 29 predicted proteins | sample 5400661 | NCBI WGS metagenome assembly WNGG01 (sample SAMN13153372, study PRJNA577476) | soil metagenome | isolation source: 100 cm soil or saprolite under Garry oak tree replicate 1 | place: USA:California | collected 2016-06-15
TCATGAAGGAGCAAGATCCGCGCGGCGGCCGGATCATCAACAACGGGTCGATCTCGGCCCATTCGCCCCGGCCGCACTCCGCGCCGTACACCGCGACCAAGCACGCGATCACGGGGCTGACGAAGGCAACGTCGCTGGACGGCCGCCGCTACGACATTGCCTGCGGCCAGATCGATATCGGCAACGCCGCCACGGACCTGACCAGCCGGCTCGGGGCAGGGGCGGCGCAGCCGGATGGCAGCATCCGCCCCGAGCCGATGATCGATGTCGGCCTGGTCGCCAGCGCGGTCGTGCACATGGCAGGCCTGCCACTGGAGGCGAATGTCCAGTTCATGACCTTGATGGCGACGAAGATGCCGTTCATCGGGCGCGGCTAGCGGCCCGGCGCCAGCGCGGCTGGTGACCTGGCCCGCTGGCCGGCGGCGGCGCGTTCGGCCTGCTTGTACGCCTCGGGTACTTTCTGGTCTGTCGTTATCGGCATTGTTGGAGTTTAGTCGCTATTGCTGGTATTTATCTTACTTATGTCCTCGCTGTGGCTAAGCGTCGCATTACATATGAAATGCCTGTATCAGCGCCGCTGATGTCAGCTCCTCCGGGCGTGCGGACGGACCTTCGTGTCCTGCATGGGGACAAGGAGCTGGCCGACGCTCATCTGCTGGATATCAGGCTGGTCAGCCGGGACCGCCGGGACATCCCGAGCACTTCCTTTGATCAGGGCCGGCCGTTGCTCATTGATGTGGGCATCCCGATTATCGCCGTCGCCCGGACCACCCCGCTCCGCCCCCGGCACGACCAACCCACTCCGCCTCGCCGGGCCATCCTGCAGGCGGCGGACCGGCCCGGAATCAGGCCCCCTTGTTGCAAGCCGGCTTCCCGGCCTCTTGTTGAACACAGTTTCATGAACTAGAGTTCATGAAGATTGGTTCACGGAGGAGGGAACATGACGGAGGTTGAGGTCCGCGGCCTGACGAAGACCTTCGGCCGGGTGACTGCCGTAGCCGACCTGTCCTTCACCGCCCCGGCTGGGAAGGTCACTGGCTTCCTCGGGCCCAACGGCTCGGGCAAGACGACCACGTTCCGCGCCGTGCTCGGCCTGGTCCGGCCCAGCGCGGGCGAGGCGCTGATCGGCGGTGTGCCCTACCACCGCCTCGCCCGGCCTCGCCGCAGCGTCGGCGCGCTGCTCGATGCCACCGGCTGCCATCCAGGGCGCCGGGCCCGCGACCACCTGCGGGTACTGGCCGCCGGGGACGGCATCCCCGATCGCCGGGTGGACGAGGTGCTCCGCCAGGTTGACCTGGCCTCGGCCGGGACGAGGCGGGTGCGCGGGTTCTCGCTCGGGATGCGGCAGCGGCTCGGCCTCGCCGCCGCCTTGCTCGGCGATCCGCCGGTGCTGCTGCTCGACGAGCCGGCCAACGGCCTGGACCCGGCGGGCGTGGCATGGCTCCGCGGCCTGCTGCGCGGCCTGGCGAGTGAGGGCCGCACCGTCGTGGTTGCCAGCCATCTGCTCAGCGAGGTTGCCCAGACGGCTGACCAGGTGGTGATCGTCAGCGCGGGACGGCTCCGCTTCGCCGGCTCGCTGGGCGAGATCGGCCAGACGGACAACGCGCTTGAGTCGGCGTTCCTGAAGCTGACCATGGCACCAGACTGACCGGCCAGGACCGGGCCAGGCGGCGCGCCGGATCAGGCCGGCCGCATCATCGGCTGACAACTCAAGGAGACCACTGTGCTGCTCACGATTCACGGCGAGTTCCGCAAGCTCACCACCATCCGCAGCCCGTGGCTGCTGCTCGCCGCCGGGCCACTGCTCGTGGCGGCCGGCATCAGCGGCCTGGCCGAGTCCGGCGGGAACACCCATGACCCGGCGGTGCAGAGCCAGGCGCTTGCGCATGTCGGCCTCGCCGCGATGCTGACGCTGATCTTCGGCATCCTCGCCGTTGCCGGAGAGTACCGGCACGGCACCATCACCGACACCTACCTGAGCTGGCCAGGGCGCGGGCGGGTGATCGCCGCCAAGCTGGCCGTCTACGGCCTGGCCGGTGCCGCCGCCGGGCTGGTCTCGTCCGGTACCGCCGTCGCGGTCACGGCCGCCTGGTGGGCCGCCAAGGGCGGCGCCCTGCAACTCTCTGCAGGCGGTGGCTTGCAGGTCCTGGCCGGCGCCATCGCCATCGCGCTGGCCTGGATCGCGCTGGTGGAGGGCATCACCGGGCAGTTGCTCGGCTCGGGGCTGGCGCGCTGGCTGCCCTTCTACGCCAGCGAGGCCCTCGACCGGGCGAGCCTGTCCCCGGCCATCCGGCTGCTCCCGCAGTGGGGCGGCGGCCTGGTACTGCTCGGGTACGCCGCCGCATTCACCGCTGCCGCCTTCGTCACTACACTCAGGCGCGATGTCACCTAGGAAACCCGCCGTGCTGCGCGACGGCGACGGCCAGAACCTGCGCGAGTACCTGATCGCCACCGCGGCGCGGCTGATCGGCCAGCGGGGCAGCGCCGGGCTGGCCGTCCGCGAGATCGCCCGGGAGGCCCAGGTCGCCGACGGCGTGCTCTACAACTACTTCGAGGACAAGGAGGACCTGCTCGCGCACGCCCTGCTCGCCCACGTCGGCGCCGTGATGGCCAGCGCACCGCAGCTACCGCCCGCCGGGACCGGCACCGTGGCCGAGAACCTGCGGTTGTTCATCGACGGCGGGCTCGCGGTGCTCACCCGGGTCACGCCCGCCTTCGCCGGGGTGCTGTCGCAACCCAAGGTGCTCGTTCGGTTCCACGCCATGGTCGGCGGCGATGCCGCCTTCGACCCCGCCGCCGGCGGTGAAGAGGAAGCGGCGGCGGACGCGGCGCCGGGCCAGCACGCTGGCCACACCAGCCAGGACAGCGCAGGCGCTCCCGGGCTCCCGGCAATCCTCACCGCCTACCTGCGCGCCGAGCAGCGCATCGGCCGCATCGACGGGGCCGCCGACATTGACGCCGCGGCAACGCTGATCGTCGGCGCGATCCACGGCCAGATCCTCCCCCGCATGCTGTTCAGCCCGCCCGGCAGCCCGGCCAGCATGCCGCCCGGCCTCGCCGGGCGGCTCGCGGAGACTGTCTTGCGCGGCATCGCGCCGCAATCCCGGCAGCCGTAGAGCCCGCCCGGCACGCCCGCCCCGCCGCGGCGGCCCGCGTTCAGCTAACGGTCAGCTAATCCGGGGCCAGGCACTAGCTATTCCTGAGCTTGCCTCCAGGTAAAAGTCGCACCGTGGCTGCAGAGCAGAAGGTGAGGCTCGCAGCTAGGAGGACAGACATGCGCACGGTGCACGATTCGCTGGGCACGGCAGGACCAGCACAGCAGCCGGACGCGCCCTGGCCCGGCGCTGGCGCCCCCGCCGGTCCCGGCAGCCCGCCGGGATATGGCGTGACCGAGAATCCAGGCGGCCCGCTGCGACGGCGCCGCGGCCGCCTGCTGGCTGTTACCGCCGCAGCCGCCCTGGTCGCGGGGGCTGGCTCCGCCTGGGCCGCAACCGCGAGCGGAACCCCGGTGCTCACCACATCTGAGGTCGTCGCTAAAACGGGGCCTGCCATTGTCGATGTGGTTTCCACACTCGGCTACCAGGGCGCTACCGCCGCAGGCACCGGCATCGTGCTCACGTCGTCCGGTGAGGTGCTCACCAACAACCACGTCATCGACGGTGCTACCGCCATCAAGGTCAGGGATGTCGGCAACGGCCGCGTCTACACGGCCAGGGTGGAAGGCTATGACGCTGCCCACGACATCGCCGTGCTGCAGCTCCAGGGGGCGTCCGGCCTTGCCACCGCTGTGCTTGGCGACTCCGCGACCGTCCGGACCGGGCAGAAGGTCGTCGCGATGGGCAATGCGGGCGGCAAGAACGGCACGCCGTCGGTCGCGACCGGCCGGGTCACCGGCCTGCACCAGTCGATTACCGCCAGCGACGAGTCGGCCGGCACCGCCGAGCGGCTGCAGGGCCTCATCCGCACCAACGCCGGAATCCAGCCCGGCGACTCCGGCGGCCCGCTGGTCAACACCAGCGGCCGGGTGATCGGCATCAACACGGCCGCGTCCGCCAGCGGCAACCAGCTCAGCTCGGCCACCACCGCGCAGGCGTTCACGATCCCGATCAACGCGGCAGTCGCCATCGCCGGCCAGATCGAGGCCGGCAAGTCCTCGGCCACCGTGCACATCGGCGGGACCGCCTTCCTGGGCGTGGCGGTCACCTCCGCGGCCGGTGCTTCTGGGTTCCCGGCCGACGCCGGGGCGGCAGTGGCCGGCGTCGCGGCTAACTCGGCGGCTGCCCGGGCCGGCCTGACGGCCGGCGACTCGATCACCTCGCTCGGCGGGCATGCGGTCACCTCGCCGGCCCAGATCCGGTCGGTGCTGACCGGGCATCACCCTGGTGACAAGATCAGCATCACCTGGACGGACCAGGCGGCCGGCAGTCACACCGCCACCGTCGTCCTGGCCAGCGGCCCGCCGGACTAAGCGCGGGGCAGGGCGGATCTGACGTGGCTGAGGAGCGTCTGGGCGTTGAAGGGCTTCTGGATGAGCGCGGCATCTGCGCTGGGAATGCGCTGTGTCCCGGTCATGCCCTGGTCGTAGCCGGACATGAACAGGACGGGTAGCTCTGGGCGTAGCTGGCGGATTTGCCGGGCGAGTTCGGGGCCGGACATCTGCGGCATCACCGAGTCGGTGAGGAGCAGCCGCACGTCAGGCTTGGCGGCGAGCGCGATTGCCTCCGGACCGGTGGCGGCCTCGACGACGGTGTAGCCGTGGCGGCGCAGGATGCGGGCGGTGACCTCCATCATGGCGGCCTCGTCCTCGACGACCAGGATCGTCTCGCCGTGTCCCTGGTCGTCTCCGGCGGCGGGCGCCGCCGCCGCCGGGGCGGCGGGTTCTTCGATGGCGGGAAACAGTAGCCGGAAGGTGGTCCCGGTGCCGGCCTCGGACTGGACGCTGAGGCTGCCGCCGGCTTCGGTCACGATGCCGTATACCGTGGCCAGCCCTAGTCCGGTCCCCTGGCCTGGGGGCTTGGTGGTGAAGAAGGGCTCGAAGATGTGGTCGGCGACCTCTGGCGGTATGCCCGTGCCGGTGTCGCTCACGGTCAGCTCGACGTGGCGTCCTTCTCTGGCGCGGGGGTGCAGCCGGATGTATTCGGCGTCGAGGTCGGCGACCTGGGTCGCGATGTGCAGGGTGCCGCCGGCGGGCATGGCGTCGCGGGCGTTGACGGCGAGGTTGAGCAGTACCTGGTCTATCTGGCCGCGGTCGGCCCGGATCGCCGGCAACCCGATGGCTGGGCTTACCGTGAGTTCGACCTGTTCTCCGATGCTGCGCGACAGCAGGTCGCGGATTTCGGCGATGATGGCGTTGAGGTCCAGGGTCGCCGGGCTGATGGCCTCGCGCCGCCCGACGATGAGCAGCTGGCGGGTGAGTCGGGCGCCGCGCTCGGCGGCGGCCCGGATCTGCTCGACGTCGGCGTTGACGGCGGGGTTGCCGGCGGTTTGCTCGGCTATGAAGGCCGCGTAGTTCAAGATGACGCCGAGCAGGTTGTTGAAGTCGTGCGCCACGCCCCCGGCTAGCTGGCCCAGGCTTTCCAGGCGCTCGGACTGGCGGAGCCGCTCGCCCAGGGCCTGCCGTTCAGCCTCTGCCTGCTTGCGGTCGGTGATGTCGCGCAGGTACGCGGTGAACACCGGGGGTCCCGGCAGCTCGACTCGGGTGATGGCCAGCTCGACGGGGAACTCGGTGCCGTCGGCGCGAATCGCGGTCAGCTCAAGCCGCTGCCCGAGAACCGGTCCCTCTCCGGTCTCCAGGTAGCGTTTCAGCCCGGCCCCATGGGCGGCCCGCAGCGGCGGCGGGATGATGAGCTCAGCCATCGGCTGGCCGAGCGCCTGGTCGCGGCGGTAGCCGAAAACCCGCTCGGCGGCCGGGTTGAACTCGATAACCCGCCCCTGGTGATCCATGGTGACCAGGCAGTCAAGCGCCGACTCCAAGATGGCCGACTTGCGGGCCTCCACGGCCCGCAGCTCCTCCACGGCCCGCTTCGATTCGGTGATGTCCCGGGCCACGGCGGACGTGCCTGCCACCGCGCCGGCCGCGTCGCGGATCGGCGAGAGGGTGACCGACACCTCGATCGTGGTGCCGTCCTTGCGGACCCGCTGGGTCTCGAACTGCCTGGCCGGCTCGCCTCGCCGCAAGCGCCCGGCCGTGTCGGGCAGCTCGCCGGACCGCTCCGGCGGGACCAGCATCGGCAGATCGCTGCCGATCGCCTCCGCGGCGGTGTAGCCGTACATCCGCTCCGCGCCGCCGTTCCAGCTGGTGATCGTGCCGTCCAGGCTGCGCCCGATGATGGCATCGGAAGAGGACGCGACGATCGCCGCATGCCGGCGCTCGGTTCCGTCCCGGACCGTCGCCGACACCAGCGTGCCGTCCTGGGTACGGACGGCAGACAACGAGATCTCGGCCGGGAACTCGCTGCCGTCCTTGCGGCACGCGGCCAGCTGCCGGCCTGCTCCCATCGGCCGCGGCACCGGGTCGGCGAAGTATCCGCGGCGGTGCCCGGGGTGGGTGTCCTTGGCGCCGTCCGGGACGAGCATCTCGACCCGGCGCCCGATCATCTCGTCGCGCGGATAGCCGAACAGCCGCTCAGCCTGGGCGTTGACAAGCGCTATCACCCCCTGGTCATCGACGCAGACCGTCGCGTCGGGGGCCGCCTCAACCAGGCTCCGGAACATCGCCTCGGCCCGCTGCTGCTCATCGAGATCGCGCGCCACGCTTGCCGTCCCGACGACCGCGCCGAAGGCATCACGGATCGGCGTCGACGTGACCAGCAGGGTCACGGCGGTTCCGTCCTTCCGGACCCGTACCACCCGGTGCTCGACGCGTTGCCCGCGGCCCGTCCGCGCCGCCAGCCGGGCAACCTCGCCCTCGCTGCCGGGCGGACGCAGGATACTCGCGTCGTGGCCGACCATCTCATCGGCGGTGTATCCGAAGATGCGCTCGGCGCCGGCGTTCCAGTTCATGATGACGCCGTCGAGCGTCGTCCCGATAATGGCGTCCTGCGACGACTGGACGATCGCCGCCAGCCATGACCTGGCCGCCTCAGCCTGCCTGCGGCCGGTGACGTCCACCAGGATCGTCTGCAGGTACAACGGCGTGCCGTCGGGCGCGCGGACCGCCTGGGTCAGCGAATCCGCCCACACCACGGTCCCGTCCGGGCGGATGAAGCGCCGCTCCAGCCGTACTTCCTCCAGCTGGCCCTCCGCCAGCTGACGCAGGCGGCCGGCCGCGTCTGCCCGGTCGTCCGGATGCGAGACCTCCAGACCCGGCGATCCGACCAGCTCCTGCTCCGGGCGGCCGCACAGCTTGCAGGCAGCCGGATTGACGGCGAGCACCGTCCCGTCGAGGGCGACGAACGCCATGCCGACCGGTGAGCGCTCAAACAGAACCCGGAACCGCTCGTCGGAAGGGAGCATCGCGTGGCCTCCTTCTCCCTTCCACCGCGGCAGCAAGCCGCGCAGCCAAGGACTACCTGCGCGCACTCGCCGGAGGACAGTCCGCAGTTGATCGATTACGCATAGTAAGAATACCTTGACCTGGACCTCGCTGGATTCCTCGCCAGCATCGACGCCGTCGCTCTCGCGGTGCCGCCGCACCCCGTCTCCGCACCGAAGGCTCAGGGCTGGCTGGCGCTGCACGACTCAGCGCCGTGCGGTCCAGCGGCTAGAGTTAGCCACTTCCCGTCGAATACGCGAAGCGCGGCGCCGCCGCGTACGGAGACCTGGGCGCATGCTGCAGATCGAGCTGTCCTGGCAGGCGGCCGCGGTCAGCTCGGCGTGCCTGCTCGGGGTGACGGCGGCGGCCCGGCTGCATGGCGCCCTGGCGGGCGGCGATGCCCGGGCGCGGCAGCGCGCCGGGCCGGGCAAGCGCTTCGGGCTCGCCGAAGCCGTCGCGATCGGACAGGAGACCGGCATCGTCGTCGGGCTGTTCGCGCTGTGGCAGCTGGCCGGCCGGTACGCGGCCCGGGTGCCCGGCGACGCGCTGGCGCGGGCGCAGTGGATCTGGCATGCCGAGCGGGTCGCCTGGCTGCCGAACGAAGCGGCCGTGCAGCGGCTCTTCCTGCCGCACCCGCTGCTCGTGCAGGTATGCAACCTGTACTACGCGAGCCTGCATTTCGTCGTGCTGATCGCGCTCCTGGTCTGGGTGTTCCTCTGGCACCGGGAGAGGTACCCGGAGGTGCGCGCGATCCTGGTCATGCTCACCGCGGCGTGCCTGCTCGTGCAGCTGATCCCGGTCGCCCCGCCGCGCATGCTGCCGTCGGACGGCATGGTCGACACCGGGGTGCTGTACGGCCAGTCGGTCTACGGGTCGATCGCCGGGTTCAACCCCGACGAGCTGTCCGCCATGCCGTCGGTGCACGTCGCCTGGGCGCTGCTCATCGGCATCACGGTGGTCCGGTGCTCCCGCAGCCGGTGGCGCTGGCTGGCGCTGGGCTACCCGGCGGCGACGACGCTCGCCGTGACGGTGACGGCGAACCACTTCTGGGCCGACGGGATCGTGGCCGGCGTTCTGCTCGCGGCGGCCATGCTCGCCTACCGGGCCGGCCGGGCCTCCCGGCGCGCGCTGGGGCGGGTGCTTGCGGGCAGGCTCCGCCCGCAGCCGGCCGGCCTGCCAGAGCCGGGATCAGCGTTCTGGCTTGGCCGCCGGCCCCCAGGGCGGGCCGCCGCTCACCTTCGGCCGCGGGACATTGCTCCCGCCCGGAGCCGGGCCGGCGCCGTGCCTGGGCCGGTACCCGGCCGCGCCGGGCTGCCTCCGGCCTGGCCGGCAGCACCTCGGCGGCCCTGGCAATCGTGGCCGCCGCCCTGGCCTGCTCATCCAGCGGCCAGGTGAGCGCTGCCCGGGCCGGCTGCGGCTCGGTATCGGAGTCAGCGGCTGCGTCCCACTCCGGCAGGCGGATCACCGCGATGAGCATCATCGCCAGCAGCACGACCAAGAACGCCACCACGGCGGCGGCGCTTTCGTTGGCCAGCACTGGGCTCATGAGGCCTCACCCGGCCCTTCCGGGCTCGCGCAGCCCGGCAAAGACTGCGGACTGACCAAGATTAGCCCCGGACGGCCGCTGCCGCTGGCAAACGCTGACCAGGCACGATGAGCTAGCGCGCCCGAAATGTTACCTCTCTGTTGCCGATGTGTAACCTGTGACTCCTGGCCAGGCCCGATACTGCCGCAAGGAGGGCTAGATGAAACAATTCCGGGCAATCACGGCCGTCGGGGGAAACCCGACGGCTCGCCATTTCAGGTGGACCATCGCCGCGCTGACCGCACTCGCGGTGGCGGCGGCAGGGTGCGGCACGAGCAGCGGCGGTGGCGCGGCGCCATCGAACAAGCCGGCCGCGGCGCACAAGGGCGGCACGTTCACGATCCTCGCCAACCAATCCTTCGGCGTCGCCGACCCGGCGCAGAACTACACGCTGGAGCAGTGGCAGCTGCTGATCGACACGCACGACGGGCTGACGCAGTTCGCTCGCGTCGGCGGCGTCGCCGGGACGAAGATCGTGCCCGATCTGGCGACCGCGCTGCCCACGCCCACTGACGGCGGCAAGACCTATCTCTTCCAGCTCCGCTCGGGGATCAAGTTCTCCAACGGCCAGCCGCTCAAGGCTAGCGACTTCGTCAAGACCTTCGAGCGCCAGTTCACCGTGCCGGGGCCGACGTCGTTCTACTCCGGCATCGTCGGCGCCAGCAAGTGCAAGCCGAAGAAGTGCGATCTGTCCCAGGGCGTGGTCGCCGACGACTCGGCTAACACGCTGACGATCCACCTGACGGCGGCGGATCCGGAGTTCTTCGACAAGCTCGCGCTGCCGTTCGCCTACGTGGTTCCCGGCAGCACGTCGCGCAAGCTGACCGGCAACGACGTGCCCCCCGGCACCGGGCCGTACATGTGGAAGTCGTATGACCCGAACAAGGCGGCCGTGCTCGTCCGCAACCCGTACTTCCACGTGTGGAGCGCGATCGCCCAGCCCGCCGGGAACCCGGATACGATCATCGAGAAGTACGGCCTGCCCATCTCCGAGGAAGTCACGCAGGTGGAGAACGGTCAGGCGGACGAGGTGTTCGACGGCGACGTCATCCCGCCCGACCGGCTCAGCGAGCTGAACGGGGCGCAGTTCAAGAACCAGGTGCACGTGAACCCGCTCACGGCCGACTGGTACTTCGCGCTGAACACGAAGCTGCCGCCGTTCAACAACGTGAAGGCCCGGCAGGCGGTCAACTTCGCCGCCGACCGCGCCGCGTACGTCAAGATCGGCGGCGGCCCGTCGCTGGCGGTGCCGCAGTGCCAGATCCTGCCGCCCAACTTCCCCGGCTACGCCGCGTACTGCCCGTACACGGCGGGCACGGATCACACCAGGTGGACGGCGCCCGACCTGACCAAGGCGCGCCAGCTGGTGAAGGAGTCCGGGACCTCCGGGATGAAGGTGGTCGTGAACAGCGCCACCGACGAGAGCAGCAAGGCGCTGGCCGCGCAGATGGTGTCGGACCTGAACAAGATCGGCTACAAGGCGTCCAGCCAGCTGCTCAACGGCAGCATCCAGTACCCGTTCGTGCAGAACTCGAACAACCTGCACAAGTGGAACGTCGCCTGGTCGGCGTGGTACCAGGACTACCCGGCTCCGGCGGACTTCCTGAACGTGCTGCTTGGCTGCGGCAACATTCACCCCGGCAGCGACGCCAGCCCGAACATCGCCGAGTTCTGCGACCAGTCCATCCAGGCGCAGATGACCCAGGCATCGCAGCTTGGCCAGACCAACCCGACCGCGGCCAACAAGCTATGGGCCAAGGTTGACCATGAGGTCACCGACCAGGCACCCTGGGTTGACCTGTACAACCCGAAGCAGATCGACTTCCTGTCCAAGCGCGTCCAGGGGTACCAGTGGAATCCCCAGTGGTACATCCTGATCGACCAGATGTGGCTGAAGTAGCACGCGTCCGCAGGGGGAGAGCCAATGGCAGCAGTTCTCGAGGAGGCGCAGGCTGCTGCCGATCGCGGGCAGGTTGTGGCCGGCCGCAGCCCATGGGCACTGGCCGCGCGCCAGCTCTGGCGCAACCGCATCGCGATGGCGTCATTGGCTCTCTTCCTGCTGATCGTGGCGATCAGCTTCGCCGCGCCGCTCTATGCCGGCCACGTGGCGCACGTCGACCCGTTCGCCAACAACCTGAACGGGACGACGATTATCGACGGCAAGCAGGTACCACTAATGCAGGTGGGCGGCGGGACCCTGCACCTGGGCGAGACGCCGATCGGCCCTACCTGGGACGTGCAGCGCTATTTCCTCGGCGCTGACAACCAGGGCCGTGACGTGGCGGCCCGGGTTCTCTACGGCGGCCGCAGCTCGCTGGAGATCGGCATCGGCTCGGCGGCCATCTGCTGCATCATCGCGACCGTCGTCGCGCTTATCGCCGGGTTTTTCGGCGGCGTGGTGGACGCTTTGCTGTCCCGGCTGATGGACGTGATCTGGGCGTTCCCCGTCTACCTGCTGGCGATCTGTATCTCGACCGAGCTGCTGACCACGTCCAGCGGCCTCAAGCTCGGCCCGCTGCATATCGTGGCCAACAGCTTGTGGCTGCCGACCCTGATCATCGCGTTCATCTACGTGCCGTACGTGTACCGCCCGGTGCGGGGCCACGTGCTCGCGGTGGCAAGGAAGGAGTTCGCCGAGGCGGCGATCGCGCAGGGCGCGTCGAACCTGCGGCTGATGTTCTCCGACATCCTGCCGAACGTGGTGTCGGTGGTGATCGTGCTGCTGCCGCTGATGATCGCCACCACGATCCTGACCGAGTCCGCCCTTTCCTTCCTGTCCATCGGGGTGCAGCCGCCCAACGCAAGCTGGGGCACGATCATCAGCGACGGCCAGGGGCTGCTCTACACCCGGCCATGGGTGGCGATCGCGCCCGGGATCATGATCGTGCTCACGGTGCTGGCCATGAACGTTCTCGGCGACGGCGTGCGGGACGCCCTCGATCCGCGCGCCAAGCTGCGGGTGGAGGGATGATGGCCGGCCTGGCAGTCGCCCGGGCCAGGTCCGGCCGACGGCGCGGCAAGCGGCGGGCTTCGTGCTGACGTTCATCATCCGGCGGGTGCTGTGGACCGTGCTGGTCATGTTCGTGATCACGCTTCTGGTGTTCGTGATCTTCTTCAAGACCCCCGGTGTCGACCCCGCCAGGCAGATCGCAGGCCGTAATCCCAGCGCGCAGGTCATGCAGGAAATCCGGCATCAGTTCGGGCTGGACAGGCCCTTCCCGGTGCAATACGGCCTGATGATGAAGAAAATCTTCGTCAGCCGTGACCTGGTGTCCTACTCGAATCAGGGCCAGCGGGTGATCCCGGAGATCGCGGCGGCCGCCCCGGCGACGCTGTCGCTGGTGTTCGGCGCCGCCGTCATCTGGGTGGTGGTGGCGATCGGCATGGGGGTCGCGGCGGCGGTGCTCCGGGGGACCGTGCTGGATCCGCTGCTGATGATCGTGGCCCTGATCGGCATCTCGATACCGGTCTTCTGGCTGGGCGAGGTCGTCAACCTGGTCACCCAGAGCCGCTATCACGACACGTTCCTGTTCAGCTGGGTCCCCCCGCTCGGGTATACGCCGTTCACCGAGAACTCGCTGCGGTGGTTCGAGGGGCTCGTCATGCCCTGGCTGACGCTGTCGGTCCTGTACATCGGCTTCTACGCGCGGGTGCTGCGGGCCAGCCTGCTGGAGATCCAGAACGAGGACTACATCCGCACCGCCCGGGCCAAGGGCCTGACCGAGCAACGGGTCCTGACGAGGCACACGCTGCGCAACTCGATGATCACCTTCGTCAGCCTGTTCGGGCTCGACTTCGGCGTCCTGGTCGGCGGCGGGGCGCTGCTGACCGAGATCGTCTTCGGCATCCATGGCGTCGGCTTCCTGACCTACCAGTCGCTCACCAACCTCGATCTCCCGGTGATCATGGCGACCGTCATCTACGGGGCCTTCTTCATCGTGCTGGCCAATGCGCTGGTCGATGTCGCCTACGCCAGGCTCGACCCCCGGGTGCGGCTGTCGTGACCGGCACGCCGCTGCTGGAGGTGCGCAACCTCAAGGTGTCGTTCCGCACCGAGGACGGGACGGTCCGGGCTGTCGGCGGCGTCTCCTTCACCCTGTCCGAGGGCGAGACGCTGGGCATCGTGGGCGAGTCGGGGTCCGGCAAGAGCGTCACGATGATGTCGGTGATGCGGCTGATCATCGATCACAATGCCCGGTTCGAGGGCGAGGTGCTGTACAAGGGCAGGGACCTGATGACGCTGGGCCAGGACCAGATGCGCAAGGTCCGCGGCTCGGAGATCGCCATGATCTTCCAGGACCCGATGACCTCGCTGAACCCCGTCTACCGGGTGGGCTGGCAGATCTCCGAGCAGATCAGGGCGCACGAGCAGATCTCCAAGCAGGCGGCGCATGCCCGCGCGGTCGAGCTGCTCGGGGCCGTCGGCATACCGCACCCGCGGGAGCGCGTGGATGACTATCCGCACCAGTTCTCCGGCGGGATGCGCCAGCGGGTGATGATCGCGATGGCCCTGTCGTGCAGCCCCGACCTGCTGATCGCGGACGAGCCGACCACCGCGCTCGACGTCACGATCCAGGCGCAGATACTCAACCTGATCAAGAAGCTCAAGGATGACTTCGGCTCCGCGGTCGTCCTCATCACCCATGACATGGGCGTGGTGGCCGACATAGCCGACCGGGTGGCCGTGATGTACGCAGGACGGGTGATCGAGCAGGGCAGCAAGCACGACGTGTTCTACGACCCGCAGCATCCCTATACGTGGGGGCTGCTCGGATCGATCGCGCGGCTGGACCGGCCGCGGCCGAAGCGCCTGACGGCCATCAAGGGCATGCCGCCGTCGCTGATCAGCCTGCCCGGCGGCTGCTCGTTCGGCCCCCGCTGCCCGCACCGGTGGGAACGGTGCGCCGAACTCCCCGAGCTGATCGACAAGGTCGGCGGCGGCCACCTGGACGCGTGCCATCTGGCGCCGGAGCAGAAGCGGGACCGGCGGGAGCGCGCCATCCACCCGGAACTGTCCGAGGAGCGGGCGTGAGCGCGGACGGCGGCGGGGACGTGCTGCTGCGCGCCGACCATGTCAAGAAGTACTTCCCGATCAGGAAGGGCATCGTCCTCCAGCACGAGGTCGCGAAGGTGCACGCGGTCGACGACGTCAGCATCGAGGTGCGGGCCGGGGAGACGCTGGGGCTGGTCGGGGAGTCCGGCTGCGGCAAGTCCACGCTCGGCAGGTGCATCATCCGGCTGCACGACCTCAGCAGCGGCTCGGTCTTCTTCGACGGCCGGGACATCTCGCGGCTGTCGCGGCGCGCGCTGCGGCCCTTGCGGCGCCAGATGCAGATGGTGTTCCAGGATCCGTACGCATCGCTCAACCCGCGCAAGCGGGTGGGAACGATCATCGCCGACCCGCTGCGCATCCACCACCAGGGCGACCGCGGGCAGGTCAAGAAGCGCGTGCAGGAACTGCTCGAGCTTGTCGGGCTCTCCCCCGAGCACCTCAACCGGTACCCGCACGAGTTCTCCGGCGGCCAGCGCCAGCGGATCGGCGTCGCCCGCGCGCTTGCCCTGCACCCCCGGCTGATCATCGCCGACGAGCCCGTCTCCGCGCTGGATGTCTCGATCCGGGCGCAGGTCATCAACCTGTTTGATGACCTGCAGGAGGAGCTGAGCCTCACCTATATCTTCATCGCCCACGACCTCGGCGTGGTGCGGCATGTCTCGGACCGGATCGCGGTCATGTACCTGGGCAAGATCGTCGAGATCTCGCCGGCCGAGGAGCTCTACCAGCGGCCGATACACCCGTACACCGAGGCGCTGCTTTCGGCCGTGCCGATCCCGGATCCTGATCTGTCCGCCCGGCGTGAGCACATCGTGCTCGAGGGCGACGTGCCCAGCCCGATCGTGCCGCCGTCCGGGTGCCGCTTCCACCCGCGGTGCCGCTATGCCACCGAGATCTGCGCGCTGCAGGAGCCGCCGCTGGTCGCGCACGGGGCCGACGGTCACCTGGCTGCCTGCCACCACCCGCTGAACGTCGGCGGTGCGGCGGCCGCGAGCGCGCCGGAGGCAGCGCCTGAGTCCGGCGGCGCCGGCGGCGTGTCGAGCGGCCAGGTCACCGGGCGTCCCGGATCCGGGTCATAGCGGCAGCGGGAGCGTTGACGCGCTGATCACCGCGAATCTACGGTGACGCTGGAGGTATACCGTCGTTGCTGCTGATCGTCATGTACGAGAACCGGACGTGGCGGCTCAAGCCGGGCGAGACGTTCACGTTCGGCCGGGCGCCGGTGTGCTCTGCCGTGCTGCCATCGGCCGGCCGGGCGGTGTCCCGCCGTGCCGGGAGCTTCAGCTACCACCCGGACTCCTGGTGGGTGCGCAACGACAGCGGCTCCTCGCTGCTGTACCTGTCCGGCGACCTGGGATTCCGGCTGGACCTGCCGCCGGGCATGCGCGCGCCGCTGCAGCAGTGGCACGTCAAGGTCCGGCTGCACGGCGTTCTCGGCGACTACACGCTGCGGCTGCGGCTGCCCGATCTCGATGACGTGCCGGACCTGCCCGAGCCGCCCGCGGCCGCGGCCCAGCCGGCGAAGCGGCGGTCCAGGCCGGAGAGCGTGGTGACCAGCACCCACCACCGCCCCACGCTCAGCGACAGCGACCGGCTGGTGCTTGCCGCCCGGTTCGAGGAGTACCTGACCTGGCGTCACGTCGGCGCGCCCGCGCCGCGCAGCGCGGCGGAGACGGCGCAGCGGATCGGCTGGCAGTCCCACACGGTGGCCAAGCGCTGCGAGAACATCAGGAACCGCTTCACCCGGTCCGGCGTGCCCGGCCTGCGCGGGCCGCGCGCCCTGGAGGAGCTCGTGCAGCTGCTCATGTCCACCGGCACGCTGACCGCCGACGACCTGCGGCGGCTGCCGCCCCGCGCAGAGCCCGGCTGACCGGCCCGGCGCACCCCGGCGGGTCAGCGCCGGTGCGCGACGTCGATCACCAGCCGGGAGTCGCGGCCGGGCCCGTCCAGCAGGTGAACGCGGAACGGGAGCCTGGTGCGCACGCCCAGGCCGATCTCGGCCACCGCTGCGCCCGCCAGCATCGTCATGGACTTGAACATCTCGCATCTCCCTACGCTGAGGCTCCGGCAGCCCGGATCCTTCTGGCCTGGTCCCCGCAGCCATCAGAGCGCTGCTTGCAGACGAGAGTGCGCGATGCGGGCGGCCCCGCTCAGGGGAGGCCTCCCCATGGCCCTGGTCAGCTCAGTGCCTGCACCGAGCTGCGCAGGGTGCCCCGGTCCACCGTGAGCAGGTGCCGGTTGGGCAGCGCGGTCCAGCCCGGCTGAGGCCAGCCGGAACTGGCGACGACGACGGCGTCGCCGGTGGCCCGGTAGGCCAGGTCGAAGTACGCGGCGATCTCGCCCTCCCGGCCGGCGTAGCCGCGCAGCCGCAGCTGGGCCGCCGGGACCTTCGCCGGGTCATGCCAGCTGACCGCGTAGAGCTTGGCGGGCGAGAGCAGGATCGCGTTCAGGCTGTTGGGCGAGAACAGGCGGTCGATGTGCGCGGCCGCGCCGGCGATCGCCGCAGCCATGTCGCCGTGCTCCGCGAGCCGCGACATGATCCCGAGAAAGTAGCGCTCGCTGTCCGTGCTGCCGCCGAGCTGCCGCTCCCATTCCGGCGGCAGGATCTCGTGCAGCCGCTGCTGCGGGTGGATGGCGCCGTTGTGCGCCAGCACGTACGGCCCGCGGGTGAACGGATGAGAGTTCCTGTCGCTGATTTCCAGGCCGGGCGTCGCCCACCGCAGGTGCAGCAGGCCCAGGTCCCCGAGCGGCTGCTGGGCCAGCTTGTCATACTCCGGCGCGCTCGCCGCGCACTGCGGCGCCTTCCTGACCTGCGGCTGGCCCTCCTCGTACCAGGCCATCCCCCAGCCGTCGCCGTGCAGCGCCGACAGCGCGGTGAAGTCGTGGAATCCTTCATCTCCGATGAGCTGGGCGACGGGCGCCTCAGCCCGGGAGCAGTAGCCAAGCAGCCGGCACATAGCAGCCCCGCCCTACAGGTACTTGCCCATGCCGCCGGCGACGTCGATCGACGCGCCGGTGATGTAGCCCGCCCGGTCGCTTGCCAGGAACGTGACGAGCCCGGCCACCTCGCCGGGCTGGCCGAACCGGCCGAGCGGCACCTCCAGGCTGAGGCACGAGGCACGGTTCACCGAGGACGCCAGGAACGCCGGGTCCGGGTAACGCGCATACACCGCGTTGATGTTGATGACCCGCGGGGCGGCGCTCTTGCGCAGGTACGGCAGCGCCGCGCGGATGCAGCGGATCTGGGACAGCAGCTTCACGTCGATGTCCTCCTGCCAGTCATCGTCGGTCAGCACGGCAAACCGGCCCGGCCGGGCGGCGCCGGCGTTGTTGACCAGGATGTCCAGGCCGCCGAGCGCGGCCGCGGCGCCGGTGATGAAGCCGCCGACCTGAGCCGGGTCGGTCACGTCGCACGGCATCGCCAGCACCGCCGCGGCCCCGCCAGCCTGCTTCGTCAGCTCCGCTGCGGTCGCCTCAAGCTCGATCGGGTGCCGCGAGCAGATGGCGACGGCCGCGCCCTCGGCCGCCAGCTCGGCGGCGATCGCCCGGCCGAGGCCCTTGGATCCGCCGGTCACGATCGCCCGCCGGCCGGCCAGCCCAAGCTCCACCCGGGCCCCTAGGCCCCGGCGGCCGGCGCGTCCGGCCCGCCCGCTGCGGCCCCGCCGGCGGCCTGCGCCTCGGCCAGCTTCAGCAGGCTCTGCCGCGGCGGGCAGAACACGTCGGCTTCCAGGCAGTGGCTATCTGTCGTCCAGGCCCCGTGCGGCACCCAGGCCGGGATCACGGCGACGTCTCCCCGGCGCATCGTCCGCACGTCCCCGTCCAGGTCGAAGGTGAACTCCCCGTCCAGGACGATCACGATCTGCTCTTCCTCGTGCACGTGCCGCGGCGCCTTCGAGCCGGGCTCGAAGCTGACGAAGTTCACCATTGCCCGCTGTCCCAGCACCGGCCGGAAGCCGAGCCCGGGCAGGAACTCCACCGGCGCCAGCGAGTCCACGTTCACGTACCGCCCCGGCCCGGCCGGCTCGCCCTGTGCCTCGGTGGTGAAATGGCTGGCCGCGTCCCCGAGGGACCCGGCGCCGGCCGCGGGGCGGCCCATCTCGTCGCTCACTTCTCCCCCAATGCGGTGCGGAGGATCTCGCCGATCCGGCGGACGCCCTCGTCGATGAGATCATCGGCCACCCGGCTGTAGGCCAGCCGGATCTGCGCCAGGCCGTCGTCACCGGGGTAGAACGGCCGGCCGGGCACGTACGCCACCTTCTTGTCCCTGGCCGCTGCCGACAAGGCCACCGTGTCCACCCCGCCGGGTGCGGTGAGCCAGATGTAGAAGCCGCCCTCCGGCGCCGTCCACGTCGTGCCCTCCGGCATGTGCTCGGCCAGCGCCGCGCTGGTCAGCGCGGCCCGGCGGGCGTACAGCGCGCGGGACTTGACGATCTGGCGGTCCAGGTGCCCGCTGCGGCCGAACTCCTCGAGCATCCGCTGGCCGAGCGCGCCGGAGCACTGGTCGGAGTTCTGCTTGGCGACGACGAGCGTGGCGATGATCTCGTCAGGCCCGGCCGCCCAGCCCAGCCGCACCCCGGGGAAGAAGATCTTGGAGAACGTCCCGGCCTGCAGCACGACGTCCGGCGCGAGCGACCACAGGCTCGGCGGCGGCGCGGAGCCGAAGCCCAGCTCCCGGTAGGCGACATCCTCGGCGATCAGGAACCCGTAGCGGCGGGCCAGGGCGACGAGCTCGGCCCGGCGCTCCGCCGACATGGACAGCCCCGTCGGGTTCTGGAAGTCGGGGATCGTGTAGAGGATCTTCGGCCGCAGCCCGCCTGCCAGCAGGCCGGCCAGCACCTCGACGCGCAGGCCGGCGCCGTCGACGGGCACGCCGCGCACGTCGGCCTCGTAACCGCGGAACGCCATGATCGCGCCGAGGTACGTCGGCGCCTCCACCACCACGACGTCGCCCGGATCCACGAAGCTCTTGGCGAGCAGCTCCATGCAGTCGATGCCGCCGCTGGTGATCATCAGCTCGCCGGCGCCCGGCGGCCGGCCCTCCAGCGACCCCAGCCGCCCGGAGACGTAGTCGCGGACCCCGGCCAGGCCCTCGGTCGCCGAGTACTGCAGCGCGACCCCGGCGTCCTCGGTGATCAGCCGGGACGCGATGCCGGCGAGCAGGCCGGCCGGGAACGTCGCCGGATCGGGGAACCCGCCGGAGAACGTGATGACGTCGGTCGCGCCGGCCAGCGCGAGGATGGCGGTGATCTCGCCGCCGCCCAGCGAGTGCGTGCGCCGGGCCAGGCCGGCGCTCCAGTCGCGTCGCCCGGTGCTCCAGTCGCGTTGCTCTGTGATTGCGGTCATTCGTCCGCTCCATCTCTTGACAGCGGATCTTACAAATGAAAAAATCCCAGCACGTCGGATTTACATTGATAATTCGATCCCTTCAGCATAGCCCACATCACTAGGTACCACGACGGGTTACCTGGCAAATGGCAACTGTGTCCGCACCACTCGCCAAGCTGGCCGAGGTCTCCTCGCCGTCCACGCCGAAGGTCGACGTGGACGACCTCGACCTGGCGCTGCTGCGCGCCCTGGCCGTGGACGCGCGCCAGTCGCAGCGCGCCCTGGCAAGGAAGATCGAGATGTCACCGCCCGCCGTGGCGGACCGGCTCGCCCGGCTGGAACGCAGCGGCGCCATCCGCGGCTACCGGGTCGACATCGACTGGGCGGCGCTCGGCTTCCCCGTCGTCGTCTACCTCGCGGTGACCGCCGGGCCGGGCATGGACCTGAGCCAGATCATCACCGCGATCCGGGCCCTGCCCGAGGCGGAGGACATGAGCGTGGTCACCGGCGGCCTCGACCTGCTCGTACGGCTCCGCGTCCGGGATCACGCCCACCTGCGCGAGCTGATGCTGTCCAAGATCTTCCAGATCAATGGCGTGCAGCGGACCGAGACCTTCCTGTCCCTCGCTGACGTCGAGCCAGACAATTTCGCCGCCGCCATGCTGGACCAGATGAGCCGGAACAGGGCCGGCGGCAAGAGGACCTAACCGTGCGGCACCGGCGCCGGCCAGCGCCGCCAGCCGGTCCCGCGCACCGCACCTGATCGGAGGTTAGCCCGGTGGGAAGCAGTGTCCCGAACGGCAACGCCCGTACCGTGGATGGCGTAGGCCAGCACGGCTTCATCGCCCGCCACAACCTGTACACCAAAGAGCAGGCCGCCGCCGCGGAAGCCGTCGCCGTCCGGATCCGCGATCTTGACCTGCGCACCGTCCGCCTGGTCGTGGTCGACCAGCACGGCATGCCGCGTAGCAAGTCGCTGTCCCCGGACGTGGCCATCGCGGCCATGTCGAACGGCCTTGACTTCTCCGGCGCGATTTACAGCCTCGACACCGGCAACCAGGTGTTCGTCCCGGCCTTCGCGGCGGGCGGCGGTTTCGGCATCGACGAGTTCACCGGGTTCCCTGACGTCGTGCTCGTGCCGGACGCGGCCACGTTTCAGATATTGCCATGGGCCGACCGAACCGGCTGGATGCTCTGTGACGTCTACTTCTCCAGCGGCAAGCCGATGCCGCTGGACGGCCGCGGCCTGATGCGCCGCATGCTGGGCGATCTCGGTGCCGCGGGCTACGACTTCCTGGCCGGCATCGAGATCGAGTACTACATCGTCAAGCTCGACTCCGACCACCTCATGCCGGAGAACGCCGGGTTCACCTCGCCGCCGCCCGCCGTGAGCGTCTTCGAGCGCGGCTACCAGTACCTTTCCGAGGTGCGGCTGGACAGCGTCACCGGCACGCTGGAGATGATCAGGGACGGCCTGGCCGCGCTCGGGCTGCCGCCCCGCTCGATGGAGGACGAGTGGGGCCCCGGGCAGATGGAGTTCAGCTTCAGCCCGATCGGCGGGCTGGCCGCCGCCGACGCGGTCGTGCTCTTCCGCTCCGCGGTCAAGCAGATGTGCCAGCGGCACGGCCTGCTGGCCACCTTCATGTGCCGTCCCGGCCTGCCGAACTTCTTCTCCTCCGGCTGGCACCTGCACGAGTCGCTGCTGTCCCGCCAGGACGGGAGCAACGTGTTCAGCAGCGCAGACGAGACGCTGTCCGCCGAAGGCCGGCAGTTCGTGGCCGGCCTGATCGAGCACGCGATGCCGATGACGGTGTTCGCCACCCCCACGGTCAACGGCTACAAGCGCTACCGGCCGTACTCGTTCGCCCCCGACCGGGTGTGCTGGGCGGAGGAGAATCGCGGCGCCCTGATTCGGGTGCAGGGCGCGCCGGGTGACTCCAACAGCCACGTGGAGAACCGGATGGGCGAGCCGGCCGCGAACCCCTACCTCTACATGGCGGCGAACATCGCCGCCGGGCTTGATGGCATGCGCCGGAAGCTGGACCCGCCGCCGCCGGTCGAGGCGGACCCGTACGCGGCGGATTGCCCGATGCTGCCGACGTCGCTGGCCGACGCCGTCGCCGCGCTGGACAAGGACGCCTTCTTCCGCACCTCCTTCGGCGGCACGGTGGTCGACTACCTGCTCCAGATGAAGCGCGCGGAACTGGCCAGGCACGATGCGGCGATCGCCGAGAACCCGCCCGCCGAGGGCCAGGACGTCAGCGACTGGGAGATGCGCGAGTACTTCGAGTTCTACTGATCACCGGGAGCAACGAGCCGCCGCCGGCGGACAGGATGAGGGATCGCGATGACCCTGCAGCACATCGTGTTGTTCAGCTTCCCCCGCGAGCTCAGCGACGACGAGGCCGCGCAGATGCGCGCCATGGTGGCGTCCTGGCCGAGGGAAATCGCCCTGATGGGCAAGTGCCGGTTCGGCACCGACCTGACCAAGGCCAGGACCCGTGGTTACGAGTACCTGCTCTACACCGAGTTCGCCGACGTCGAGACGCTGAATAAGTACCGTGCCCACCCCCTCCACCTGCGGTTCATGGACTGGCTGGCGGAACGTGATTGCACTCCGCTGGCCTTCGACTACTACCTGGACGAGCAGACCGTGCTGATGCAGGAGTGACGCAAGGCCCCGATGACTTGCGAGACCCAGTCTCGCTGACCGGTCGCAAGACCGGCCGCCAGGCCAGCCGAGGTCGCTGGCCGGAGTGAGAGGACCGGAAACATGGCCAAGACCAGTCCCGACCTGATTCCCGGCGCCGGCAGCGGCGAGCTTGCACACGGCTCGCTCCGGCTGTGGGATGCCATCGCGATCTCGGTATCGGTGATCGCCCCCGGCATGGCGATGCTGCTGAACGTCACCGGGGTCGCCGCGGTGGCCGGCGGCTCCACGCCGCTGGCGTTCCTGCTCGGCGGCATCGCCTGCCTGGCGCTCGCGTTCGTGGTCATCGGCTTCACCCGGCGGATGGCATCGGCCGGTTATGCCTACACCTACGCCAGCCGCAGCCTCGGCAAGGAAGCCGGGTTCATGGCCGGCTGGCTGTACTTCTTCGCCTTCATCTGCTTCGTGCCGATGACCATGTCGGCTGTCGGCTTCCTCGCCGCTGACCTGCTCGGGCTCAACCCGAAGCTGTGGATCCTGTTCTTCTTCATCGGCATGGCCCTGTTCCTGGTCCTGTCGACAATCAGGATCAAGGTCACCACCCGGGTGCAGCTCGTCGTCGGGATCGCCACCGTGGCGATCATCCTGCTCGTCGACCTGGTGACCACGGCCAAGGGCGGCAGCCACGGGCAGGCGCTGTCGTCGTTCACCTTCGGCCACACCAATTCGGGCGGCTTCGACGGCGTCTTCTACGGCATCATCTTCGGCGTCACGTCCTACATCGGCTTCGAGACGGCCGCCGACTTCGGCGAGGAGACCGCGCACCCGCGGCGGTACATCCCGATCGCGGTCATCGCCGCGACGCTGTTCGCCGTCGTCCTCTACCTGTGGACGACCTACTCGGTCACGATCGGCTTCGGCGTGAACAACGGCGCCAAGTTCGGCGCCGACCCGGTCGCGCTGAAGACCACTGCGACCACGTTCGTCGGCTCCTGGCTGGGCACGCTGACCGAGATCGGCGGCATGTGCGCGGCGTTCATCGTGGCCGTCGCCTGCGCGACGGCCGGCGCCAGGACACTGTTCGCGATGGGCCGCGAAGGCGTGCTGCCCGCGGCGTTCGGCCGGACGCACGAACGGTTCCAGACCCCGGTGAACGCGACGGTCACCGTGGCGGTGATCGCGACCCTGCTGGCCCTGCTGATGGGCTACCCGCTGTCGGACGACCTGTTCGGCCAGCCGTTCAGCAACTACTACTTCTGGGCAATCACCGGCTCGCTGCTGGTCATCATCGTCTACATCATGCTGTGCATCGGCGGCATCGTGTTCTTCTACCAGACCCGCGCCAGCCGCAACTGGAACCCGCTCGTGCACGTCGGCGTGCCGGCGATCGGCGCCATCGTGTTCGGCGCCGCCCTGTACGGGTCGGTGCACCCGGCACCGCCGGGCATCCTCAAGTGGACTCCGTACCTCGCGGTGGCCTGGCTGGTGGTCGGCCTCCTCGTGCTGTCCTGGCTGCGGGCGCGGCGCCCGGACTCGGTGGCTCAGATCGGCTCGATCCTCGGCGAGGAAGGCGGAACCGACGCCGCGATACTGGACCGCTGACCCGCGCGGGCTGCCCGGCCAGGCGGTGACGCCCGGCCGGGCAGCCTGCGATCATCTCGCCGGGGGAACCGCGCCCCGAAGCGGCCGGCGAGCCCGGCCGGGCGAACGATTCGCCGCTGCGCGAATCGTTGCGGCGGCAGCCGCCCGGCTTACGATGCCGGTGTGATCCACGTGCGGATGACGGTCAGCACCCTGGCGCGCACCCGGTTCGCTTACTCCCCGCTCGCCGAGGCCGGCGAGAGCCTCTACCTGCTGGCGTCCGGCACCGCGGGCCGGCTGCACCGCGGGTGGCACGAGAACATCGAGGTCCGCCTGCGCGGCGTGGACATGGACCTGCTCCGCGCCGTCGTGCCGCCGCGGCCGTGGATCGCCGACTTCCTGTTCGCCGGGGCGGCCGACACCGCCACCACCATCGACGCGCAGCTCCAGCTGCTGCGCGACCTGCCGCCCGCCGACTTCGCCGCGGAGCTGCGGTCGGTGTGGCGCGGCGCGCACCCGCCCGCCCGCGCCGCGGAGCTTCTCCGGGCCGGCCCGGACGGGCCGCGGCTGCTCGCCGGCGTGCTGCATGACTACTGGACCGCCGCGATCGAGCCGTACTGGGCCGCGATGCGTGCCGTGCTCGACGAGGACGTGGCCCACCGCGCGGGCGACCTGACCCGCGGCGGCGTCGCGGCCATGCTCGCGGGCATGCACCCGGAGCTGAGCATCCACGGCGACATGCTGCGCATCGCGAAGAAGCGGTACGGCCAGCACCAGGAGGAGCATCTCGCCGGGGATGGCCTGCTGCTCGTACCGTCGGTGTTCGTGTGGCCGAACGTCGTGTTCGCCGTCGACGCCGCGCGGCCGCCGAGCCTGACCTATCCTGCCCGCGGCATCGGCAACCTGTGGGGCGGGCACGGCCGGGGAGCCGCCGACGAGGACCCGCTGTCCGCGCTGCTCGGCCGCAGCCGTGCCGAGATCCTGTCCGCGCTCGAGCTGCCGTCCTGCACGACCGAGCTGGCGGCCCGGCTGTCGCAGAGCCCGTCGGCGGTCAGCCAGCACCTGTCCGTCTTGCGCCGCAGCGGCCTGGTGACGTCGTGGCGGGCCGGGCGCCGCGTCCTGTACCTGCGGACCGACCTGGCCAACAGCATCATGGAAACGGCGAGGACGCCGGCCGGCGGATTCGCCCCTGACCGAATCGTGGTACGCCCGATCAGCCATCCCTACGGTCGACGTCAGGCCGCGTCGCCCACACCCTAGGGATGCCCATGAGACGAATAACCGCATTCTCCGCAGTCACGTTCGTGATCACGCTGGCGCTGACCGCGAGCGCCGGCGCCAGCGCGAATCCGTCGAGCCCCAGCTCGCTCGTGTTCGCCCGCAGTGCCCATCCGTACGGGGCGGCGATGTCCACCTGGGCCCAGCGCATCGACCAGTGGATCTACTCCGAGCCGTTCGACGTCAACCCGGGATATGACCAGACCGGCGCGCACTGCGCGATCGACCAGCACGGGCCTGCCTGGTTCGTGCCCCCGATCTTCGTGCAGCCGGGCACGAAGCACCCGTTCATCCAGAACGCCACCCGGCCGTGCACCGTTCCGGCGCATCACGCGCTGCTGCTCGACATCGGCTCGGTAGTCGACGACTGGCCGTGCCCGGACCCGTCGTTCACGCCGCCGCCCGGCGAGTCGCTGTATGACTTCCTCGTCGCCGACGCGAAGCCGGTGATGGACACCGTCAACGCGCTCAGCGTCAGCATCGATGGCAAAGCGATCCCCGGCGTGCTCAGCTACCGCTTCCGCTCAGCGCACCTGTTCCTGATCAAGGGCGACCTGAGCCTGCAGCCGGTCCTCGACGGGTGCATCACCGGCTCTTACCAGCCGGCGATCGTCGACGGCTTCTTCATGATGGTCAAGCCGCTGCCGCCGGGCTTCCACACGATCGTCGTGCACGGAACCAACACGATCGGCGACGACCGCACCTTCAACTACAAGATCACCGTCGTCGGCTGAGGCGTGCCGCGAGGCGGCGTGCCCCGTCAGCGGCACGCCCCGGCGGCCCGGCGCGGGGCGGCGCCCGCGCCGCGCCGCCGGCTGGCGGGGCACATCTCAGCCGGGCGGCCAGTCCTTCGCCACCATGGTCAGCACGTCGTACTTCGCCACCGAGGCGCCGCCGGCGTTGGTGACGTCGGCATCCCACCGGACCTCGCCGTACCCGGTCCCTTCCCGGGGCGTGATCTGCTTGCAGGTCAGCGTCACCGTCAGCTCGTCGCCGGGGTAGACCGGCGTCAGGAACCGCAGGTTGTCCAGCCCGTAGTTGGCGAGTACCGGGCCGGGGTCCGGCTGGACGAACAGCCCGGCGGCGAACGACAGGACCAGGTAGCCGTGGGCGACGCGGCCGTCGAAGAACGGGTTGGCCGCCGCGGCCGCGTCGTCCATATGGGCGTAGAACGTGTCCCCGGTGAAGGCGGCGAACTGCTCGATGTCGGCAACGGTCACCTGCCTGGGGCCGGCGATGACGGCGTCGCCGATCCGCAGCTGCGCCAGGGACTTGCGGAACGGGTGCTCGCCGACGGCCCGCTCGGCACCGGGAACCCAGCGGCGGGTGACGGCGCTGAGCACCTTCGGGCTGGCCTGGAGGGCGGTGCGCTGCATGTGGTGCAGCACGCCGCGGATGCCGCCCATCTCCTCGCCGCCGCCGGCCCGGCCCGGCCCGCCGTGGACGAGCATCGGCAGCGGCGACCCGTGCCCGGTGGATTCCGGCGCGTCGTCACGGTCGAGCACGAGCAGCCGCCCGTGCCACGGAGCCAGGCCGGTAACCACGTCGCGGGCGAAGTCCGCGTCCGCCGTCACCACCGACCCGGCCAGGCTGCCGCGCCCGCGGGCGGCGAGCCCGACGACGTGCGCCGCATCCTGGTAGCCCATGACGGTGCTCACCGGGCCGAACGCCTCCACCTCATGCGGCTCGGCGCGGCCGGCGTCGTCACACCGCAGCAGCAGCGGCGACAGGAATGCGCCGCGCCCGGCGCCGTCCCCCACGGCGCCGGCGTGCTCGGGATCGCCGAAGACGAGCTGGCCGGCCGCCAGCAGCGACGTGAGGCCGCGCCGTACTTCCTCGCGCTGCTCCAGGCTGGCCAGCGGCCCCATCCGCACGCCCGGCTCGGCCGGGCTGCCGACGACCACCTTGGCGAGCTCGTCGCGCGCCGCCGCGATGACCGCGCCGACGAGCGGCTCGGGCACGAAAGAGCGGCGGATCGCCGTGCATTTCTGCCCTGCCTTGACCGTCATCTCGGTGACAAGCTGACCGACGTACAGGTCGAACTCGGGTGTTCCTGGCGCGGCGTCTGGGCCGAGGACCGAGCAGTTCAGCGAGTCAGCCTCGGCATTGAACCGCACGCTGCGGGCCACCACGGCCGGATGGGCGCGCAGCCGCCGCGCGGTCGAGGCGGATCCGGTGAAGGCCACCATGTCGTGCTCGGTCAGGTGGTCGAGCAGGTCGCCCGCGCTGCCGCAGATCAGCTGCAGCGAGCCCGCGGGCAGCAGCCCGGACTCGACGATCAGCTCGACCAGCCGCGCGGTCAGGTAGGCGGTCTGGCTGGCGGGCTTGATCAGGCTGGGCAGGCCGGCCAGGAAGGCGGGCGCGAGCTTTTCCAGCGGGCCCCACACCGGGAAGTTGAACGCGTTGATCTGCACGGCGACGCCGTGCAGCGAGGTGTACACGTGCTGGCCGAGGAACTGGCCGGCCTTGCCGAGCGGCTCGGCCTCGCCGTCGATGTACAGCGTGTCGTTGGGCAGTTCCCTGCGGCCCTTGCTCGCGTAGCTCAGCAGCACTCCGATGCCGCCGTCCACGTCGAACTTCGAGTCCGCCCGGGTGGCGCCGGTCCGGGCTGACAGCGCGTAGAGCTCCTCGCGGTGCTCGCGCAGGAAGCCGCCCAGCGCCTTGAGCAGCGCGGCCCGCTGATGGAAGGTCAGCTCCCGCAGTGCCGGGCCGCCGGCCGTCCGGCCGTATTCCAGCGCCGCGCGCATGTCCAGGCCGGCCGATGACACCCGCGCGACTTCCTCGCCGGTCGCCGCGTCCAGCAGCGGCACGCCGTCATCGGCGGGCCTCGCCCAGGCCCCGGATACGTAACTGCGCAACGCCGTCATTGCCTGCTGACCTCCGCGAGTGCCTGACCGTTCGTTCGGTACGTTATCTCGTATCCGGCGCCGGCCAGGCCGAGCCAGTGGGCCTGTGCGCACGACTTGTCCGGGACTTTAGGGCCTGACCTGGTCCGATTCCGGTTTCGGCACCCCCCGCAGGGTGGTGATCGCGTCCAGCGTCGACTGGAATACGAAGCGCTCCCGCTTCGGGCTTGCCAGGAACCGCGCGGCCGCCGCGATCGGCTCGGCCGATCCCGGCCCGCCGCCGAGGGCCCGTGACTCCTCCACCGCCGCCTGCGCCGTCTTCACCACGTGGGCGACCATGATCGGCGCGGTGGAGTGGTCTTCCGCCGCCGCCCGGATCAGCGACCGCTCAAGCTCCGTGCGCGGCCCGGCGTAGCCGGCCGCCAGCGCCGCCGCCGCGTCCGGGTCCCGGCGGACGATCGCCCGGTGCACCTCGGCGGCGTCCTGGGTGGGATGCGGCTGCGGCCGGCCGCGGCCCGGGTTCCGCTCGTCGAACTGGCCGGTCCACTGCACGAACCAGGCGGCGTGGAACAGCCCGCGCAGCACCTGCGGCGTAGGGTCGGCCGACCATGCCCAGCGCAGCGCGTTGAGGTAGGTCAGCGTGTGGGTGACGTCAAGCCAGCCCCACTCGTTGGTGTCGTCCAGGTCCAGCTCGATGTCGAACCTGGCCAGCCGCTCGGCGGCGGCGCGGCCGGTCGCGTCGATCACCGCGGTCACCGGAGCGCCGGCCTCCAGCGCGCGCACCAGCGCCGCGGCGGCGTCCTGCGGCGACCCGTCGGTGAGCGCCCGGCGGTAGCCGCCCTGGTCGAACCTGCCGGTGCCGTCGCTTCGCGCCAGCGACTCCAGCTCAGGCTCGGCCTCCTGCCACGCCCGCAGGAACTTGCGCATGTACGGCAGCTTGTCGTACCGCGTGCCGAGCACCGCCTCGGGAACCAGCGGCGACAGCACCGCGTCGGCTTCCTGCCAGCCGATCTGGTCCAGCAGATCGAACGCCTTCTGCACGAAGATCATCGAGTGCCCGTAGGCCAGGAAGTGGTCGGTCACCGCGGTGAGCAGCGTATGGCGGAGCACCGCGGGCGAGACGCCGGCCGCGATCAGCCCGCGGAACAGCGCCTCGGCCTCGTCCGCCCGCTCCTCGTCGACCAGGACCGGGTAGGCGTCCAGCGCATCCGCGATCGACCCGTACCGCGCGACCGGGTCCACCGGCTCGGGCCGACGCCGCGGCGGCCGCCGGACCTGATCCTCGGCGGCCACGGAGAGACCCTGGATCACCGGCAGCGCGCGCAGCGATTCGGTGAAGAAACGGCTCATCCGCAGGCAGTCGGCCAGCGTCGCCAGCGAGTGGTCCCAGCCGTACTCCGCCCGCGGCGCGGCGTACCTGACGCCCTCGCGCACCACGTCGGCCAGCGGGGTTCCGATCCGCTGCAGCCGCATCGCGTCCCTGGCCACCCGGCCGATGTCGAGGTCGTCCATGGCCGCGGTCAGGCTGCGGAACAGGTCGGGCCTGATGATCTCGGCGGGCGGGTCGGCGATGTCGACGTACACCTGGCCGTCGCGGACCTGGACCGGATAGGTCCGGATGTTCTCCCCGCCGTAACGGCAGGTGCCGGTGCCGAGCTCGAACTTCCAGTTGTGCCATGCGCACGTCAGCACGCCGTCCTTCACGTCTCCGCGCACCAGCGCGTAACCCTGGTGCGGGCAGCGGTTATCGCAGGCGAACACCCCGCGAGGCGTGCGGAACAGCGCGATCCGCTTATCGGCGTAAGCGAACGACCTGGCGCCGCCGTCCCTGATGTCATCCACCGTCGCCGCGCGCACCCAGTCACTCACGACTGCCTCCAGGTCGCCTAGGGATACCGACAGGCCCGACGCTATTTCTTCGAGCGCACTTCAAGTCAAGCCCGTAGTGAGCTGCGGTTCCGCCCCTGCCGGGGACCTGGGGGAAGGCAGAGCGAAGGTCGCCGGGCCGCAGGTTCGCTAGGCCGCGAGCTGGCGCGGCAGGCTGGCGCCCCACTGCCGGGCGCGGTCCAGCTCGCCCGCCCGCAGCGGCCCGCTGGTGTCGGTGATGATGTACCCCTCCGTGGCCAGGATGTGATAGCCGTGCTGGCGAAGCCGCCGGGCGATGCTCTTGGCCGCGCCGCCGGCCAGCCGGACGCCGGCCCGGGTGTCGAATGCGGCCGCGCTCGCTGACCTGGCCGTCTTGGGCAGGCTCTCGAACCAGTCGCGGAGGCCAGGGCGGTAAGATCCCGGCTCTACGTGGACGTCGGCTGATTTCTTCTGCTCACCCTCGGCGCCCATCCTCCTTGTCCGTTCCGACGACATTCCGCGCATGTGCGTCGGGCCGCCGACGATCAGCAGATCCGCGTCCCTGATCAGCTCAGCGGTTCCTGCCGCCACCGGGACGCAGGCGACCTCGGCGCCGGGCTGCTGCCCGCGGATGCCTGCCGCTATCGCCTCCGCGATCTTGTGGGTATTGCCGAAAAGGCTCTCATAGACGATGACCGTGCGCATGGGACCCACCTCCATACCCAGCCTGATCCGTCATCACGGCGGTCCGGCAGGGTCCTTGGTCCCGCCTGCCGTCGGCACCGGTCCCCTGGCCTGAGCCGCCAGGCTCGGGCAGCTTCGCGCTCTGCGGCATCCGGGCTATCAGCTCACGAGCTCGGAACGGCGGGAAGCGCCCTGCGGTCGGGTTCGGCTGGCGCACTTTCCGTGTCGTCGCCGAGCGACAGGTAGCTCTCGTCTTCTTGCGCGGTGTGCAGCACCAGGATGGCGTTCAGGCCGTAGAGCAGGGCGCGCACGTCAGCCAGGTCGGCGTCGTCGGGAGTACCGGGTCCTATGTCCTCGATCAGCTGGCCGAGCCGCCTGATCTGGTGGGCGATCTCGGCGTGCGCCCGGCTCATGGTGGCCGTCGGCTGGCTCCCGCCGAGGAGCCGGTCAAGCGCCGGGTACAGTTCCTGCTCCTCGGCCTGCTCGTGCGGCTGGATCCGCTCCACCAGCAGCCGATGCGCCCGCCGGGCCAGCATCATCGCCTCGGCGGGCGGCACGGTGCCGACCGAGTCCGCGGCCGCGCGGACCTCGTCGATGGCCGCCCTGATGACCTCGTGCTCGCACCGGAAACGCCGGGTGAGGGCCACGTCCGCGGCCGCCAGGCGGACGCCGCCCCGCCCCGGCCTCAGTGCACGCAGGGCATTGAGTATCACGGCCACGTCGATTCCCTCCTGCGCGAGCGCCCCCCACACCGCAGGAAGCAGGCCAGCCGCCGCTACCCCCATCGCCGCCAGCGACATCGTCATGCCCGCGAGCACGCTTTGCAGCGCAATCCGCCTGGTCCGCCGGGCGAGCGCGGTGACCTCGCCAATCCGGTCAAGGCGGTCAACGGTCAGCACGGCGTCAGCGGCCTCGGACGACGCCGTCGCACCTCGCGCTCCCATCGCCACCCCGGCATCCGCCAGGGCCAGCGCAGGGGCGTCGTTGATACCGTCCCCGACCATGATGGTGGGCGCGGAGCGCCGTTCGATCCGGACGGTATCCAGCTTCTCGGCCGGGGTGCGCTCCGCCAGCACCTCGTCCATGCCGATGATCGTGCCAATAGCGCCCGCCACCTCAGCCCGATCCCCGGTGACCAGCACAATCCGGCGGATGCCGTGGGCTCGGAGGGACCGGATAGTCCTGGCTGCATCGGGCCGGACCGGGTCGTCCAGAACGAGCACTCCAGCAGGCACGCCGTCGACGGCGACGAACGCGGTCAGCGCCCCGTCCAGCCGCGCCCGGCGGCGCGCTGTCTTCGCCCACGGCGGGGAGCCGGTCAGCCCGGTCCAGCCCGCCCGGCCCACGGCGACCTGGCGGCCATCGACTATCCCGCGGATCCCCTGGCCGGGAACCTCCTCGGCCTTCTCGGGCAGCGCAAGCTCACAGCCGCGCCGCATCGCGGCGCTGACGACGGCCCCCGCCAGCACGTGCTGGGATACCTGGTCCAGGGAGGCCGCCAGGCGCAGGATCTCCGCTGCGGGCAGCTGTCCGGCCGCAAGAATCCCGGCCAGCGCCGGGTGGCCGCTGGTGAGCGTCCCCGTCTTGTCGAGCAGCAACGTCGTACACCGGGCCAGCCGCTCGAGCACGCCGCCGCCCTTTACCACTACGCCGATCCTGGCCGCCCTGGACAGCCCTGAGACCAGGGCAACCGGCGCAGCCAGGATCAGCGGGCACGGCGTTGCCACCACGAGCACTGCCACCGCCCGGGCAGCCCCCGCAGCGGCCCACGCGGTGCCGGCGCCTGCCAGACTCGCGAGCAGGAACCACAGTGCATACCGGTCCGCCAGTCGCACGAACGGGGCCTGCGACTTGCATGCCTCGGACACCAGCCGCACAATTCCCGCGTAGGTGCTGTCGGCTGCCCTGGCGGAGGACAGCAGGTCGAAGGGGCCACCTGCGTTCAACACGCCGCTGCGGACCTGTTCGCCAGGGGCTCGGTCGACCGGGAGCGGCTCGCCGGTCAGGGCTGACTCGTCCAGGATCGCCGCGGCGCCGGTTACGGTACCGTCGACGGGCACCACCTCGCCGTGCGCCACCATCAGCAGGTCACCGGGCATGATCTCGTCAAGCGACACCGTCTCAAGGGCCATGCCCCGATGCCGGCGGGCCGTCCTCGGCGCGCGCTCAAGCAGCGCGTGCAAGTCGCGATGGGCCCGGGCGGCGGCCCAGGATTCCAGCGCCCGCCCGCTGGCTACCATGACGGCGATGACGGCGATGACGGCGGCAGCCAGGTATTCCGCTACGGCGAGCGCGCCGCCCAGGGCCAGCACGGCAATCACGTCCACGCCGACGCGGTGCTGGCGGAGGCTGCCCGCCACCGCCCAGAGGGCATAACAGGCCCCGCATGCTGCCGCGGCGATCCACGCGATGTTCCCGGCGCCGCCGAGGCTTGTCATATGCATAGTCCCGCCGGCCACCAGCCCGGTCCCCGTGACGACAAGCAACAACGCCGCGACGTGCCGGTTCAGCCATCGCCACGCGACGGCTGAAACCACTCGGACCATATTCTCGATCATCAGCGCGGTCGCACCCCGTTGCGCAGAGCCGGAGGTCCGCCTCTTGCCGGGCCGTTGGGCCCTAGCCGGCTGCCCGGCGGCAGCGCAAGGATTGCCAGGTGACCCGGCTGGCCGGGGATCCGGCAGGCGCAGCCGCCACGGCCTGCTGCCCGCGTTCCCCGGCGGCCAAGGACAAGGTGCGGGGTGGCAATGCGACACAGCTGCTCTTCCCGGCGAACCGGTCGAGCCTGGACTACCTCGACCCCGGCCTGGTACGGGAACTCGTGGCCGGCGACACCATCCCCGACCGGCCGCCCGGCACTGCCTGGTACGTCGTCGCGGAAGCCGACGCGCCGCGGACGCTCGTACTGCACTCGACCACGCACGTGCCGCCGTCGTGGCGGCAGGCGTTCGGCGCTGCCATCGACTGGACATGGACATTCCGGCTCACCAGGCTGCCGGCGGCCGGACACGGCTGCACCTGCGGGTCCGCGGGCGGACCGCGCCTCGCTGGCTCACCGCCGCCTATCTCGGCACCATCATCCCGGCCGACTACATCATGGCGATGGGCATGCTGCATCATGGCGATGGGCATGCTGCGCGGCCTGAAGAAGCGCGCCGAGCGCGCGCAGGCCGGCGGGCTCAGCGAGGGCTGGCGCGGACCGGGCGGCCGGGCAGCGCGCCGGGCACGATGCCGGAGTCTCGCACGACGAAGGTGCCGTTGACGAGGACGTGCCGGATGCCCGCCGAAGGGCGGGTGCTGTCGGCGTAGCTGGCCTGGTCGCTGACCGTGGCCGGGTCGAGCACGACGATGTCGGCGTCGCAGCCGGCCTGCAGCCGCCCCTTCCGGCGCATGGCCGCCGCGCTGTCCTGCAGCAGCCTGGCCGGCTGCAGGCTGCACCTGGCCAGCGCCTCGGCCAGGCTGAACTGCCCGCCGCCGCGGGTGAGCAGCCGCAGCGCCCGGGAGAATGTCCCCGCGGTCCGCGGATGGGTGGCCGCGGTTCCCGGCAGCGGCCAGGTCAGCGGGGCAGGCGCTGGACCGGTCCAGGTCAGCGGCATCGCGTCGCTGGCAACCACGCCGCCGGGGAAGGTCAGGGAGCGCATCAGCAGCCGCCGGTCGGCCGGGTCGTCCTCGTCGAGCAGCTCGATGATCGCCAGGCCGCCGGGATCGGACTGCCTCAGCTCGCGCAGCCTGGCCTCGCTGCCGACCCGCTCGCCGGTCGGCACGTAGGTGAGCGAGGACGGCGAGAGGCCTCGCTCGCCGAGCCGCTCCGGTGCCAGGAACGCGGCCCCGATGCCGGTCATGCCGGATCCGTACGGGTAGGCCTCGGTGGTGACCCGCGCCCCCTCCGCCTGGGCCCGGCCGATCAGGCTGAGTACTCGGTCGATGTGCCGCTGAGACGTGCTGTTGACGTGGCAGTAATGCATGTGCGCACCGGTCTGCCCGGCCGCGCGGACAATCTCCTCCGCGCCGTCGATGACCACGTCAGGGACCATCTCGATGATGTCCCTGGCGTGCGTGAAGGCGGGCACGCCCGCTGCCGCGGCGAGCCCGGCGACCTGCAGGTACTCGGCCGGGTCGGTGGCCGGGGCGTAGCCGGCGAGCACGCCGATGCCGAGCGCCCCGTCGGCCAGGTCGGCTGACAGCCGTGCCAGCAGCGCGCTGACCTGCTCCGCAGCGGCGGGCCGCTGCCAGGCCGGGTCCGCGATGCTGGCCAGGAACGTGGCCAGACTGCCGTCCGGCCGGATCCCGGCGACTGCCTCCATCCGGGCCATCGCCCAGGACGCGGCGAACCCGTAGTTCACCGGCCGGCCCTCGGCCGCCGCGCTGCGGTACGCGGCGGTCACGGGGGTAACGCCTGCTTCCAGTTCCAGCGCGGTGGTGACGCCATCCAGCGCCTGCAGCCGGAGGCCGGCGATGCTGTTCACGTGGCTGTGCAGGTCAACGAACCCGGCGGTCACCACCAGGCCCGCGACATCGAGCTCGGCCCGCGCGGGCCGCAGCCCGGTGCCGATCTCCGCGACCCGGCCGCGCGCGACGGCGACGTCCCGCACCGCGTCCAGGCCGGATTCGGGGTCGATCACCCGCCCGCCGCGGAGCACGAGGTCCCAGTCGCTCACTGGGCCGGGCCTGGTTCGGCGCCGAACTCGTTGCCCTCGGTCGACTCCTCGCCCACGTCCGACCCGGGCGCGGCCGCCCAGAACGCGGCGAGCGCCCGCGCGTCCGCGGCATCGAACGAAACGGCCTTGATGACACTCGTCATGCGAGGAACGGTAGCCCGGCCAGAACTGGCGCGTCCCGGCAGCGGAGGTTAACGGCAGACTGAGGTTAACGGCAGACTGAGGATCTGCTTGTTCTTGCATCCGTCGCCGTTCCCGGCCGTTGCCGGAGATCGCCAGGGTGGCGTGCCCGGAAGTTTGCGGCCTGCTCACGAGGCGGGCCTGTTTTGTCCGAGGCGGACGATAGTATTCCTACACACGTTCGAATTAGCTGATCTGCAGTGCACGCGAGCTGGGTCGGGCGGTCCTGCCCTGGACCAGCCGGAATCCGCGAGGAGGCACAGTATGTGCTTGCCAGGCCAGCAGCCTGCGCCGGCGGCCTCGGCTGCCGGCGCCGCGCCGGCCAGCCCGGAGTCAGCCGCCGGCGCCGCGGCGGCCGGCCCGGAGTCGGCTGCCGGCGCGATGGCGATGGCCCAGGCCGGGCTGGCGTTCCTCGTGTCGGCTGACATCGCGTCGCTGCCGCCGGCCGTGCTGGCGGACTGCCTGCGTGAGCTGGAGCGGGCCGAGGCGATGCACACCGCGGCGCGGGCCAGGATCTTGGCCGCGTTCGCGCGGCAGCGGGCGTTCGAGGACGACGGCCAGGGCTCGGCAAGCTCGTGGCTGCGCTGGCAGGCCCGCATCACCCGCGGTGCGGCGGCCGCCGCGATGGGCTGGGCTCGCCGGCTGGCCGATCACCAGGCCGTCGCCGGCGCGCTCGGCGCGGGCGACATCTCCGCCTCGTGGGCCAGGGAAATCTGCGGCTGGACCGACCGGCTGCCCGCGGACAGCCGCGCCGGGGCAGACGCGATCCTGCTGGCAGCCGCGGCGGGCGGCGCGGAGCTGGCGGACCTGGCCGGGCTGGCCGAGGAGATGCACAGGCGCTGCGCCCGGCCGGATCCCGACGATGGCGGGTTCGCTGACCGGTGGCTGCGGCTGGACCTGACGCTGCACGGCGCGGGCCGGGTGGCTGGCGACCTGACACCACAGTGCACCGCCGCGCTGAAGGCGGTACTGGAGGCGCTGGGCAAGAAGGCCGGGCTGGAGGACGTGCGGAGCAAGGCACAGCGTGATCACGATGCGCTAGAGGAAGCGTGCCGACGGCTGATCGGCACCGGCTGCCTGCCCGAGCGGGCCGGGCAGCCCACCCAGATCCAGCTGCACATGACACTCGATCGGCTG
>WNGG01000708.1_pt1 | contig 36291 bp, 25 predicted proteins | sample 5400661 | NCBI WGS metagenome assembly WNGG01 (sample SAMN13153372, study PRJNA577476) | soil metagenome | isolation source: 100 cm soil or saprolite under Garry oak tree replicate 1 | place: USA:California | collected 2016-06-15
CCCCGGCGCCACCGGCCTTGCGGAGATCGGGCGGCAGGTGCTCCGCGCCGAGGGCGGGGGCGCCCCGGGCCAGGAGCATCGCCCGCTCGATGACGTTGCGCATCTCGCGCACGTTGCCCGGCCAGGGGGCGGACAGCAGGCGGTCCAGCGTGTCGGCGGCGCACTCGCTGGGGCAGCCCGGGAGCTGGGGCTTCAGGTCCGCCAGCAGCCGGGTCACCAGCGCCAGCCGGTCTTCGCGCGAGCGCTCGCGCACCGCCGGCAGCCGCAGCGGCATCACGCTCAAGCGGTAGAACAGGTCCTGACGGAAGCGGCCCGCCTGCACCTCGCTCGTGAGCTCGCGGTTGGTCGCGGCGACGAGACGGACGTCCACCGTCAGCTCGCGGGTCCCGCCCAGCCGCCGGAACGTCTTCGTCTCAAGCACCCGGAGGAGCTTCGGCTGCAGCTCGGGCGCGAGGTCGCCGATCTCGTCGAGGAAGATCGTGCCGCCGTCCGCCAGCTCGAACAACCCGAGCTTGCGCTCCTTCGCATCCGTGAACGCGCCCTTCTCGTGGCCGAACAGCTCCGACTCGAGAAAGCTGGCCGACAGGCCGCCGCAGTTGACCTCGACGAACGCGGCCGACGCGCGGGGGCTGAGGCGATGCACCAGCCGCGCCACCCATCCTTTCCCCGTCCCGCTCTCTCCGGTGAGCAGCACCGTCGTGCGCTCGCTCGCCGCGAGCAGGCCGATCTGGCGCGCCAGCTCCTGCATGCCCGGGGAGACGCCGAGCGACTCGGGCTTCTCACCCTGGTGGTCCCGCTCGCGCAACAGCGCGTACTGGCGCGACAGGTGCACCTTCTCCAGCACGCGCGCGGTCGCCGCCGCGAGGTGGCCCATATCCACGGGCTTGGTGAGAAAATGCTCCGCACCGAGCTGCATGGCGCGCACGGCCGTCGCGATGTCTCCCTGTCCCGTGAGCAGGATGACCGCTCCGCCGGCGCCGCGCAGCCGCTCCAGCACCTCGAGGCCGCCCAGGTCCGGAAGGTGGAGGTCGAGCAGCACCACGTCGGGGCGGAGCCGCGCGAAAGTGTCGAGCCCGCGCTCGCCCGAGGTCTCGCGGTACACCTCGAAGCCGATCCGCTCGAAGTAGTCGCCCACGGCGCGCAGCACGTCGGCGTCGTCGTCGATCAGGAGCAGGCTGTCAGCCACGGCGGTCCCTCTGCGACGCGGTCGCGGGATCCACCAGCACCCGCAGCGCGCCGGGTACGAGCCGGACCTGGAACGGCGTCTCGCCCGTCACCTCGCCGTCGAGCTGCACCGGTGCGGACGGGCCCTCGAGCACCTCGACCCGCACCTCCCGCCCGCGGCCGAACCACAGCTGGCGCGAGCCGTTGGCCGGCCCGCGCACCAGCGCGAGGAACGCCGTCACGCTCTCCAGCGCGCCGTCGGCGCGCAGCGCCAGCACGTCGAGCCAGCCGTCGTCCGGAGCGATGTCCTGGCGCAGCCGCAGGAACGGCGGGATCAGCTCGCCGCAGTTCGCGACCAGGACCATCGCCGCCCGCAGCTCGCGCGCCGCGCCGTCCACCGTCACGCGGTGGGTGACGCTCCTCACCTGCGGCAGCGCGGCGAGCGCGCGGGCCACGTAGGCGCCCATGCGCCAGCGCCGCTTCTCCGCGCTGCCCGTCAACGCCATCAGCCGGGCGTCGAAGCCCGTGCCGCCGCACACGGCGAAGTAGTGGAGGCCGTCCGCGCGCTGCACCTGCCCCAGATCGATCGCCCGCGGCCGGGCGCGCAGCAGCAGGCGGGCGGCGTCGGCCGGCCGGCGCGGCAGCCGCAGGTTGCCGGCGAGCAGGTTGCCCGTGCCGCCGGGGACGAGGCCGAGCGGGAGGCCCGTACCCACGGCACCGGCCGCCACCTGCATGGCGGTGCCGTCGCCGCCGTAGCATACCAGCACGTCGAACCCCTGCGCCGGCGCTTCCACCGCGAAGCGCCGCGCGTCGCCCGGCCGCGCCGTCGCGAGCACCTCGACCGACCAGCCGCCGCCCCGCAGGGTGTCGCGGATCGCGGTCACCGCGCGCGCGTCGGCGCGCGCCGCCGCCGGGTTCGTGATCAGGAGCGCGCGCGTCATCTCAGTAGCGCTTTTCCCAGAAGAGGTCGAAGCCCGCCTGCCGGACCACGTTTCCCGGCTGCGACTCGGCCAAGGGGTCGGAGCAGACGCGGATCGGCTCGAAGCTCGCTTCCGTGCGCCATTCGGGGCTAATGCGGAACTGGAGCGACAGGCCGAGCGTGTTGCGCAGCGCCACGGACCGGCCCTCGCAGAACCCCGCGTCTACGACCAGGAACGTCTTGGGCCCGAGCTGGCGCCCCACCGCGAGCTGCACGCCCGCCAGGGGGTCGTTCTGTCCGCCCGGACGGATCTCGACGTAATCCACCGGCACCCCGAGATCGGAGACGATCGTGCGCTCGAGCTCCCCGGACAGCACGGAGGCCGCGCTCTGCACCAGGGCCCGCTGGGAAGTGATCCCGCCCTGGTCTCCGCCCAGCTCGAAGGTCGGCTTGCCGAACAGCAGGTAGGAGATCACCTCGGTCTGCGAGAAGTCCTGCTTCTCCGCCTCCAGCGTCACGCGCGGCACGAGCAGGGTGCCCGTGATGTGGGCCACGACCGTCACGTCCTCCGGGTTCTTCTGGGCGGGCGTGGGCACGGGGTGCAACGTGTGCTTCGCCTCGATGTTGAGCTCGGCGTCCTGATCGGGCGTGCCGAAGTACCGCACCGTCCCTTGAGAGACCACGAACTCGCGCGTCACCGGCCCGACCTTGAGACGGTAGGTGCCGCGCGACGCCTGCAGCGTGCCGCTCACCAGGTACTCTTTCCGCTCCTTTTTGAGGAACACCGTGCCGGCGAGCTGGATGTTCGCCTCGCTGGAGCGCAGCCACGCGTCGCTCCCCATGTCGAGCTCCAGGTCGCGAATCCGCAGGCTGTCGAGGAACACGCTTTCGAACTGTGGGCCCAGCCGCTGCTGCTGGATGAGCGAGGTCAGCGCGGTATCCACCAGCTCGTCCAGGTTCACGATGCGCTTCCGCACCAGGTCGGCGAAGTAGAGCACGCCCGAGGTGACGGTCGCCCGCCCCGTGAGCGTCGCCCCGATCACCGGGCCTGTCAGCGTCAAGCGACCGCTCGCCGTCACCGCCACGTTCTGCTTCAGGTCGAGCGCCTTGAAGTCGGCGGCGGTGATGTCGAGCGCGAGCACCGGCCGCGCCAGCTGCTCCAGGCGCACGAACCCGGAGACCACGGCGTGTCCCCGGTCGCTCCGGACCGCGATGCTGTCCACGCGGATCGTGTCTCCGGACAGCGCCAGCCGGCCGGTGATTCCCTCGTAGCGCACGTTCAGCGTCGGGAGCGTGGCGGCGGCGTCCCGGATCATGAGACCGCCGCGCAGCCGCGGCGCCTCCCACGTCCCGGCGATGCCGACGTCCGCCGTGAACACGCCCGCCACCTCCTTGAGCAGCGGCGTGAGCGCCTCGAGCAGCGAGAGGTCCACGCTGTCCGCAGTCGCACGGACCGAGAGGGTGTCCGGGAGCTGGCGCCGCTCCACCGGCGCGAGCGCGAGATCGAGCGGGAGATGGGCCGCGACGGTGAGGACCTGCTGGCCCGAGCGCCACAGGTGCATGGCGGACTCGAGCCGGCGGTCGCGATACTCGAAGCTGCCGTCCACATAGGGAGCGTGGAACTCGCCGATCGAGCCGTTCGTGAGCGAGAACGACCCCGTGTACAGGGGCTCCGCCCGCGTGCCCGCGAGCGCGGCGGTGGCGCCGATCGTCCCGCCCACGCCCGCGGTGTCCTTCTGCAGCAGCGCATACAAGCCCGCGAGCGGGAAGCCCTCGATCTGCAGGTGCGCGTCGGCCCGGCCCCGGGTCGGCAGGTCCCCCTGCAGCAGGAGTCGGCCCGTCCCGTAGACGCTCTCGAGGGCGAGGCCCGCCACCCGGGCGGCGGAGTCCGTCATCACGAATGCGACCGGGCGGCGCAGCACCCAGACGTCGCCCGGGATCTGGAGCGCGAGCGAGTCCACGGCCACGGACGCGGCGTCCGCGCGGCGCACGTAGCGGCCCCCCGCGAGAACCGCACCGACCTGGCCGACGCGCGAGCGGGCGAACCAGGCGAGCGAGTCCCGGGTCCCCGCGACGCTCGCCGTGGCGGCGCCGAAGCCGCGCTCGCCCAGCGCGAGCGAATCGAGCGCCACCTCCCCGGCGATCGCGGGCACCGGACCGGGCCGGTACGTCACGCGGGCGCGCCCCGCCGGCACCTCCCACTCGCGCCACCGCAGGCGCTCGAGACTCGCCCGCGCCTCGACCGCGAGCGAGTCGAGCGCGCCCTCGAGCGTCACCGCGACCCGCGCCGCGCCCGCGAGCGAGCGACCCCCGCCCCCGCCCTCTCGCCCGAGCGCACGGCCCGCCACCCAGGCGATCAGCGAGTCGACCGAGTTGAGGCTGTCCGCGTCGAGGTCCAGGCTCAGCGTCCCGCGCGCCGGCCGCGCCCATCCGAGCACGCCGCTGCCCGTCGTGCTCAGCCCCGGCTGCGACAGGCGCAGCGAATCCACGTACACGCGGCGGTCGGCGAAGCGCAGGCGCGCCACCCCGCTGTCCAGGCCCGCGCCCGCGAACAGCGAGGGCCCGAGCGCGGCGGTGACCGCTCCTGCAGGTGCCGCGCCGCTGTCGGCGCCGACCGTCCCGGCGAGCGTTCCGCTGAGCCGCGACGATGGAGCGGCGGGCGCCGCGAGCCAGCGCGAGAGATCGAGCTCCCGGGTGCGGACGGTGGCGTCCCGGGCGCCAAGCCGCGACGCCAGCAGCGTCAGCACACCGTCCACCTGGACGCCGCCGCCGTCCTGCGCGGACTGCAGGTCGGCGTGCGTCGCCAGCGCCGCCAGCGTGCCGTCGAGCCGCACCGGGCCCGTCACCGCGCCCGCGAGCGGCAGCCCCCCTCCCGGGAAGCTCCCACGCAGGCCATCGAACGAGAGCGAGTCCGCGACCACGTCGGCGAACACCGCGAGCGTGTCGCTGCGGCTGTCGAGCCGCACGACGCCGCGGATCACGCTCGGGGGTAGATCGCGTGGCCGGTGCCGCAACGTGCCGCTGAACTGCGCGTTGGCGAGCCGGCCCGTGAGCGTGCCGGCGGCGTCGAGCGCGCCCTGCAGCCGGACGGCCGGCACGAGCCGCCGCACCGTCCCCAGGTCGATCGTCGCCGCGTCCACCGCGAAGGAGCGGAAGCCCACTCCGGCGCCGCGCGACAGGTCCACCTCGCCGCGACCGCGCACCGTGGACTGCGGCCAGCCCGGGACGAGGGAGTCGCGGAACACCCAGTCCGTCTCCAGGTGCAGCGCGCCGATCGCTCCCTCGGCCAGGGTGCGGCCGCTGAGGCGGCCCGCCAGGGGCAGCCTGTCGAGGAAGGGGCGGGCGAACTCGAGATCGAAGTCGCGCGCCTCGAGGTCGGCCGCCCGCAGGGCGACGAGCCCGGAATCGGCCGCGCTGAGCGCCGTGAGCCGGCCCGTGACGGTGCCGCCGCCCGAGGAGAGGGTGAGCGGCTCGAGCCGGATCTCCAGCAGGCGGCCGCCGTGGGAGCGTAGCGCGACGCCCCCGTGCAGCACCGCCCCGTCGGGGAAGCGGGAGTCGATGAACCGGAAGTCCGAGAGGGTGGCGGAGTCGGCGCGCGCCGCGAGATCGAACAGCAACGTGCCGCGCGGCCAGCGGACGCGGCCGCGGGCCTGGAGCGCGGAGCCGGGGAGCCGCACCCGCTCCAGGTCGGCGTCGAGCGAGTCCCCCACGATGGTGATGCGGCCGGCCACGTCGCGCAGCTCGACCGCGGGGTCGCTGCTTTGCACCGCGAGCCCGGTAATGTCCATCCGGATCCCCCGCTCGCGTGGCGAAGAGAGCCGCAGGGCCGCGAGCCGGGCGGTGAGATGGTCGAAGCGGCGGACCCGGAGCGGGCCGTCCCGCGCCGCGGCGTCGATCTCATGGGTCGGGTCGGGCGCCGGGCCGGCGCGCAGGCGCAGCATCACCGTACCATCCTCGATGCGCACGTTGCGGAACAGGATCAGCGTCGCCGGGCCGCGCGGCCCCTGCGCCGTGTCGGGGCCGCCCAAGCGGAGCAGCTCCTCGGCGTTGAGCCGCCCGCTCGGGTGCTGCACGATGTTGAAGAGGGGCTCGCGCAGGGCGAGCTCGAACAGCACGACGCGGCCCGCCGCGAACTCGAGCGGGTTGTAGGAGAGCTCGGCGCGGGGGAGCCAGGCGACGAGCGTGGTGTCGGGGTCGTACAGGCGGACGTCGGAGAGGGTCAGTCCGGTGAGCAGCGTGCCACCGACGTCGCCGATCTCGATCGACCCGGTGAACACCTGCCGCAGCGCGCCCTCGGCCGCCCGCGCCACCAGGTTCCGTCCGGCGCCCGTGCCGATCAGGGCGGAGAGCGCCCCGAGGAAGCCGGCGAGCAACCCGACCACCCCCCACAGCGCGACCCCGAGCGAGCGCCGCACCATGTCAGAAGGCCTGTCCCACCGCGAACTGCCACACGACGCGGCGCCAGAACCCCGAAGGCAGGGCCGGCCGGAACGGGGCGCCCGGGATCAGCGTGAGGCTCTTGTCGGTGTTGTTCAGGAGATAGACCGGCCCCGCCTCCGACGGGTAGCCGTTGTAGGCGGCGTCCAGCCGCACCGGGCCGAGCGGTGTCGCGAAGCGCAGCCCCACGCCCGGCGTGACGCGCAGGCCGTTCACGGTCGTGAGTGGCTCGCCGCGCTCCCACACCTGGCCCGCGTCCACAAACAGCGCCACCCGCATCCGGTCGGGGAAGACCGGGGTCGCGAACCGGACCTCCGTGTTCGCCACGAAGATGGTGTTGCCCCCCGTGGGCGAGGCCGTCAGGTGCAGGAACGTGCTGTCGCCGCTGCCGTTGACGTCGACGCTGTCCGTGACGTAGACGCGGGGGCCGAGCTCGTTGCGCGCGTAACCGCGCACCGAGTTCGATCCCCCGCCGTAGAAGCGCTGGTCCGGCGGCACGAAGTGGACGCTCTGGCCGGCGAGCGTGATCCGCCCCAGGACGATCGCGCCCGCCCGCACCCGCCACGCGAACACCGCGCGCCGGCCGAGCGGATAGTAGCGCGACGCCTCGAGCTCGCCGCGGTTGAACTCATACAGGGTATCGGAGTAGACGATGCGGGAGGCGTGCATGAGGGTGACGGTCACCAGGCTCCCCCCCGAAGGGTCGAGCACGTTGTTCACCCTATCCCGCACTCCCGAAACCGTCACCGCGGCGAAGCGGCGCGAGCTCTCCAGCAGCGCCCGGTCCTGGGCGTCGCACACCCGGAACACGCTGCAGAACACGGCCGGCTCGGCCGTGGTGCGGCCGTACGAGAGCCCGTAGCCCACGGTCACGGGGATGTTGCGCCGCGCGTTGAGGGTGACGGCGAGGTTGCCGCCCACCGCCTGGCGCGTGTACGCCTTGAACTCCGAGCGCCGCTCGGCGAACATGCCGAAGCTCGCGGCATGACGCGGGGACAGGAAGAAGGGCTGCCGCAGCGTCAGGCCGACGCCGTAGTTGAGGGTGTCCGAGGTCAGATCGTCCCGGAGCGCGCGGCACACGTTGTCGCGGAGGCTCCAGTCGGTCGGTACCCCCACGCCGAGCTTCGAGAGGCGCCCCGTGAGGTCGAGCGTCCGGGCCCCGCCGAGGAAGTCGAAGGAGGTCCACCCGCTCTGGACGCGAAAGCAGTCCACCGTGCCGTAGCCCACGCCGACGCGGACGCGACGGCGGGGCCCTTCGCGCAGCCGCACCAGCACGCGCACGGTCGAGTCGCCCGGATCGGCGGGGGGCGCCGTGTCGGCGAGCACTACGTTGACCGAGCGAAAGAGCCCCATGCCGTAGAGGTCACGCTGCGTCTGATACAGCCGGTCCTGACGGAACAGGTCGTTCGGCTTCACGGACAGCATACGCCGCACCGTCCCCGTATCGACTTTTTCGGTGCCCGTGATCGCCACGTCCCCGATGCGCATGCGCGGCCCGGGCACCGCCTCGAGCGTCGCCGCGGCGCGGCGCTCGGCGGCGTTGACGTCGAAGCTCCGCAGCACGTCGGCGTAGGGATAGCCGCGGTTCCTGAGCCGGGCGACGATCGTGTCGCCGGACGCCTGGAACAGCATCCGGTTGAAGGGCGCGCCGACCGCGAGCGGCAGGTCCTTCTTGAGCGCGTCCACGCTCAGGATGCCGTCCAACCCGGTGATCTCGAGCCGCTCCAGCCGCACGGGGTCCCCCTCCATGATCCGGAACCGGATGAACACGTCGTTGCCGTCCCGCCGCACCAGCGTGTCGATCACCGCGTCCATGTAGCCGCTCTGCCGGTACAACAGCAGCAGCCGCACCACGTCGCGGCGGAACTCCAGCTCGTTGAAGTAGCGCTTCTCGCCGAGGAACCCGATCCAGCGCAGCCACCAGACGCTCGCGAAGAAGCTCGAGTTGGAGGTGGCGATCGCCGTGCTCAGCGTGTAGCTGTCGATGGCCTTGTTGCCGTCGAAAGAAAGACCGCGCACCACTCGCTGCTCTTGTTGTGCGGCGAGCGGGAGGGGGGCCGCCGCGAGTACGGCGACGAGCACGAGGCCGACGCAGGCACGCAATTGACGGAGTCGCCCGACTCTCCTATGTTGGCTGCCACCCGCCCCACTGTCAACCTTTTCGACACCTGATTCCATGCCGGTAGTGGTTCACCGCGAGCGCGGTCAAGTTCCACCACGAGTCGGGCCGCGCGCCACGCTGCGAGCCCTGGTCGCGGCGTCGCTCGTCGCGAGCTCCGCGCTCGCGGCGCAGCGTCGGCCCGGCGCCGCGGCGCCACGGAGCAGGCCGCTCCAAGGCTCGCTCGAGCGGCGGCTGGCACAGCTCATCGACGTGCCCCCGTTCGATCGCGCCACCTGGGGCATCTACGCCGTGGACGACCGGGGGCGAGTCCTGTATCAACGCAACGCCGACCGCCTGTTCGTGCCGGCGAGCAACACGAAGCTCGTCGTGACGGCGGCGGCCCTCGCGCTGTTGCCGGCCGACTACCGCGTGCGGACGAGCCTGTATGCGAACGGCGGCGTGGCCGCCGGAGTGCTGCAAGGCGACCTCGTGTTCTACGGCCGCGGCGACCCGACGTTCTACGCGGGCTGTTACGGCGTGGACACGCTCGCGCCCGGGGTGTGCGACTCGACGTTCACCGCGCTGGACGCGATCGCCGACACGCTGCGCAGCAAGGGGCTGCGACGGATCACCGGGAAGCTCGTGGGCGACGGCTCCTACTTCGAGCCCACGCTCATCCATCCCGCCTGGAACGCGTTCGACCTGAACGCCTGGTACGCGGCGCCCGTGTCGGGGCTCGGGTTCCACGGCAACAGCGTGGACTTCACGATCGCGCCGGGCGACGCCGTGGACCGGCCGCCCCTGATCACGTGGTCGCCCGACCTGGGGCTCATCGGCTTCGAGAACCGCGCTCGCACCGGCCCCCCGGACTCGAACTCGACGATCGAAGACAACTTTTACCGCCGGCCCGGCACCTGGGACATCTGGGCGGAGGGGAGCGTCTCGCTGGGGCGGGCGCCCTGGACCGTGAGCGTCGCGCTCCCCGATCCCAACCTCTATGCCGCGCGGGCGCTCGCGTACGCGCTCCAGCGCAAGGGGGTGGCGATCGGGGGCGGGGCGGCGAGCACGACCGATTCGCTCGTGTACCGAGCGGCGCGCGCCCAGCCACCGCTCGCGGAGTATCGCGGCCGCCCGCTCGGCGACATCGTCTTCCCGATCCTCAGCTCGAGCCAGAACTGGTTCGCCGAGATGCTCGTCAAGATCCTGGGCCGCGAGCTCGGGGGCGCGGGGTCCTGGGAAGCCGGGCTCGACGTCGAGCGGCGCTTCCTGGTGGACTCGGTGCGCATCGACTCGACGGCGTTCGCGCTGGAGGACGGCTCGGGGCTCGCGGCGGGCAACCTCGTCACCCCGCGCGCCTTCGTGCAGCTGCTGGGCTACATGCGCCGGCACCCGCAGCGCGGGCCGTTCCTCGCGGCGCTGCCCCGCCCCGGACAGCCCGGCACCCTGCTCAAGCGCTTGGTGGGCACGCCCTTCGAGAGCCGCGTGCTCGCGAAGACCGGCAGCATCGATCGCGTGAACAGCTTGTCAGGTTACATCGAGCAGCCGAACGGGCGCACCATCACGTTCAGCGTGCAGGCGAACGCGCGCGCCGTGCCGTACTCGCAGATGTTGGCGCAGATTGACTCGGTGGTGGTGGAGATCGGGAAGACAAAATAGACGTCAGACATCAGACATCAGACATGAGCACTGAGATCTGACGTCTGACGTCTGATGTCTCAGTCCTCCGTCTGCCCGAATATCGCCATGTTCGAGCTGTGTCCCGGCTCGATCTTCGCCGCGGGATTGATGAGATGCACCGCGTGGTTCACCGCGATGGCGGCTTCGGCCGCCCCGGTGGCGATCAGCTTGAGCTTCCCAGGGTAGGTGACGATGTCGCCGGCCGCGAAGATGCCCGGGATGCTCGTCTCCATGATCTGCGACACCTTGATCTCGCCCTTCTCGAGGTCGAGCCCCCACTCGGCGATCGCGCCCAGCGACGAGATGAAGCCGAGCTGGGGGAGCACGCAGTCGATCGAGACCGTCTCCTCGTGCTTCGTCTTGTTGTTCACGATGGTCACGCGCTCGATCACGTCGCTCCCGTGGATCGCCTTGACCTCCCAGAAGGTGCGCAGCTCCATCTTGCCCGCCGCGACGAGCTCGCGCACCTGCGCCACGGTCGCCGCGTGGGCGCGGAAGCCGTCACGGCGGTGAATCATGAGGATGGACTGCGCGATCCCCTGCAGGTTCACCGCCCAGTCGAACGCCGAGTCGCCCCCGCCCACCAGCAGCACGCGCCGCCCCGCGAACGCTCGCGGATCGAGCACGCGGTCGTACAACCCCTTCCCGTACCACCGGTCCACGTCCTTCAGGGGCAGCTTGCGCGGGGTGAACGCGCCGATGCCCCCGGCGATGAGGACGGTGCGCGACGGATATTCGTCCCGGTCGGTGACGACGGTGAACAGCGGCGCGCCGTTCTGCGACCCGCGCCGGAGACCCGCGACCTTCTGGCCGAGGTGCAGGGGCGACTTGAACTGGAGCGCCTGCTCCGCCATGCCCTTCACCAGGTCCTTGGCGAGCACCTTGGGGAAGCCGGCGACGTCGAAGATGTACTTCTCGGGGTAGAGCGCGGTGAGCTGCCCGCCCGCTTGGTCCAGGTTGTCGATGACGCGGCATGAGGCGCCGCGCATGCCGGCGTAGAAGCAGCCGAACAAGCCCGTCGGGCCGGCGCCGATTATGGTGATATCTTTGAGGTCCTGCATGGGGCGAACGTAATGAAATACCAAAGGCGTGGGGAGTGGGGAGTGGTCCCTGGAGGCCGCGGGCTTGAAGATCTACACCAAGACGGGTGACGGCGGGGAGACGGGGCTGTTCGGCGGCGGCCGCGTCCCCAAGGACGACCGGCGGGTTGCCGCGTACGGCGAGGTGGACGAGTTGAACGCCGCGCTCGGCCTCGCCCTGGCGCTCGAGCCGCGGGCGTTCGCGCGCGACCTGCTCGAGCTGGTGCAGCGCGACCTGTTCACGATCGGGGCCGAGCTCGCGTCGCCGGACCCGGCGAAGCTCGTCAAGGCGCTCCCCGGCCCGCGCCTCGGTGACGCCCGCGTGGAGGCGCTGGAACACGCCATCGACCGGGCGGAAGCGACGCTCGCGCCGCTCAAGAACTTCATCCTGCCGGGTGGCAGCTCCAAGGCGGCGGCGCTGCAACTCGGGCGCGCCGTGTGCCGCCGCGCGGAACGGGCGGTCGTCACCCTGTCCCGCGAAGCGGCCGTGAGTCCCGCGATCCTCAAGTACGTGAACCGCCTCTCCGACCTGCTGTTCGTGCTGGCGCGCGCCGCGAACGCCGCGGCCGGGCTCTCCGACGTGCCGTGGTGACGGTCCGCGTCCCCATCAGCGAGCAGCGCGACGCCTCCTACGACATCCTGATCGGCCGCGGGCTCCTGGCGAGGCTGCCGGCCCTGGTGCGCGACGCGTGCCCCGCGGCGCGCTACGTGGTGATCACGGACTCGCACGTCAACGCTCTCTACGGAGGGCAAGTCGCCACGGCGTTGCGAGACGCCAGGTTGCCGGGGGACCTGCTGGAGTTTCCGGCAGGGGAATGGAACAAGACGAGGGAGACGTGGGCCTCGCTCGCGGATCGCATGCTGGCGCTCGGGTGCGGGCGGGACTGCGCGGTGATCGCGGTGGGCGGCGGGGTGGTCGGAGACGTCGCCGGATTCGTGGCGGCGACCTACCTGCGCGGCGTGCCCCACGTGCAGGTGCCGACGTCGCTGCTCGCCATGATCGACTCTTCGATCGGCGGCAAAACCGGCGTGGACGTCCCCGCGGGCAAGAACCTGCTCGGCGCGTTCCATCAGCCGCGCCTCGTCATCGCCGACCTCGATGTGCTGGGCACGCTGCCCCCCGTGCAGCTCGCGGCCGGGATGGCGGAGGCCGTCAAGCACGGTGCGATCGCGGACGCGGCGTACTTCGCGTTCCTCGAGCGGGAAGCCGCGGCAGTCACCGCGCGGGACCCGGCCGCGCTCGAGCGCGTGGTGCGGCGCTCGGTCGAGATCAAAGCCGAGGTCGTCGCCGCGGACGAGCGGGAGGCGGGGCGCCGCGCGATCCTCAACTTCGGCCACACCGTGGGGCACGCCATCGAGGCGACGGCAAAGTTCGCGGTCCTGCACGGTGAGGCGGTGGCGATCGGGATGGCCTGCGAGGCCCGGCTCGCCGCAGCGCTCGGGATTGCGGCGCCGGGCACCGCCGACCGCGTGTGCGCGCTGCTGGAGCGCTACGGACTGCCGCTCGAGCGTCCTGCAACGGGGACAGTGGACGACCTCATCGCCGCCATGCACCACGACAAGAAGGCGCGCGCGGGGGCCGTGCGGTTCGCGTTGCCTCGCGCCGTAGGCGAGATGCAGGGCAACGGGACGACCGGGTGGACGGTGGCGGTGCCGGAGCAGGCCGTGCGGGAGGCGCTGGGAGCGACACAGTAATCACAAATCTTTCAACAACTTCCACACGGCGTGTGCAGTTCCCAGGGCCAGCGCACGCCGCTCCATGCACATTTCCTTTTCCACAGCGCGTGTGGATAGTGGACAAACGGTGGAACGACCTGCCAGCAAAAAATTTGTGATGTTGATAAGCGTCAACATTTGCACCGTTGACAAGTGACTCCTATATTGGCGCGTTGCTTCGGGCCTGTTTCAACCTTTCAACCTTTCGCCCACCGCTGGAGCCCTAGCTATGGCAAGGTCGAACGGAGGCAAGGCTAAGGCGTTTTTTCGCGCCAATCCTTCCGGTGCCTTCGACCAGTATCTGCAAGACATTCAAAAGCTCCCCCTGATCAAGGATCCCGCGGAGGAGCGCCGGCTCGCCCGGCGCGTACAGCGGGGTGACGAAAAAGCCGCCGAGCGCCTCGTCACCGCCAACCTCCGATTCGTCATCTCCTACGTCAAGAAGTATCAAGGTCACGGGCTGGACCTCTCCGAGCTGGTCGCCATCGGCAATGAAGGACTCCTCAAAGCGGTCAAGAAGTTCGATCCGGATCAGGGCGTGAAGTTCATCTCGTACGCCGTGTGGTGGGTGCGCCAGGCCGTCCTCAAGGCCCTCGCCGAGCAGACCCGGAGCGTCCGCATCCCGCTGAATCAGAACTCCCAGCTCATCCGGATGAGCCGCACCGAGACCTACCTGTCGCAGGAGCTTGGCCGCGAGCCCACGGACGACGAGATCGCGCTCGCGCTCGAGGACACGGTGGAGAACGTGCGCACGGCGCGCCGCATGACGGCGGCGGAGCTGTCGCTCGACGCCCCCGTGGACCGGAGCGACAAGGACGCCGCCACCCTGGGCGAGCGCTTCGCCGGTCAGGAAGGCGGCGAGATCGAGGAAAAGACCGACGGCAAGCTGATGCGCGAGTTCATCGACCGCATCTTCCAGAAGTACCTTACGCCGCGCGAGCGCAAGATCCTCTATCTCTACTACGGTCTCGAAGAAGGCAGCGAGGCGATGACGCTCGAGAAGATCGGGGCGCTTATGGGGGTCACGCGCGAGCGCATCCGGCAGATACGAGAGCGGGCGTTCGAGAAGCTCAGGGAGTCGCCGGACGGCAGGGCGCTGAAGGGATTCTGGAGGGCAGCGTAGACGGTGAGGTAGACGCCGAGGCGCCAAGACGCCGAGTGGCTGTGAGATGCGAGTGGTCAGGAACGGCTCTTCCTGACCACTTTTCACTCGTATCCACTCGGCGTCTCAGCATCTAGGCGTCTCCCTTGGCGTCTACGTACTATTAGTCATGGCCCGTGAGCTCCCGATTTTTCCCCTCCCCCTCGTCCTGTTCCCCGGGGCTCCCCAGCCCTTGCACATTTTCGAGCCTCGCTACCGCCAGCTCCTCGCCGATTGTCTCGCGGCCGACCGGCGGTTCGGCGTCACCTACGTCGCGCCGCCGCGCGCGCCGGACGACGACCCGGCGCCGCGTCCCGGTGACCTCGGGTGCGTGGCGGTGATCCGCTCGACCCAAGAGCTCCCGGACGGCCGCTCCAACGTTCTCACGGTGGGCGAGCGACGCTTCGTGCTGATCGCGTGGTGCGCCGGCGATCAACCCTACCGGCTGGGCCGCGTGGAGGAGTTCGACGACGAGCCGAGCGAGCCGGGGGAAGCGGAGGCGCTGGCGGCCGGCGTGCGTGACGACTTCTCGCGTCTGGTGGGCGCCCTGGGCGTGCTCACCGACCGCGAGCACGAGGCGATCGAGCTGCCTGCGGACCCGCAGGAGCTCTCCTTCCAGGTGTCGGCGGCTCTGGAGCTCGATGCCGAGGCGAAGCGGTCGCTCCAGGCGCTGCGCAGCACGACCGCGCGGCTGCGCCACCTGGGCGGGCTGCTCGAGCCGCTCGCGGCGGACGCGGAGCGGCGGGCCGCCGTGCGCCGGCGCGCCAAGGGCAACGGGCGCGGCGGCCGCCACCCCACGATCGAGCACACCGCATGACGGCGACCCCCCCCACGCTGGCGCGCGCGCTCGCGGACCTCGTCGGCGAGCCGCACGTCCGCACCGCAGCGGCGGAGCGGGCCACGTACGCGCGCGACGGCCTCCCCATCCATCGTCGCGTGCCTGGCGTCGTGGTGCTCCCGGGGACCCGCGACGAGCTGATCGCCGTCGTGCGGCTGCTCGCGGCGCACCACGTGCCGTTCGTGCCGCGCGGGGCGGGCACGGGGCTCTCGGGCGGCGCGCTCGCCGACGAGCGGGCGGTGCTCGTCGTGCTGACGCGGCTGGCCCGCATTCTCCGGATCGACCCCGTGAATCGCGTGGCGGTGGTCGAGCCGGGTGTGGTGAACGCAAGACTGTCGGCCGCCGCCGCCCCCCACGGCCTGCGCTATGCCCCCGACCCCTCGAGCCAGACCGCGTGCACGCTCGGCGGCAACGTCGCCGAGAACTCGGGCGGCCCGCACTGCCTGAAGTACGGCGTCACCGCGAACCACGTGCTGGCGCTCGAGGTGGTGCTCGCCACGGGCGCCGTTGTGGAGCTCGGCAGCCCGGGCGGGGAGCCGTGGGGTCCCGACCTGGTGGGGGTGTTCGTGGGCTCGGAAGGTAACTTCGGGATCGCGACGCGCATCAGCGTGCGGCTGCAGCCGGTGCCGGCCGCGGTGCGCACCTTGCTCGCCGACTTCGACTCGGTCCGCACCGCGGGCGAGGCCGTGTCCGCGGTGATCGCGAGCGGCATCGTGCCGGCGGCGCTCGAGATGATGGACCAGTCGTGCATCCGGGCGGTGGAGGACTCGGTGTACGCGGCAGGATACCCGCGCGACGCGGCGGCCGTGCTCCTGGTCGAGTTGGACGGCAGCTCGGAGGGCGCCGTGCAAGCGGACGCCGGCAGCGTCGAGCAGCTGCTCCGCTCCCACGGAGCGCGCGGCGTCCGCTCCGCCGCGGACCCGCGGGAGCGCGAGCGCCTGTGGCAGGGCCGCAAGAAGGCGTTCGGCGCGCTGGGCCGCCTCGACCGGGATCTCCTGGTGCAGGACGCCGTGGTGCCGCGCTCCACGCTCCCCGATGTGCTCGAGACCATCGGCCGCATCGCCGCCGCCCATCAGCTGGTCGTGAGCAACGTGTTCCACGCGGGCGACGGCAACCTGCATCCCAACATCTCATTCGACGGCCGGGTCCCCGGCCTGCGCGCGCGCGTCGAGGCGGCGAGCGGGGAGATCATGGAAGCCTGCATCGCGGCCGGCGGCACGATCACCGGCGAGCACGGGATCGGCCTCGACAAGCTGCGCTACATGCCGCTCATCTTCGATCCCGACTCCCTCGCCGCGATGCGCGCCCTGCGCCGGGTGTTCGACCCCGAGGAGCGGGTCAACCCGGGCAAGGTGGTGCCGGTGCACGCGTGCCGGGAATGGTCAGGGTGGGGGCCCCGGGGCACCGGCCCGGGGTCAGCCGCGCGAGAGCGCCTAGGGTCGGCTGACCCCGGGGTGGCACCCCGGGGTTCAAGGGAGAAGGCCGCTCCATGAGCCTCCTCGACCGCGTTCGCGCGCTGCTCGGCAGCGACGCCCTGCTCGAAAGCGCCGGCCCGGACGGCGTGCCCCGCGTCGCGCCCGATTCCCCGGACGCCGTGGCGCTGCTGCTCGGCACCGCGCGGGAGGAAGGGTGGCGCGTGCGGATCGAGGGGGCCGGTACCTGGATGCCCTCCGACGCGCCCTGCGACCTCGCGCTCACGACGCGCCGCCTCGACCGCGTGCCGGCGATCGAGCCCCAGGACCTGTCGGCCACCGCCGAGGCGGGGATCGGCTTCGATCTGCTGCGCCACCAGCTCGCCGACCGCGGCGTCTGGCTCGCGATCGACCCCCCGGGGCTCGGCGGGCGCAGCGTGGGTTCGGTCGTCGCCACCGCGACGACGGGCCCCCTGCGCCAGGGGTTCGGGCCGGTCCGGGACCACCTGCTCGGTGTGACCTTCGTGACGGGCGACGGTCGCATCGTGCAGAGCGGCGGGCGGGTCGTGAAGAACGTCGCCGGCTACGACCTGACCAAGCTCGAAGCGGGCGGGTTCGGCGCCTTCGGCGTGATCGTTCTGGTGCACCTGCGGCTGCGCGCCCTGCCGCGCGTGGACCAGACCCTCGTGCTCGAGGGCTCGCGGGACGACCTCACCCAGGTGGCGGACGACATCGCAGCGGCGGGGCTCGCACCGGCGGCGCTCGAGCTGGTGTCGCCCGCGCTCGCCCGGCGGGAGCGCTGGGTGCTCGCGGTGCGGCTCGCGGGCTCGGCCGCGCTCGTCGCCGGCGACGAGGCGGGGCTGCGCGCCGCCACGGGCGGCCGTTTGACGCCGCTCCGCAGCGAGGAGGCGCACCTCTTCTGGACCCGCGCCGCCGAGGGAATCGCCGCGCGACCCGTGGCGTTCCGCATCGGCGGCTTGCCGGACTCGAGCGACGAGCTGCTCGACCTGCTGCAGCACCAGGTGGGCGACGAGTGGATCGCGGCGAGTCCGGGCGTCGGCGCGCTGCGCTGGGCCGGCGAGACCACGGTGGACCGGCTGCGGCGCCTGCGGCGCACGCTCGCGGGGCTCGAGGTCCCGCTGACGCTGGAGCGGGCGCCCTGGCCCGTGCGCAGCGCCGTGGGGCACTTCGGCGCCTACCGCGAAGGGGTCGGCCCGCTGGTCTCGGGCTTGCGCCGGACGTTCGATCCCAGCGAGGCGTTCGTCGTGGCGGTCGAAGGCAGTGAATGATTGAGCGGGGGGGCTTCGAAGCCCTCGACGCGTGCGTTCACTGCGGCTTCTGCCTCCAGGCCTGCCCCACGTTCCTCGCCACCGGCGACGAAGCGGACAGCCCGCGCGGCCGCATCGAGCTGATGCGCGCCCTCGAGGCGGGCGAGCTCGGGCCCGAGGACCGGTTCCTCAGCCTCCATCTCGACCGTTGTCTCGGGTGCCGCGGCTGCGAGCCGGTGTGCCCGTCCGGCGTCGGGTACGGCCACGGGCTCGAGGCCGCCCGCGAGCAGATCGCCCGCGCGCGCGGCGTGCCACGGCTGGCGCGCGCCGCGCTGTGGGCGCTCACGACGCCCGGGGTTTCCCGCGTGGTGTACGCCGTCGCGCGGCTCCTCCGAGCTACAGGGCTCCCCCGGCGCCTCGCGGGTTGGGGACGATTCCGGTTCGCCCTGGGAATGCTGGCGGCGACGCGGCCAGCGCGGAAGGGGACGGACCGAGACGGACGGAGACGGAGCGCACCGCCCGCGGCGTCCGACGCCGTCCGCCCCAGTCCGGCCCCGTCCGTCCTGCTCTTCCGCGGCTGCATCATGGACGGCCTCTTCGCGCACGTCCACGCCGCCACGATCCGGACCCTCGCGGTGAACGGCTACGAGGTGCGCGACGTGGCCGGGCAGGTGTGCTGCGGCGCGTTGCACGCCCACGCCGGGCTGCGGGACGAGGCGCGCCGCCTCGCGAGCGCAAACGTCCTCGCCTTCGGGGAAGGGGAGGAACCGATCGTCGTGAACAGCGCGGGCTGCGGAGCGATACTCAAGGATTACGGCCATCTCGTGGGGGACGCGCGCGCGCACGCACTCGCGGCACGCGTGCGCGACGTCACCGAGCTGCTCGCCGACCGGGGGCCCCGGCCGGGCGCGCCGCTCGACCGGCGCGTCGCCTACGATCCGCCCTGCCACCTGCTGCACGCGCAGCGCGTCGCCGAGGCGCCCCAGCGCCTGCTCGGCGCCATCCCCGTGCTGCAACTCGTCGCCACACCCGACGCCGCCCAGTGCTGCGGCAGTGCGGGGCTGTTCACGCTGGTCGAGCCCGCCATGTCCCGCGCCGTGCTCGCGCCGAAGCTCGCCACCTTGCAGGAGGCCGCGCCGCAGGTCGTCGCCACGGGCAACCCGGGATGCCTGATGCAGCTGGGCGCGGGTCTCGCGGCGGCGGGAATCGCGGCGGTAGCGCGGCACCCGGTGGAGCTGCTGGATGAATCGTATCGCGCGGCCGGGTATTATGCGTGAGATTGATGTCAGGGGACCAACCGTGACGACCGACACGAGCGCCGTCGCCCGGCTCGAACCCGGCCGCGTCACCGCGGCCACGGTCGCCGCGCTGCGCACGGGCGCCCTGCTCGCCCGTGCGGAGGCGGGCGTCGTCGCGCTCACGGGGCCGGGCGCCGTCACCTGCTTCCAGGGCCTGCTCACCAACGACATCGAAAAGCCGGGTGACGGCGCGTTCCTGTACGGCGCCCTGCTCACGCCCAAAGGGATGATCGTCGTGGATGGATGGGCCACGCGCCACGGCACCACGGTGAGCTACACCGTGCCGGCGCACGGGCGCGAGCGCGCGCTTGAGATCCTCACGCGCTCCGTGCCCCCGCGCCTCGCGCGTCTCGCCGACCGGACGGCGGAGCTCGCGGTGCTGCGGCTCACGGGCCCCCGCGCCCTGGCGGTGGCCGAGACGGCGGGGCTGGCGGTGCCGTCGACGGCCGGCCGGGCGGCGCAGGCCGTGACGGGGGACGCCAGCGCGGAGGTGGCGCGGCCCGGTGACGTCGCGCCGTTCGCGTTGCAGTTCAGCCTCCCGGCCGATCGCGCCGACGCGCTGCGCGAACGGCTCATCGCCGGGGGCGCGCTCTGGGCCGACCCCGGCGCGCTCGAGTTCGCCCGCATTCTCGCAGGCTGGCCGGCGCTCGGCGCCGAAGTGGATGACAGGACGATCCCGCAGGAGGTGCGCTACGACGAGCTCGGCGGCGTCTCCTATACCAAGGGCTGCTATACCGGTCAGGAGACGGTCTCGCGCCTGCATTTCCGCGGACACACCAACCGCTACCTCCGCGGGCTGATGTTCGACGCCGAGCCGGCCGCGACGCCCGCGCCGGGCTGGACCGCCGTCACCCATCTCGACCGCGACGTCGGGCGGGTCACGAGCCTCGCTTGGGTGCCCGAGGCCGGCGTAGCCGGCGGCGGGATGTGGATCGGCCTCGCCCTGGTGCGTCGCGAGGTGCTCCCCGGCACGGCGGTGCGCGCCGCGGGGCGCGACGCGCACGTCGTGGAGCTGCCCTTCGCCTTGCCGGTCAACGAGCCCGCCTGAACTCGCTCCCACAAACGAAAAGCCCGGGCACCGGCCCGGGCATCGCTCTTGCCGACCGCCGCCTTACGGCCGCTTCGTGGTGCGCGCCGGCGCCGGCTTCTTCATCATCTTGGACGAGTCCATCATCATGTGCTTCGAGGTGTCTGCCATCATCATGTGCTTGGACGTGTCCGACATCATCATCTGGTGCGAGGTGTCCTGCATCGTCGTGCTGCTGCTGCCGCTCTGCCCGGCCTTGGTACAGGCTGCGAGCGCGACGACGGCGAGGACCGGGGCGAGACGCTTCATCGGTGCTCCTGACTAGTAGGGTTCGTGACGGATGCCACGCGGGGCGAAACCTAGAGCGGCGCCCGGGCGAGTCAAGAGCGCCAGGGGGGGCAGCATGAAGGATCGCCGGACGTTCTTGCGGTGGTTGGGCGGGCTGCCGGTGCTCGGGCGGTACCTCTCCCCCCTCCCCTCGCCGCAGCCGGGAAGGGGCGGTGGGGCGCCGCCCACCGTCGTTGCGACCCCCACGGCCCTGTACCAGCAGCCCGAGGGGCGTCGCAACCTCGTGCGCATCGCCGTCACGGGGCTCGACGCGCCCGCGGGCCGGGCGCGTGTGACGGACCGGCGCGGTGCGCTCGTGGGCAGCGCCGGGCTCCTCCCGGCGGGCCCGGTCCTCCTGGGCGAGGTGTGGGTGCCGCTGTCCGAGCCTTCCCAGTTCCAGATCGACGTGGAGGTGGGGAAGACGCGCGTCGCGCGCAGCCGCGTCCGGCTCGTGCCGCCCAAGCGCTGGACGCTCTACTGGCTGTCCACGATCCACACCGCCGTCGGGGACACCGACCTGCAGGAGCGCTGCCTCGAGATCCACCGCGAGAACCTCGACGCGGCGCTCGCCCGCCTCCCCGGTCACCCCGACTACCGCTGGACCGCAGAGTGCGCGCTGCAGGTGATCTCCTACGTCGAGAACCGCTCCCCCGAGGCCGCCGGGGCGCTGGTCGAGGCGATCCGCGGCGGCAAGATCGGGTTCCAGGCGCTGTTCGCGAACCTGTTGACCGGGCTGCTCGACCACGAGACCCTGGCGCGCGTCGTGTGGCCCGCCGGTTTGCTGGCGCGCGAGCGAGGCCTCGGCTTCGCGGCCGCCCAGCTCACCGACGTTCCGGGCCAGACACTCACCTTTCCGACGGTGCTCGCGGCGAGCGGCGTGCGCTATCTCGCCACGGGCCCGAACCCCGAGCGCGCCGTGCCGCTCCTCTCGGCGGCGGACGGGGCAGCCGCGGGTTTGGCCGGCGACTGGCCGGTTTATCCCCAGGCGTACTGGTGGGAGGGCCCGGACGGCGGCCGGGTGCTGCACTGGCGCGCCTACCGCTACGGTGACGCCACGCGGTTCGGGTTCGACGTCGGGCCGGACGAGATGGGCCGGCGCCTCTCCGACTGGCTGCTCACGAACCCCGTGTTCCTCTCGCCCGGCTACCCCTTCGACATCGGGCTCCTGTACGGCGCGTCCGCCAGCGACAACGCGCCCATCGACGAGCGGCTGGTCCAGAACATGGAGGAGTTCAACCGCCGGTTCGCCTTCCCGCGGATCGTGCCGGGCCGCGCCGAAGACTTCTTCCGCGACTTGGAGCGCCGCTGGGGGGCGAAGCTGCCGGTGCGCCGCGGCGACACGGGCTGCTACTGGGAAGACGGGGCCGCTTCCACGGCGGCCGAGCTCGCCCGGTTCCGCCGGGCGCAGCTCGCGGCGCGGGCGGCGGAGCTGGTCGCTCTGTGGGACGACCGGCTCGAGCCGCGGGACGACGAGGCTACGGCCCGGCTCGCCCGACGCGCCTCGGAACGGCGGGCGATGTGGCGCGACCTCCTCTTGTTTGGCGAGCACACCTGGGGCGCGGACGTGAGTGTCTCCGCCCCGGACTCGCGCCAGACGGTGGCGCAATGGCTGTACAAGCGGCGCTTCCTCGACGGCGCCGCGGCGGCCGCCGAGCGGCAGCTCGCCGAGGGGCTGCTCAGGATCGGCGGGGCCACCCAGGCGGGCGCGGGGCGCCTCGTGTTCAACGCGTCCAGCTGGCCCCGCAGCGAGGTCGCCCACGTCCCCGGCGGCGCCGGCCGGCGGCTCGCGTACGCGGGCGCTGAGCTCCCGGCGGTGGACTTCCCCGACGGGTCCGCCCTCGTCCTGATGCGCGATGTCCCCGCGCTGGGCTACCTCGCGCTGGCCGAAGGCGAGCGGCCTCCTCGCCCGGTGGTGGACGACGGCGCGGCGCTCGACGCGCAGGCGGGAGCCTTCCACCTGGCGCTCGACTCGGCAACCGGCGCCATTCGGTCTCTCGTCGGCGGCGACGGCAAGGAGCGGGTCAACCCGGCCGCCTGGTCCGGGCTGAACCAGCTCGTGTACGTGCGCGGCGGCGCGCGCTCGGCGCTCTGGGCTGACAGGTCGCGCGACTACCTCAAGGCCCCGCCCGAGCTGGCCGTGGCGCAGGCGCAGCTCGTCGCCGCGCGCCGCGAGCGGCTTCCCGGGATCGGCGTGCGTCTCGTGGCGACCCGGCGCCTCGAGGGCTTCCCGTCGCTCACCTCGACCGTGACGCTGTACGACGAGCTCCCCTGGATCGACGTCGAGAATCGGCTTGCGAAGACCCCGACGCTCGAGAAGGAAGCCCTGTATGTCGCCTTCCCGTTCGCGCTGACCAAGCCCGTCGTCGAGGTCGAAGTGCCGCTCGGGCGCATGGCGGTGGAGCGCGATCAGCAGCCGGCGAGCTGCCGCGACTGGTTCTGCCACGCCCACTGGGTGTGGCTGCACGACGCCAGCAACGGCATCCTGTGGAGCGGGCCCGACACGCCGCTGTTCACGTTGAACGACGTGTTCCGCGGAGCCTGGCGGCGCCGCATCGAGCCGGACGGCACGCTGTTCGCCTACGCGATGAACAACTACTGGCACACGAACTACGCGGCGCGCCAGGGGGGCGAGCACGTCTTCCGGTTCCGCGTCTCGCTGCTCTCGCCCGGCGCCGAGCCGGCGGAGCCGGTGCGGCGCGGCTGGGCGGCGTGCGATCCGCTGTACGTGAGCGCGCCGTACACGGCGGCCGTGCCGGGGCCGCTCAACGCCAAGGCCGCCGCGCTCTCGCTGCCGGATCCCGGTGTCCTCGTCGTCGGCGCGAAGCCGGCCGACGACGGCGAGGGCGCGGTCGTGAAGCTGCTCGACGTGGCGGGCGCGCCGCGCTCCGTGACGATCCGGCCCGCGGCGTACACGTTTCGCGCGGCGCGGCGCGCGAACCTCGTTGAAATGAACGGCGACACGCTGGCGGTGACGCAGGACGGGTACGTCGCGCTGGACCTGCCCGCCTGGGGAGTGGGCGCCGCCCGACTCTTTACACCGCGGGAGGGGTCGGGTTAACTATCGGGCCATGGCGAAGCCAATCACGCTGGGCGAGCTGAAACACACCGAGTGGGGGAGCCCCGCCCGCATCCGACGCACCGTCAAGGACGAGCTGCGGGAGAATCTCATCTGCCTGCTCGAGAACGGCGCCCCCCTCTTCCCCGGGATCGTGGGCTATGAGGACACCGTGATCCCGCAGCTCGTCAACGGGATCCTCTCCCGGCACAACTTCATCCTGCTGGGCCTGCGAGGGCAGGCGAAGAGCCGCATCCTGCGCGCGCTCGTCACGCTGCTCGACGAGGAGATCCCGATCCTCGCGGGGAGCGAGGTGAACGACAACCCGTTCGCGCCGATCTCCAAGTACGGGCGCGAGCTCGTGAACGAGCACGGCGACCGCGCGCCGGTCGCCTGGCTGCCGCGCGACTCGCGCTACGTGGAGAAGCTCGCGACCCCCGACGTCACGATCGCCGACATTATCGGGGACGTCGACCCGATCAAGGCCGCGCGCGGCGGGCACTTGCTCTCGGACGAGCTGACGATGCACTTCGGGCTGTTGCCGCGCGCCAACCGCGGCGTGTTCGCGATCAACGAGCTGCCCGACCTCGCGGGGAAGATCCAGGTGGGGCTGTTCAACATCATGCAGGAGGGCGACGTCCAGATCAAAGGCTACCCCGTCCGCCTGAACCTCGATGTGGCGCTCGTGTTCACCGCGAACCCCGAGGATTACACCGCGCGCGGCAAGATCATCACGCCGCTCAAGGACCGGTTGGGCTCGGAGATCGTGACGCACTATCCGCACACAGTCGATCTGGGCGCGGCGATCACGCGCCAGGAGGCCTGGCTCGACCGCAACGGCCGGCCGCTGCGGCTGCCGGAGTTCATCGCCGAGCTGATCGAGCACGTCGCGTTCGAGGCGCGGGAGGACAAGCGGGTCGACCGCCGCAGCGGCGTGTCGCAGCGCTTGCCGATCAGCGTGCTCGAGAACGTCATATCGAACGCCGAGCGGCGGACGATCGCCACCAAAGAGAAGACCGTGGTGCCGCGCGTGTCCGACGTGTACGCCGCGCTTCCCGCCATCACGGGCAAGCTCGAGCTCGAGTACGAGGGCGAGTTGCAGGGCGCCGAGGCCATCGCGAAGGACCTGATTCGCCGCGCCGCAGGGAAGACGTTCGCGGCCCGCGTGGGCGGGGCGAACGTGGACGACATCGTGCACTGGTTCGACGAGGGCGGTGCGCTCAAGATCTCCACCGACGAGCGGGCCGAGACGGTGCTCAAGGGATTCAGCGTCGTGCCCGGTCTGCTCGACGTCGTCGACCAGGTGGGACTGGCGGGCAAGAAAGACCCGGGTACGCTGGTCGCGGCCTGCGAGCTGGTGCTCGAGGGACTCGTCGCCGAGAAGCGCATCTCGCGCAACGAGGAGCTGGGCTACGTGCGGGCGCGCCCCGATCCGAAAGGCCCGCCGTACGGGAAGACAGGGAGCGGGGGCGGGGGCGGGGGCGGGGGCGGACCGAATCTGTTCTCGTGAGACGTAAGCCGTAAGCCATAAGCCGTAAGTCACGCCGCTGACTTACGGCTTACGACTTATGGCTTACGGCTTATGTTCATCCTACCTCCCCTCCGGAGCCTCCATGGGCAAGCTCGTCTCCGCCGCCGTGCTCGGCGCCATCGCGTTTTCCGTGCTGCTCGCCGCCGCGCTGCTGCGCTCGCAGCGGCCCGGGCCCATCGTGTCGCTGCTGCGGTTCGCCGGGCTCGGGCTCGGGGCGCTCGCCCTCGCGCTCGCCGTCGGCTCCGCGATGGTCGTGATCGACCCGGGCGAGGTGGGCGTGCGGCACGCCTTCGGCTACGTGGACCCCACCCCGCTCTTGCCGGGCATCCGCGTCGTTCCGCCGTGGTCGTCGATCGAGCGCTACTCCACGCGCGAGGAGCAGTGGCCGCCGCGCAGCGACCAGATCGAGCAGATCGCGGCGCTGTCCAGCGAGCAGATGGGGACGACCGTCGAGGTCTCGATCCGCTGGCAGATCGACCCCCAGCAATCACCCAAGATCTTCACCGAGATCGGCGACGAGGAGCAGATTCGCGGCGCCGTGCGGAACGCCATCCGCAAGGGCGTGCGCGACGGCATGGTGCAGTACTCGATCAATGACATCGCCAAGCGCACCCAGATCGCGAACACGATGGAAGGGCTCGTGGACTCCGCCCTGGTGACGACGCCGCGCGCCGGCGGCGGCAAGTTCCGGATCGCCACCGTGACGGCGTTCTTCCTGCGCGACCTCCAGCCCCCCGCCCAGGTGGTCCAGGCGATCAACAACAAGATCGCCCAGGAGCAGCAGATCGAGACCGAGCGGCACCGCGTCGAGGTGGCGCGGCTGCAGACGGAGCAGCAGCGGCTCCTGAATCAAACGCTGTCGCCGGAGGCGCTCATGAAGCAGTGGATCGAGGTGCTGCACGACATGAAGAACTCCAACAACCTGATCATCTTCGTGCCGACTGAAGGCGGCATTCCGCTCCTCAACGTGGGCGAGCTGCGCAAGAACCTGAAGCCCTGAGATGGCCCCGCCCGTCATCACCGTCACGCGGCAGTACGGGTCCGGCGGCTCCGACATCGCGCGCCTCGTGGCCGAGCGCCTGCGGTGGGAGCTGGTGGACAACCAGTTCGTGGAGGAGGTGGCGCGGCGGGCCGGGGTGCCGCGGGACGAGGTGGCGCAGCGCGAGGAGCGGGCGCCGGGCCTGCTCGAGCGGCTCGCCCGCACCCTCGCGGTGGCCTCGCCGGAGATGTTCATCGCCCAGGCCGCCGTGCCGCGTGTCGAGCAAGACGAAGCGACGCTCGTGAAGATCACCGAGCGGGTGATCGCCGAGGCGGCGACGCACGGCCGGGTCGTGCTCGTCGGTCGCGGCGCGCAGGCGGTGCTCGGCAACCGACCGGACGCCCTGCACGCCTACGTCGTGGCCTCGAAGCCGTTCCGGATGAAGCTCGCGGTCGAGCGGCTCGGCGCCGACCCGGCGACCGTCGAGCGGGTGGTGGAGGAGACGGACCGCCAGCGCGACCAGTACGTCAAGACCTACTATGGCCGCCACCGCCACGACGTGACCAATTACGATCTGGTCGTGAACGCGGAGCGGCTCGGGTTCGAGGGCGCGGCGGGGCTGATCGTGGCGGAGGCGAGGCGACGGGGATGGAAGTGATTATGTTTTTCTCAGCTCCGGCACCCGCCACGCCGCCACCAGCACGACGAGCGCACTGACGAGCCCGCCCACCGCCACGGCGGCCGGAGCGCCGGCGTGCTCGGCGAACACGCCCGCCTGGAACGCGCCCAGCGGCGCCATCCCGACGAACACGAAGGAGTAGAACCCCATCACCCGACCGCGCAGCTGGTCGGGGACGAGCGTCTGCAACGTGGTGTTCGTGAGCGCGTTGTTCACGATCATCGCGCATCCGGCGAGCGCGAGCAGGCCCACCGACAGGACGAACACGCGTGACAGGGCGAACAGGCCGACGAGCACGCCGAACGCCACCCCGCCCGCGATGAGGAGCCGGCCCTTCGGAACGCGGCGGCTGTACACGGCGATCATCAGCGCCCCGAGCATCGCACCGATCCCCACCGCCGCCATCAGCGCGCCGTAGCCCGACGCTCCCGCCCGCAGCACGTCGCGCGCGAACACGGGCATCATCACGAGGAAGGGGAACCCGAAGATGCTGAGCAGCGCCGTCTGCACGACGAGCGTCGCGATGCGGCGGTCGCCACGAATGAACCGCACCACCTCCTGGAATCCCACCCAGGCGGACTGGTGCGCGGGCCGGGGCGCGTAGGGCGGAAGCCGCATCGCGAGGAGCCCCCAGATCACGGCCAGGTAGCTCACGCCGTTGAGAAAGAAGCACACTCCCACGCCCCAGGCGCCGATCAAGACGCCCGCGAGCGCCGGCCCGAAGACGCGGGTGGCGTTGAAGACCGACGAGTTGAGCGCGATCGCGCTCAGCAGGTCTTTCTTCCCCACCATCTCCACGAGGAACGACTGGCGCGTGGGGATGTCGAAGGCGTTCACGATCCCGAACAGTGCGGCGAGCGCGATCACCCACCCGACCGTCACGGTCTTCGTCCACACCAGCACCGCGAGGGCGAACGCCTCGAGCATCTGCAGCGTCTGCGTGAGCACCACGGTGCGGCGTTTGTCCACGCGGTCGGCGACGACGCCCGCGTACAGCGTGAACAGCAGCACGCCGAGCGAGCCGACCGCGGACACGAGTCCCACGAAGAAGGGAGAGTTCGTGAGCTGCAGCACCAGCCAGCCCTGGGCCACCGTCTGCATCCAGGTACCGGAGAGCGAGACGGCCTGGCCCAGGAAGAAGAGACGGAAGTTGCGATGCGACAGGGCGCCCAGAGGAGCGCCGCCGGCGGTCTCGGTCATTGCGGGAAAGCTCGCGGCGCGCCGATATTTGGGGTAGAGCGTCGATGCGTTACACCACCTACAGTCGCCACGTGCCCGAGTTGATCGACACGATCAACCTCCAGGGCCTGCTCGACCAGCTCGCCGACTTCCTGCTGCAGTCCGGCTTCGCCGGAGGCGCGTATTCCCACCCCTTCTGGGGCGAGTTCGGCGACGAGGAGCCCGACCGCTCGCTCGACGCGCTGCGCCAGGCGATCCTCCAGGCGCTCATGGACTCGGGCCAGCTGACTCCCGACATGCTCAAGGCGCTGCGGGGCGAGTCCACGGGCGACGCCGAGCGGGACGCCGACCTGCAGCGCCAGCTCGCCGAGCTGCTGGACAAGATCGTCCAGAAGCTGATCGAGGAGGGCTACCTCACGGTGAACGAGGCGCCCCGCATGCCGAGCGCCCAGCAGCCGCTGTTCGGGCCGGGCGGGATCGCGAAGGAAGCGGCGCAGCAGGTGCAGTTCAATCTCACCGACAAGGGCATCGACTTCCTCGGCTACCGCACCCTCAAGCACCTGCTCGGCTCGATCGGGAAGTCGAGCTTCGGCGCCCACGACACCGAGCACCTCGCGACGGGCATCGAGGCCGAAGCGGCGAGCAAGCAGTACGAGTACGGCGACGTGCTGAACCTGGACGTCAACGCCACGCTGCTGAACGCGATCAAGCGGGAAGGGCTGGGCGTCCCCATCAACCTGGAATACCGGGATCTCCGGGTACATCAGGCCGAGTACCGGTCCTCGTCGGCGACCGTCCTGATGCTCGACTGCTCGCACTCGATGATCCTGTACGGCGAGGACCGCTTCACGCCGGCGAAGAAGGTGGCCCTCGCCCTCACCCACCTCATTCGCACGCAGTTCCCCGGGGACACGCTGCGCGTCGTGCTGTTTCACGACACCGCCGAGGAGATCCCGCTCGCGCAGCTGGCGCGGGCGCAGGTGGGGCCCTATCACACGAACACCGCCGAGGGGCTGAAGCTGTCGCGCCGCATGCTGCTGTCGCAGCGCAAGGACATGCGCCAGATCATCATGATCACCGACGGCAAGCCGTCGGCGCTCACCCTCCCCGACGGCCGGATCTACGTCAACTCGATGGGGCTCGACCCGCAGATTCTCCAGGCCACCTACCGCGAGGTGGCGCTGTGCCGCCGCAACGGGATCCTGATCAACACCTTCATGCTGGCGCGCGACCGCAGTCTCGTGGAGTTCGTGAAGAAGGTGTCGGCGATCTGCCGCGGGAAGGCCTATTTCACGAACACGATGACGCTGGGGCAGTTCATCCTGATGGACTTCATGCGGCGGAAGACTCGACGGGTCTCCTAGGTCAGCCCAAATTGGGGCGCATGAGGCCGGAAGACCGCGCCCGAGAAGACATCGACCGCCAGCTAACAGCGGCGGGCTGGGTCGTGCAGGATCCGAACGCGGTCGATCTCCATGCTGCCCGTGGGATCGCCGTCCGGGAATTTCCGCTGGTCACGGGCCACGGCAAGGCCGACTATTTGTTGTACGTGGATCGCAAGGCCGTCGGCGCCGTTGAAGCCAAGAAGGCCGGCACGACCCTGAGCGCCGTCGAAATCCAGGCGGCCAAGTACAGCGAGGGCCTGCCAGCCACCTTGCCGGCCGCGCTCCGGCCCCTGCCCTTTCTCTATCAAGCAACGGGCGTCGAGACCCGGTTCACGAGCCTGCTCGACCCCGATCCCCGCAGCCGCGAGGTGTTTCACTTCCACCGGCCGGAGGTGTTCGCCGAATGGCTGACCGCCGAGCCGCTGTGGCTCCCGGCGAAGCACGCCCTCGACGGCAAGCCCGCGTCGCTGCGCCTGCGACTCCGCAATCTGCCTGCCGTGCCGGAGTCCGGCCTGTGGCCCGCCCAGCTCACCGCCGTGCGCAATCTCGAGAAGTCGCTCGCCGAGGACCGGCCGCGGGCGCTGATTCAGATGGCGACCGGCAGCGGCAAGACCTTCACGGCCGTCACCTCGATCTACCAGCTGGTGAAGCACGGCGGCGCCCGGCGGGTGCTCTTCCTTGTGGACCGCGCGAATTTGGGCCGTCAGGCTCTGCGCGAATTTCAGCAGTACGTCACGCCCGACGACGGGCGGAAATTCACGGAGCTGTACAACGTCCAGCGCTTGACGAGCAATCGGATCGACCCGGTTGCGCGCGTGTGCATCAGCACGATCCAGCGGCTGTATGCGATGCTGCAAGGCAAGGACTTGGCTGAAGAGGATGAGGAAGCTTCGCTCGCCGATCTGGACAAGGTGTACAAGAAGCCGACTCCGATCGCGTACAATCCGGCTATTCCGATCGAGACCTTCGATGTCGTGTTCGTGGACGAGTGCCACCGTTCGATCTACACGCTGTGGCGACAGGTGCTCGAGTACTTCGACGCGTTCCAGGTGGGGCTGACCGCGACGCCGTCCAAGCAGACGTTCGGTTACTTCAATCAGAATCTGGTGATGGAATACGGGCACGAGCAGGCGGTCGCGGATGGCGTGAACGTCGACTTCGACGTGTACCGCATCCGCACGCGCATCACCGAGCAGGGTTCCAAGGTCGAAGCAGGATTCTGGGTGGATCGGCGGGATCGCGAGACGCGCGCCCGGCGTTGGGACCGGCTGGACGAAGATCTGGACTACGATGCGGCGGCGCTCGATCGCGACGTGGTCGCACCCGATCAGATTCGCACGGCGATTCGCGCCTTCCGCGCCAAACTCTCTGAGATTTTCCCCGGCCGCACCGACGTTCCCAAGACGCTCATATATGCGAAGGACGACGCCCACGCCGAAGACGTCGTGCAAATCGTCAGGGAGGAGTTCGCCAAGGGGAACGACTTCGCTCAGAAGATCACGTATCGCACGGGGACGGCGCGCGTGGCCGAGCGCGTGCGCGGCCCGGACGGAACGGAGACCGAAGTTCTGTCGTGGAAGTCCACGGGCGTGAGGCCCGAAGACCTGCTCTCGTCATTCCGCAATTCCTACAACCCACGCATCGCCGTCACCGTGGAAATGATCGCCACCGGCACCGACATCCGGCCGCTCGAGGTCGTGATGTTCCTGCGACAGGTGCGCAGCCGCAACCTGTTCGAGCAGATGAAGGGCCGCGGGGTGCGGGTGATCAACGACACCGATTTCCAGGCCGTGACGCCCGACGGGGGGTCGAAGGACCGCTTCGTGATCGTGGACTGCGTGGGCGTGACGGAGCAGGAGCTGAGCGACACGTATCCGCTGGAGCGGCGGCCCACGGTGTCGCTCGAGAAGTTGTTTCAGGCGGTGTCGTTCGGCAGCACCGATCCCGACGTGCTCTCGACGATCGCGGGGCGGCTGGCGCGGCTCGACCGCCAGCTCTCGGCGGCCGAGCGGGCGGCGGTGGAGCGGACGGCGGGACGGCCACTCGGGGCAATCGTGTCGAGCCTCGTCGCAGCGGTGGACCCCGACCGCCGCACGGACCCGCTCGTCGAGGACGCCGTGCGACCGCTTGCGAATCCCGCGCTACGCCAGCAGCTGCTCGACCTCAAGCGCTCCAAGGAGCAGATCATCGACACGGTCAGCGCCGACGAGGTGCTCGAGGCGGGGTTCTCAGCCGCCGCGAAGGAACGGGCGCAGGCGCTCGTGACGTCGTTCGAGGCATTCATCAAGGAGCACAAGGACGAGATCACAGCGCTCCAGGTGCTGTACTCGAAGCCCTACGGCCGGCGCCTGACGTTCGAGGACATCAAGGCCTTGGCGGAGGCCATTCAGGCGCCGCCGCGGCAGTGGACGGCCGAGCGGTTGTGGCAGGCGTACGAGACGTTGTTCGCGTCGCGGGTGCGCGGCGCGCCCGCGCGGGTGCTCACGAACCTCGTTTCGCTCGTGCGGTTCGCGCTGGCGCACGACGAGCTGGTGCCCTTCCCGGACGTAGTCACCGAGCGGTTCGCGGGGTGGCTGGCGCAGCAGGAGCAGCGCGGGCGGCAGTTCACGCCGGAGCAGCGGCAGTGGCTCGAAGCCATTCGGGACCACGTGGCGGCGAATCTGGAGGTGCGGCCGGAGGATTTCGAGTATGCACCGTTTGCCCAACGCGGCGGCTTGGGGGCGGCGCATCGGGTGTTCGGGAAGGATCTTAAGCCGCTGCGCGATGAGCTGACGGGAGTGTTGGCGGCGTGAGGGTTGGAACCGCCGAAAGCCTGCCCCGAGGGTGGACTTCGGCCAGCCTCGGACAACTCGGCGACTACCTGAATGGCAGAGCGTTCAAGAAGGACGAGTGGTCCGATAAGGGCCGCGTGATAATTCGAATTCAAGACCTGACTGGTAGCGGTAGCGCACCCAACCGTTTTGAAGGGAGCGTGGAGTCGCGTTACGAGGTTCGTCGTGGAGACTTTCTGATTTCGTGGGCTGCAACCCTTGGAGCCTTCAGGTGGGCCGGCTCGGACGCCGTCCTGAATCAGCACATCTTCAAGGTCAATTCTTTCATCGACAAGGCGTTTCACTTCTACTTGGTCCAGGCCATCCTAGCCGACCTGCAGCGCCAGGCACACGGCTCGGGGATGGTGCACATCACCAAGTCGAAGTTTGACCAAACGCGGGTTCAGGTCCCGCCCCTTGCCGAGCAGCACCGTATAGTCGCCGCCATCGAGGAGCACCTCTCGCGGCTCGACGCCGCCGTGGCCGCGCTCGAGCGTGTCCGCGCCGCGCTGTCTCGCTACCGGGCGGCGGTGTTGAAGGCGGCGTGCGAGGGGAGGCTGGTGGGGACAGAGGTTACACCGGCGGCGCTGTGGTCGCAGGTAACCGTGGGGCAAGTTGCGACAGAAGTGCGTTACGGCACCTCCGCGAAAGCGTCAGAGAACGGGAACGGCGTACCGGTGCTACGAATGGGCAACATTGTGGATGGTGGGCTCGACGTCCGATCGTTGAAGTTTCTTCCCCGTGAACACGATGAGTTCCCGGCTCTGCTCCTGGAGCGCGGCGATGTCCTCTTCAATCGGACGAATTCACCCGAGCTGGTCGGGAAGACGGCGGTGTACCGGGGCACGCCTTCTCCGTGCTCGTTCGCTTCCTATCTGATTCGAATCCGCCTTGCTCCAGACTGCCTCCCAGACTTCCTCGCGTTTACGCTCAACTCCGTGGTGGGACGGGACTGGATCAGAAGCGTCGTAAGTCAGCAAGTGGGGCAGGCGAACGTGAGCGGCGGGAAACTCAAGAACTTCTCGTTCACCTTGCCACCAGTTACAGACCAGCAACGCATCGTCGCCGAGGTCGACCGCCGCCTCTCCCTCGCCGACGCCGCGGAGCGCGCCGTCTCGGCCGGCCTCGTCAAGGCCAAGCGGCTGCGCCAGGCGATCCTCAAGCGCGCCTTCGAGGGCAAGCTCGCCCCGCAGGACCCGAACGACGAGCCGGCGAGCGTGCTGCTGGAGCAGATTCGGGCGGTGAGGGCGAGCGCCGCCCCCACAGCAGGGCCCAGAGAGGGGAGGCGCCGCAAGGCTGCAAAGAAATGATGTTGACACGCGATACCCGGCGCGCAACCTTACCATATTCAACGAGGTAGCATAGGGGGAGGCATCATGGCTCACACCATCCGCCTGGCCGACCTTCAGGCCCTTTCCCCCGCTGAACGGCAGGAGGTTCTCGACCGCCTTGCCGCTGATGCTGTCGGCCCTGCCAATGGCCTCGCCGCCGCCGCCGTCGCGAAGATCCGGGAGTACGAGCGCCGCTACGAAATGACGACCGCCGTCCTACTGGAGCGGCTCGGCAAAGGCGAAATCCGCGAGACGGCGGAGATTGCCGAATGGCTCTTCTGGGTCAACGTGCAGCGGGGCGGCGGTGGGGAAAAAGCACGGCCCAAATAAGCTGTCGAATTATCTCGAAACGCACGATACCGTCATGCAGCAGTTCGTTTCGAGAGGGTTCGTCCTCTCGAACGAGCTGTCGTTCTGGCCGTACGGGGAGGGGTTGTTCGTCATCACGGGAGACGTGCGGTGCCTCGGCCGCATCACGCTCCGGGTCGCAAAGGTCCTGGAGGTAGTGGGCGGCGACCGGCGCACCCCCCTAGTGCAAACAGTCGCGTACTCCTACAACGCCTCCGTCGAGGGCATGGGCAACATCCTGCGATACGACAGTCCACACTCCGAGCAGCATCGGCCGACGCACCACGTTCATCGGTACGATGTGCTCGCCGGCGACCTAGAGGGAACCGTTGAGGAGGTGGCCCATAACGCCTGGCCGACGATTGGCGATGTATTGACGGAGCTGCAAGAGTTCTACTATGAGAACTTCGACAAGCTCCCCCAGGGCTGAATGACCGCCCCCTCCGCCGCCATCGTCCAGAAGCTCTGGAGCTACTGCAACGTCCTCCTCGACGCAGGCCTGACCTATCTCGACTACACGGAGCAGCTCACCTACCTGCTCTTCCTCAAGATGGCGCACGAGCGCACCGAGGCGCCGTGGAACCAACCCTCGCCCGTGCCCGCCGAGTTTGCCTGGCCCACGCTCGCAGCGAAGGACGGCGACGAGCTCGAGGCGCACTACCGACACACTCTCGAGCAACTGGGGCGCAAGCCGGGGATGCTCGGCCTCATCTTCCGGAAGGCGCAAAACAAGATCCAGGACCCGGCGATCTTGCGGCGGCTCGTCGTCGATCTGATCGGCCGCGAGGCGTGGAGCGCGCTCGATGCCGACGTGAAGGGCGACGCATACGAAGGTCTGCTCGAGCGCACCGCCCAGGAAGGCGCACGCGGCGCGGGCCAATACTTCACCCCCCGGCCCTTGATCCGCGCGATCGTGGACGTGATGCGCCCTGCGCCGCGACAGACCATCGGCGATCCGGCGTGCGGCACCGGCGGATTCCTCCTCGCCACACACGACTTCATCGTCCGGAACCACCCGAACCTGTCCCGCGACGAGAAGCGGCAGCTGCGCCTGGAGACACTGCGCGGCGTCGAGATCACCGAGAGCGTCGCGCGGCTGTGCGCGATGAACCTCATGCTCCACGGCATCGGGCCGACGAACGGCGACGTCGAGCCGCCGGTCAAGATCGATGACAGCCTGCGCGCGGACCCCGGGACACGATTTGATCTCGTGCTCACAAACCCGCCCTTCGGCAAGAAGTCGAGCATCCGCGTGATCAACGAGGAAGGGGTCGAGGAGCGTGAGGCGCTGACGGTCGTGCGGGACGACTTCTGGGCCTCAACCTCCAACAAGCAGCTCAACTTCGTGCAGCACGTGCGCACGCTGCTCAAGATCAACGGGCGCGCCGCGGTCGTGGTCCCCGACAATGTGCTGTTCGAGGGCGGAGCGGGCGAGACGATTCGGCGCAAGCTCTTGGCCGAGAGCGACGTACACACGCTGCTGCGTCTGCCGACGGGCGTGTTCTACGCGCAAGGCGTCAAGGCCAACGTGCTGTTCTTCGACAAGAAACCGGGAGCTGAAACGCCCTGGACGAAACAACTCTGGATCTACGATCTGCGGACCAACAAGCACTTCACCCTGAAGACGAACCCCCTCGCGAGGGGCGACCTGGATGAGTTCGTTGCATGCTTCAAGCCTGAGAACCGGGCGCAACGCGTGCCGAACTGGACGGAAGCGAACCCTGAGGGACGCTGGCGGTCCTTCACCTATGAAGAGCTGGTCGCCCGCGACAAGGCGAGCCTCGACATCTTCTGGCTCAAGGACAAGGATCTCGAGGACCTCGATGCGCTTCCCGAGCCCGACGTGCTGGCCGATGAGATCGCGGAGGACCTTCGGACAGCGCTGGAACAGTTCAATGCCTTGGGCGAAGATCTGCGCGACCGCGGCTAGCCCGCAGGTTGGCACCGATGAGGATCGGATCGGTACGCCCCATGCGCGGTAATACAGCCCGACGCCCGCGGCCGGCGACTGCGCGATGCGCGTCGCCAAGCGTCGCGCGAGGGGGTCGAGACGCTGCCCCAGCGCCGAAGCCCACGGCCAGAAGCCGAGCAACATCAAGCGGGGTCTGAACATGCACAGGAGAATTACTGACGGCTGATGGCTGACGGCCGATGGCTGGTTAAATTGCTTCCGTGAGCGAGTTCGTCTTCGGCACCCACAATGCCGCGTTCGTGCAGGTGATGTACGAGCAATACCTGCGCGACCCCGCCTCGGTCGGCGAAGAGTGGCGGCAGCTGTTCGATAACGGTCGACTCGCTGACCTCCCGGTGATCCCCACGAGCCGTGCGGAAGCGTTGCGGAGCGGGGAGCAGGGAGCGGTACCTTCCGCTGCACCGCCCAGTACCGCTCCCCGCTCCCCGCTCCCGGCCGGGTTAACCCCGATCACCGGACCGGCGGCTCGCCTGGTTCAGAACATGACGGACTCGCTGTCCGTCCCGACGGCCACGTCCTTCCGCGAGATCGTGGTCGACACGCTGGACGCGCGGCGCCGGGAGCTGAACGCGCGGCTCGCGGCGAGCGGCCAGAAGATCTCCTATACCCACCTCATCG
>WNGG01003413.1_pt1 | contig 36276 bp, 32 predicted proteins | sample 5400661 | NCBI WGS metagenome assembly WNGG01 (sample SAMN13153372, study PRJNA577476) | soil metagenome | isolation source: 100 cm soil or saprolite under Garry oak tree replicate 1 | place: USA:California | collected 2016-06-15
AGAGCCCAGAACGGGTAGTACGGCAGGAACAGGAAGTTCGCAATCGCACTGAGCGAGACCAGCGCGATCGCGACCGCCCGGGCCCACGTGTCGCCCCGCAGCACGAAGAAGCCGCCAATCACCAGCAACGCGCCGAACGCCAGGTGAATCCATCCCCACCTGGACACGTCGAAGGTGAGCAGGTAGTTCGGCGCGCTGACGAAGAACTTGTCCTTGACGATCGCGGTGATCCCGGCGATCACCTGGAACACGCCGGCGATCATCATGAGCACCGCCGCAAAGACCGTGCCGCCGACGGCCCAGCCGGAGACCTCCCGGCTGCCATCGCCCCGGTCCATCTGATCCCGACGATCCATGCGCTCTGCGCGGTCCCAGTCGGTCGTGGTGCGCTCTGACATGTGGATTCCCCCCTCCACGGTCCGCAAGGTGCGGCATGGGGCACGGTCCCACCAGCCTGGGTGAGTCGTGATCACCCGGATGGGATGAATTTGCGGGCCCCGGTCGACCCGGCAACAGGCCACCGGCGGGATCAGCCCGCGGGCGGGGTGTGCTGGTAGAGCGCCTTGCTGGCGGTATAGGCGTGCTTGTCCATCGCCAGCGCCTGCTGGTGGATGGCGGCCAGCCCGGGCTTGTCGAGATGGACGACCTTGACCAGCGACAGGGTCTCCTTGTCCTTGTCCTTGTCCTGGCTCCCGGCGAAGTCGACGCGGACGTTGCCCACCTGGGCCGCGTAGTACTTCTGCTGGTGCGCGCCCGGCTCCGACGGGCTCCACTCGTCGGTGACCAGCACGTTGTCGTAGCAGCGCACCGGGACGCAGGTCCGCTGCCCGGTATGGAGCACCTTGGCGGTGTCGGAGAAGTCGATCTTGGGCGCCCATCCCTGGAGATACTGGGGCGTCCCGACCTGCGGCTCGGCCCGCATGAGGATGCCGGCCCGTGCGCCGGCCTGCCCGACGATCCAGGTGTCCGGAGCGCCGGTGAACTTCCTGTCCTCCCACTCCTCGGGGTACTCGCCGAAGCTCCAGACCGTGCCGTTGTCGTCCTGCGCCTGGAAGGCCAGCTCCGACTCGGTGAGCTGGCCGGCGTTGTAGTCGCGGTCCAGGACAACCACGGTGGGCACGCCGTCGATCACCTTGGTCAGGTCGGTGACGGTGAAGACCACGCGGTGCTCGACCCTGCGGTCCTCCTCGTTGATGTAGCCGCGGTAGACGAGCTGGGTGCCCGGCTGCAGCGGCATCCACTGGTTGTCGATGGCGGTCGGGTCGTGGAAGCTGCCGCGGTCGAAGTCCTTGTCGGTGACGTTCTGCGCGGCGTGCGGGGTGGACGTGGGCGCGCCGGGCCCGCCGGACCCACCCGATCCGCAGGCGGCCAGCGCCAGGGCCGTCGCCACCACCGCCGCGAGCGCGGTGACCCGTCTGATCATGATGCCTTCCCCTCCGATCGACTGGAGCGCCTGCCGAAGCGCAGGTAGAGCGAGGGCACGACGAACAGGTTGAGCAGGGTCGAGGTGAACAGGCCGCCGAGGATGACGACCGCCAGTGGGTGCTCGATCTCGTGGCCGGGGATCTGGCCGGCGACCACCAGCGGCACCACCGCCAGCCCGGTCGCCAACGCGGTCATCAGGATCGGCGAGAGCCGCTCTCGAGCGCCGCGCAGGACCAGCCCCGGACCGAAGGACTCGCCCTCGTGCTGCTCCAGGTGCTGGTAGTGGTTGATCAGCAGGATGCCGTTGCGGGCGGCGATGCCCATCACCGTGAAGAAGCCCACCAGCGAGCCCAGCGACAGCACCCCGCCGCCGATGTAGGCGGCCAGCACTCCACCGACCAGCGCCATCGGCAGCGTCAACAGCGTCAGCGTCGACAGCCGCCAGCTCCCGAAGGCCATCCGCAGCAGCAGCAGGATGCCGATCAGCGCGGCCACCGCGTACAGCAGCAGGTTGCGCTGGGCGGCCTGCCGCTCCTGGTACTCGCCGAGCAGCTTGGTGTCGTAGCCGCGCGGGAACGACACCTGGCGCAGGCGGGTCGAGACGTCGCGCGCGACCGAGCCGAGGTCGCGGCCGCGCACGTTGGCGCCGACGTCGATGCGGCGCGAGTTGTTGTCGCGCTCGATGAGGTTGGGTGCCGGCCGCACCCGCACGCTCGCCACGTCGCCCAGGCGCACCTGCCGGCCGCTGGGCGTGTCGATCGGCAGGTCCTCGATGTTGGTGAGGCTCCGGCGGGTCCTCGGGGTGCTCCAGATCTGCACGTCGTAGGTTTTGCCGCCGCGGAAGACGTCGGCGACCTCCTCGCCCGACACCAGCGTGGCGGCCGCCCTGCGGGCGTCGCCGGGCTTGATCCCGTAGCGCCTGGCGGCCGCCAGGTTCACCTCGACGTCGACCTGCGGCACCTCGACCTCGAAGTCGGCGTGCGCCTCGACCACGCCGGGGACCCCGGACATGACCTTCTCGACCTCGGCGGCCTTGTCGCGAAGGACCGCCAGGTCCTGGCCGTAGATGCGCACCACCAGGGCCTCGCTGGTGCCGGTCAGCACCTCCTTGATGCGCTCGTTGAGGTAGGTCTGCACGTCGGTGTAGAGGCCGGGGTAGCCCGAGACGACCCGCTGGATGGCTGCGAGCGTCTTGTCGTAGTCGGCCTTGGGATCCACGCTGACCCAGTTCTCACCGGCGTTGACGCCGACCACCTCGTCGGCGAGCAGCGCCTGGCCGATGTGGGAGCCGAAGTTGCGCACGCCCGGGATGGACCGCAGCTCGCGGCTGCCGCGCTCGACGATCCGCACCTCCTCCGGGTGGGAGGTCCCGGGCGCGGTCACCCAGTGCATCAGGAAGTCCCGCTCCTTGAAGGTGGGGAACAGCGACTCCCCGAGCGAGGGCACCACCGCGATCCCGGCCGCCACCACCACCGCCACGGTCGCGTACGCCCACACGGGCCGCTGCACGACCCTGGACAGCGCCGCGGTGTAGCCGCGCTGGAGCCAGCCGACCACCGGGGACCCGCGCCGCTCCAGCGGCGCCCCACGCAGTAGCAGCAGCGCCAGCGCCGGCGTCACCGTCAGCGCCACCACCAGCGAGGCCAGCACCGCCAGCGCGTAGGAGAGCGCCAGCGGGCGGAAGAACGCCCCGGTCAGCCCCTGGAGGAAGTAGACCGGCACGGCCGCCACGACGATGATCAGGGTCGCGTAGATGATCGGGCCGCGGACCTCGAGCGAGGACTCCAGGACGATCGACGCGGTCGACTTGTCGGTCCCCTCGCGCCGGTACTGGCGCAGCCGCCGCACGATGTTCTCGATGTCGACGATGGCGTCGTCGACCACCACCCCGACGGCGATCACCAGCCCCGCCAGGACCATGGTGTTGATGGTGGCGCCGCGCGCGTAGAGCGCCAGTCCCGCCGCCATCAGCGACAGCGGGATCGACACCAGGCTGATCAGCGCGCTGCGCCACTCGAACAGGAACAGGCCGAGGACCAGCACCACGAACAGGCAGCCCAGCAGCAGGGCGGTGGTGAGGTTGTGGATCGACGACTCGATGAAGGAGGCCGGCCGGAAGATGGTCGGGTCGACGTCGATGCCGCTCAGGCCGGGCCGCAGCGACGCCAGCGCCGCGTCCACGCCGCGGGTCACGTCCAGGGTGTTGGCCCAGGGCAGCTTCTCGACCACCAGCATCAGGCCGGGGCCGTCGTTGATGACCGCGTCGCCGATCAGCGGCTGGTGGTCCTCCACCACCCTGGCGACGTCACGCAGGCGCAGCTCCTTGCCGTCCTGGTTCTGGATGGTGATCTGGGAAAGGTCCTTTGGGGTCACCACCGGCAGCACGTGCCGAACCTGGAGCCGCTGGTTGGGTGTCTCGATCGAGCCGCCGGTGCCGACCACCGAGCCGCCCGAGAACTGCAGGATGCCGACGTCCAGCGCATCCGAGGTGGTCTCCATCACCCGTTCCAGCGAGACGTGGTGGGAGCGCAATCGCTCCGGGTCGGCCTGCACCTGGAGCATCTGGAGCCGTTCGCCCCAGATCGCGACGTTCGCCACACCCGGCACCCGCAGCAGCCGGGCCCGGATCGTCCAGTAGGAGATCATCGACATGTCGATCAGCGAGCGGGTCCTGGAGGAGAGCCCGATCTTCATGACCCGGCTGGTCGCCGACACCGGCTGCATCATGAACGGCGGGCTCGCCCAGGTGGGCAGGGTGGGGACCACCGTGGCGATGCGCTCCTGCACGAGCTGGCGCGCGTGGATGAGGTCGGTTCCCTGCTTGAAGATCAGCTCGATGGAGGAGAGCTGGGGGACCGACTTGGAGCGCAGGTCGTCGAGCCCAGGCACCCCGCTCAGCGCGTCCTCCAGGGGGACGGTGATCAGCGACTCCACGTCGGCGGCGGTGAGCCCCAGGCAGGGGGTCTGAATCTCCACGCGCGGCGGCGCGAACTCGGGGAACACGTCCACGGGGATGTCGTGGAGCCGCACGATGCCGAGCGCCATCATGGCCGCGGCCAGCGCCACCACGATGTAGCGGAACCTGAGGCTCGACCCGACGATCCAGCGCATCATCGGCGCGGGCCCCCTAGTCTCCGCCGACGCCGAGCTCGGCGCCGAGCAGCTCCTCGGAGCCGACGGTCACGATCGTGGTGCCCGCGCGCGGGCCGCTCGCCAGGATCGCCTGGTCGCCCTCGATGCGCTCGACGGTGATCCGCTGCCGGACGAACGTCAGCGACCTGATGCTGGTGTAGACCCAGGTCCCGCCGTGCTCGTCGTACAGCACGGCATCGTAGGGGACCACCGTGCGTCCGTCCCGCCCGGCGCGGACCTCGGTGGTCCGCAGGCCGATCCGTGCGGCCGCGTGCTGGGACAGCGTCACCCGGGCGAGGTCCGAGCCCTCGATGTGCTCGACCTTGGCCGCGGAATGGCTGAAGCTCTCGGGCTCGCCGCTGCCACTGCCCGAGGTCCTGGCGCACCCCGTGAGCGCCAGCCCGGCGACCAGCAGCCCGGCGACCAGCAGCCCGGCCACCATCGACCGCCTACACCGCCGCATCCTGCTCCCTCCTCTCGGAGACGGGCCCGAACCGCAGGTAGGCGAGCGGGACGACGAACAGGCTGACCAGGGTCGAGGTCACCAGCCCGCCCGCCACCACCACGGCCAGGGGGCGCACGGTCTCCAGGCCCGGCCTGCTGCCGAAGACCAGGAACGGCAGCAGGGCGAGCACGGTCGCCAGCGCGGTCAGCACGATCGGCACCAGCCGCTCCCGCGAGCCGCGCAGCACCAGCCCGGGGCCGAACGGCGCTCCCTCGTCCCGTTCGAGCTGCTGGTAGCGGCGCAGCAGCACCAGCCCGTTGCGGGTGGCGATCGCCAGCACCGTGAACAGGCCGGCCAGCAGCGCCAGCGAGCTGATCTGCCCGGCCGCCGCCGCGGCCGCCACGCCCCCCACCAGCGACAGCAGCAGCGTCACGAACAGCAGGGTGGCCAGGCGCCAGCTCCCGAAGGCCGCCTGGAGCAGCAGGAACACCAGCACCGCCGCGGCGATCCCCACGCCCACCGAGCGGCCCAGCGGGTCCTGGCGGGCGGTGTTCGGGCGGAGCAGCTCCGCGTGGTATTCGAGCGGCATCGGGATGGTGGCGAGGCCGCGCTTGACTTCGCCGGCCACGGCGTTCACCGAGCGGCCGCGCACATCCGCGGCGACGTCGATGCGGCGTGACACGTCGTCGTGCTCGATGACGTTGGGGTCCGGCCGGATGCGCACCTGGGCGACCTGCCCGAGGCGCACGTGGCCACCGCTCGGCGTGTCGATCAGCAGGTCGCGGATGCTGTTCAGGCTGTGGCCGGTGGAGGGCGTGCCCCGCACGACCACCTCGAAGATCTTCTGCTCCTCGAAGAGGCTGCCGGCCACCAGGCCGGACAGCAGGGTGGCGGCCGCTCGGCGCACGTCGCCCGGCTTGATCGCGTGGCGCTGCGCCTCGGCCAGGTTCACCTCGATCTCCACCGTCGGCTCGTCGGGCGGGACGTCCAGCCGCGGCGCGACCACGCCGTCGGTGTGGGCGAGCAGGTTGCGCACTTCCTCGGCCTTGGAGCGCAGCACGCCCAGGTCCTGGCCGTAGACGCGCACGGTGAGCGCGTTGGCGGCGCCGCCCTGTGCCTCGTCGAGCCGCTCCTGCGGGTAGGTCAGGACGCTGTCGCGCAGGCCGGGGTAGCCGTCGACGACCTTGCGAATCGCGGACACGGTCGCCTGGTAGTTGGCCTTGGGGGCGATGTTGACCCACAGCTCGCCGGCGTTGACCTCGACCACCTGGTCGGAGGTCACGGCCCGCCCGACGTGCGCCCCGACCGCGCTGACGCCGGGAACCGACCGCAGCTCGTGGGTGGCGAGCGCGGTGATCCGGTCCATCTCGGGGCGCGAGGCGCCCGGCGCGCCCTCCCAGCGGATCAGCAGGTCTCTGTCGTGGAGCGGCGGAACCAGCGGGCCGCTCCCGAGCTGCGGCGCGGCCAGCAGCCCGGCCAGCGCGATCACGCCGACGACCGGGTAGGCGCCCCGCCAGCGGGCGACGAAGCGCGACAGCGCCACCGTGTACCCGCGCTGGAGCCAGGCGGAGAGCGGAGACGGCCGCCGCTCCACCGTCCGGTCCCCGAACAGCAGCAGCGCCAGCGCCGGGGTGACCGTCAGCGCCACCACCAGCGAGGCCAGCAGCGCCAGCGCGTAGGCGGCCGCCAGGGGGCGCAGGAACGAGCCGGTCAGGCCCTGCACCAGCAGTGTCGGCACGGCCGCCACCACCAGGATCAGGGTGGCGTGGACGACCGGGCCGCGCATCTCCACCGAGGCGTCCAGCACCACCGCGGCGGCGGACCGCTGGTCCCCCTGGAGGCGCCGCTCGCGCAGGCGGCGCCGGATGTTGTCGAGGTCGATCACGGCGTCGTCGATCACCACCCCGAGCGCGACCACCAGGCCGGCCAGGACCATGACGTTGAAGGTGGCTCCCCGCGCCTGCAGGACCAGCGCCGCCACCACCAGCGACAGCACCATCGCCACCAGCCCGATCAGCGCGCTGCGCCAGTCGAAGAACGCGAAGCCCAGCAGCGCGATCGCCAGCGCCAGCCCGACCAGCAGCGCCAGACCGACGTCGCGGATGGCGGACTCGATGAAGCTGGCCGGCCGGAAGATGGTGGAGTCGGTCTGGATGCCACCCAGCCCGGGCGCCAGCGCGGCCAGCGCCGCGTCCACGCCGCGGGTGACCTCCAGGGTGTTGGCCCTCGGCAGCTTGGAGATCACCAGCAGCAGGCTGGGCCCGTCGGAGACCAGGGCGTCGCCGATCAGCGGCTGGTGGTCGGAGACGACCCTGGCGACGTCGCCCAGCCGCAGCTTGCCCTTGGTGTCCTCGACGGTGACCTGCGCCAGGTCGCGGGGCGTGCTGATCGGCAGGTCGTGCTGGATGCCGAGCCGCTGGTTGGGGCTGTCGACGAACCCGCCGGTCCCGGGGGTGGAGGCCTCCACGAAGCTCAGCGGCGACACCCACAGCGCGTTGCCGGTGGTGGTGAGCACCTGGTCGAGCGAGACGCCCCGCTTCCGCAGCCGCTCCGGGTCGACCTGGACCTGGAGCTGCTGGTCCCGCTCACCCCAGATGGCGACGTTGGCGACCCCCGGCACACCCATCAGGCGGGGCCGGATCTTCCACCGGGCCAGCACCGACATCTGGATCAGCGACAGGTCCCTGGAGGTGAGGCCGATCATCATGACCCGGCTGGTCGAGGAGGTCGGCTGGAGCATCACCGGTGGCTTGGAGACGTGCGGGATGCCGACCGCCGCCTGGGTCATCCGCTCCGCGACGAGCTGGCGGGCGCGCTGGAGGTTGGTCCCCGGTTCGAAGACCAGATCGATCGAGGACAGCCCCGGGATCGACTCGGAGTGGATCGTCTTCAGCCAGGCCACCCCGTTGAGCAGGTCCTGCTCCATCGGGACGGTGATCATCTGCTCGACCTCGTTGGCCGACAGGCCGAGCGCCTCGGTCTGGATGCGCACCTGTGGCGGCGAGAACTCCGGCAGGACGTCGACCGGGGCGCGCCCGAGCTGAACGCTCCCGAGCAGGATCAGTGCCGCGGCGACCGGCACGACCAGGAGTCTGAACTTCAGACTGGAGCCAACGATCCATCGCAGCATGCTCCCTCTTCGGCAGCTCTGCGCGTTGCCTGAATTCTTCTGATCGAGTCGACCGAGCTGTTCAGGATCACCGGCCGGTTCGCGACCGTTCGGCGGCGCTTACCGCTTGCGGGCGACGGCCCCGTAGACCGAGACCGCGGCGTCGCTCGGCTGGTTCGCCGGGTCGGTGCCCGGGTCGGGACGCCGGCGGGGGAGCGACCGCACGATCGCCAGCTCAGGCCAGCCGGACGAGCTCCTCCGGTGACAGCCGCAGCGCGGCCGCGGCGACGTTCTCCTCGAGGTGCGCGACCGAGGAGGTGCCGGGGATGGGCAGCATCACCGGCGAGCGCGCGAGCAGCCAGGCGATGGCGACCTGCGCCCCGCTGGCGTCGTGCGCGGCCGCCAGGCGCTCGAGCTGGCGGGTGCGGGTGAGGGCGCCGCCGCCGAGCGGCCTCCAGGGGAGGAAGGCGATGCCCTCCCGCTGGCACGCTGCGAGCACGTCGTCGCCGCCGCGGGAGCCGAGGTCGTAGCGGTTCTGGACCGAGACGATCCCGGTGACGGCTTGCGCCTGCCGGAGCTGGCCGGCGCTGACGTTGGAGACGCCGATCATGCGCACCTTGCCCTCACCCTGGAGCTCGACCATCGTCCCGAGCGATTCCTCGATCGGCACCCTGCGGTCGACGGTGTGGAGCTGGTAGAGGTCGATCGTCTCGGCCCGCAGCAACGTCAGGCTCCGCTCGCAGTCGCGCCGGATGGTCGCGGGCCTGCCGTCCGGGAACCAGATGCCCGGGCCGCGGCGCTGGAGCCCGCTCTTGGTGGCGATCACCAGGCCGTCGGGATACGGGTGCAGCGCCTCGGCGATCAGCCGCTCGCTGACCTCGGGACCGTACGAGTGCGCCGTGTCGATGAAGTTGACGCCCAGCTCGACCGCCCTGCGCAGCACGCGCAACGCCTCGGGCCGGTCGTCCGGTTCGCCCCAGATGCCGGGGCCGGTGATCCGCATCGCGCCGAAGCCGAGGCGGTTCACCACCACCTCGCCGCCCAGTGTGACCTGCCCGCCCATGGCGGCGGGCAGCCCCTCCCACTCAGATGTCATCCGTAAACCCCGTCCATGCAATCCCCCTCGGAGCGCCCTTACGACTTGTCGAGGTGATGTTCGCTCACCACGTCACGAATATCCTGGCAGACGGTACGGTCCTGAGCGTGGTGAGGAGGCCGGGGCCGATGAAGCAGCCGCGCGGTGCCCATCTGGTTGGGAGCGTCCCGCTGGAGGTCGCCGCCATCATCGAGAGCGTCGCCCTCCAAGGGGTGGAGGACCCCCATGCCTGAGGGATCCCGGCCCGCGGCACCCGACCCGGACGGGCGCCGCCGCGACCTGCGAGCCGACTGCGAACGCTGCTTCGGGCTGTGCTGTGTCGCGCCGGCCTTCTCCGCCTCGGCGGACTTCGCCATCGACAAGCCCGCCGGGCAGGCCTGTCCGAACCTGCAAGCCGCCTTCCGCTGCGGCATCCATCAGCGTCTCAGGCAGCGGGGCTTCCCAGGCTGCGCCGCCTACGACTGCTTCGGCGCCGGCCAGAAGGTCGCCCAGGTCACCTTCGGCGGGCAGGACTGGCGGCGTGCCCCGCACACCGCCACGCGGATGTTCGAGGCCTTCGCGATCATGCGGCAGCTCCACGAGCTGCTCTGGTACCTGACCGAGGCGCTGCGCCTGCAACCGGCCCGCCCGCTCCACGGCGAGCTCGGCCGCGCCCTGGAGGAGACCGAACGCCTCACCGAGCTGCCTTCCGACGCGCTCCTGGAGCTTGACGTGGCGGCACACCGGCGAGCCGTCAATGCGCTGCTGCTCCGCGCGAGCGAGCTGGTGCGGGCCGGCCTCCGGCCCCAGCCGATCGACCGCAGGGGCGCCGACCTCATCGGAAAGGACCTCCGGGGAGCCGACCTGCGCGGCGCCAACCTCCGTGGCGCGTCACTCATCGGTGCCGACCTGGAGGGCGCTGACCTGCGCGTGGCCGACCTCACCGGCGCCGACCTCCGGGGAGCCGAGCTTGGGGGTGCCGACCTCACCGGGAGCCTGTTTCTCATCCAGGCGCAGCTCGACGCGGCCAGGGGCAGTGCCGGCACCAGGCTGCCACCCTCGCTGGAGCGGCCTGCGCACTGGCGGGGCGGAGGTCACGCCCCGGTGGGACCGTCCGGGTAGGGCTGGAGGCGGACGCCGTGGTCCCGCTCGCGCATGGGGACATGACAGCTCGTCTGGCATCCAAGGTCGTGGCGGTGACCGGAGGAAGTCCCGGGATCGGAAGGGCGGTCGCGGAGCGGGTCGCCTCCGAAGGGGCCGCTGTTAGCCTGCGATGGCGGTGTCGCCCGTCAGCGTTCGAGGATCTCCAGGTCGAGCTGGCGCAGGCGCTCGTGATCGGCGAGCAGGTCGATGGCGACGATCTTCCCGCCCGCGACCGTGAAGCTGAACACGACTCGCGGGCGTCCGCCCGGAGCCCAGACGGCTCCGGCCGCGCCGTTGATGAGCGCCGGTTGTGCGGCCTGGGCGCGCCCCGAGAAGGTCTCGGCCACGGCCGCCGCACCGCGGACCTCCTGCGCCGCGCCGGTTTGCACGGCGGCGCGGTCGGCTCGGAGCACGATGTCCGGGTCGAGCAGCGCGAGCAGCGCGTCGAAGTCGCCGCCGCGTGAGGCAGCCAGGAAGGCGCCGACGACCGCTCGCTGGCGCGGCGGGTCGGGGTCGCGGGCCACACCCGCGCCCTGCACCCGGCGGCGGGCGCGGCTGGCGAGCTGCCGGGCCGCGGCAGGGGAGCGCTCGACGATGGGAGCGATCTCGTCGAACGGCACGGCGAACATGTCATGGAGCACGAACGCCAGCCGCTCGGCGGGCGCCAGCGTATCGAGCACCACCAGCATCGCCAGCCCGACCGAGTCGGCCTGGAGTGCCTCGTGCTCGGGGTCGATGCCGTCCTCGTCGCCCGCGACCGGGTCAGGCAGGTCCGCGCCCACGGGCTCCTCGCGCCGCGACTTGCGCGACTGGAGCATGTTCAGGCACACCCTCGCCACGATCGTCGTCAGCCATCCGGCCAGGTTGTCGACGCCGCTGGTGTCGGAGCGGCTGAGTCGTAGCCAGGTCTCCTGGACCGCGTCGTCGGCCTCGCTCAGCGAGCCGAGCATCCGGTAGGCCACCGCCCGCAGATGGGTGCGGTGCGCCTCGAATTGCTCCGCCAGCCAGTCGTGTTGTTCCATCGTCACATTCCTCCATCGCGGACTGTCATATCACCGACCGGCGGAACCCCGCCGATGTGACGAGCAACAGGAGGAGCACCCATGACCGATGGCATGAAGACGATCGTCCACCCCGTCAGGGACCTCGCGAAGGCCAAGGCCGTGTACAGGGAGCTGCTGGGCGTGGAGCCTTACGCGGACGAGCCGTACTACGTCGGCTTCAGGGTCGGAGACCAGGAGCTCGGTCTGGATCCCAATGGCCACGGCAAGGGCATGACGGGACCTGTCGGCTACTGGGATGTCGACGACATCACCAGCACCCTGAAGGCGCTCCTGGAGGCCGGCGCGGAAGCGCAGCAGGAGATCACCGACGTCGGCGGGGGCAAGCTGATCGCGACCGTGAAGGACGCGGACGGCAACGTCATCGGCCTCGTCCAGCCGGCCTGAGGGCACAAGCCGGCGCTCGGCGCCGCGGCGGTGCGGTCACCGTGACGACAGGCGGTGACCGCCCCGCGTGGGCTCACCTGGCTGAGCGCGGCACGACCAGGCCGGACTCGTAGGCCATCACGACGGCCTGCGTCCGGTCGCGGAGCCCGAGCTTGCTCAGCACGCGGCTCACGTGGGTCTTGATCGTCTCCTCGGTGACCACCAGCCGGGCAGCGATCTCGGGGTTGGACAGGCCCTCGGCGACCAGCCGCAGGACCTGCGTCTCGCGCGGGGTGAGCGCGGCGAGCGCGTCCGTGGCTGGGGCGTCCGGCTTGGGGTGCTGCAGGGCGAACTCGCTGATGAGCCGGCGGGTGATGGTCGGCGCGAGCAGCGCGTCGCCGGCGGCGATGACCCGCACGGCGTCGAAGAGCCGCTCGGCGGTGACGTCCTTGAGCAGGAACCCGCTGGCACCGGCGCGCAGCGCGTCGTAGACATACTCGTCCAGGTCGAAGGTCGTCAGGATGAGGATGCGCGGCCCGCCGGCTCCGGAGCCGGCCAGCTGCCTGGTGGCCTCGATGCCGTCCAGGCCGGGCATGCGGACGTCCATCAGGACGACGTCGGGGCGCAGCTGGAGGCAGATCCGGACCGCTTCCGCCCCGTCGGAGGCCGTGCCGACGACCGTGAAGTCCGGCTGGGTGTCCAGCAGCGCGGCGAAGCCGGCGCGGACGACCTGATGGTCGTCGGCGACGACGATCCGCACCGCCGGCGGCATGGCGGTCATCCGGGCGCCTCGGCCTTGGCGGGTAGCGTGGCCTCGACGAGGAAGCCGCCGCCGACCGCCGTGCCGGTGCGTAGCTGGCCGCCGACGGCCGCGGCGCGCTCGCGCATGCCCGGCAGCCCGTGACCGCCGGCCGGCGCCGCGGAGGGCGGCCCGGGTCCGTTGTCGCGGATGCGCAACCGCAGGGCGTCGTCCGTGTAGTGCAGTTCCACGTCGACGGCGGCACCTGGCGCGTGGCGCCGGGCGTTGGTGAGGGCTTCCTGGGCGATGCGGTAGGCGGCGAGCTCGACGCCCGGGTCGAGCGTGACCGGTGGGCCGCCGACGATCAGGCGGGTGCCCGCCCCGGACGCCTCCCGTGCCTCGTCGAGCAGGTCGTTGAGTTGCTTCAGGCTCGGCTGGGGTCGCCGGTCCGCGACCTCGGTCTGGGCGTCCTCGCGCAGCACGCCGAGCAGCCGCCGCATCTCGGTCAGCGCGGCCCGCGCGGTGTCGCCGATCGCGGACAACCGCTGCGCCCCGGCGGCAGGCATCCCGGGAGTGGCCAGCCGGGCCGTCTCCGCCTGCACGGCGACCATCGAGACGTGGTGGGCGACGACATCGTGCAGCTCGCGGACGATGCGCGCCCGTTCACCGCGAGCCGTGTGCTCGAGCAGGGTGCCGGCGATGTCCTGCCGGGCGGCGCTCTGCGCCAAGGCCTCGCTGCGCGCACGCCGTGCGATCCCCGCCCAGGCGGTCGCCGGGGCCAGCGAGGCCAGCAGCAGGGTGAGGACCCCCGCCTCGGAACCCCTCGGACGCGGACCAGCGAGCGCCAGCACCAGGAAGGGCGCGGCAAGGCCCGTCGCCAGCAGTAGCGCGCCGGTCCGGCCGAGCCGGTAGAGGACGATCAGCTGCGCAGCCAGGCCCGCGACCGTCAGGTTGTGGAAGAGCGCGAGCGACAGCACGCTCGCCGCGGAGACGGCCATGGCGGCTCCGGCCGGGGGCAGGAGCGCCAGCGGCAGCGTGGTGCACAGGGCGAGCAGGCAGAGCGCCAGGGCGAACTGCCCGCTCACGCCGGTGAGCGCGTTCCGCGTGATCGACTCGGTCACCGCGAGCAGCCCCAGCAATGCCCCGACAACGGCAGGCGCCCGCGGGGCCGCGACGATCCGCCGTCCCTTGTCGGCCCATCCGCTGCGCCAGTCACCCGCTCGGCTCACGTCGACCATTGTCGCCGCTGGCTGGCACGCTCGCGTCCCCGCGGCCGGTGATACCGCCGTCCCCCGTGCCAGGGATGCCTGGCGACGCATGTCCCTCGCGCCAGCGACGGCGAAGATGGCTCCCCGCCGTGACGATCGCCCCGCAGCTGTTCTCTACGCTTCGTGGCATGAAAGCGACTATCGAAGTCACCGGCCTGCGCAAGCGATTCGGGCGGACCGTGGCCCTGGACGGACTGTCGTTCACGGTCGCGTCGGGAGACGTCACCGGCTTCGTCGGCCCCAACGGCGCGGGAAAGTCCACCACGATGCGGGTGATCCTCGGCCTGGACGCGGCCGACGAGGGCAGCGCGCTGATCGGCGGGCAGCCGTACCGGAGCCTGCGGCACCCCCTGAACCACGTCGGAGCGCTGCTGGACGCCGCCGCCCTGCAGCCGAGCCGGACCGCCCGCAACCACCTGCTTTGGCTGGCCCACTCCCAGGGCCTGACCGTCCGGCGGGTCGACGAGGTCACCGAGCTGGTCGGGCTCCAGACAGCCGCCCGGCGCAAGGCCGGCGGCTACTCCCTGGGCATGCGGCAGCGGCTCGGCATCGCGGCGGCGATGCTCGGCGACCCGCCGGTGCTCATGCTGGACGAGCCGTTCAACGGCCTGGATCCCGAGGGCATCGTGTGGATGCGGGGCTTCCTGCGATCGCTGGCCGCCGAGGGCCGCGGCGTCCTGGTCTCCAGCCACCTGATGAGCGAGCTCCAGGACACCGCCAGCCATCTGGTGGTGATCGGCCGCGGCCGGCTGGTCGCGGACACCAGCGTGGCGGACCTGATCGCGGCCGCGTCCAGCGGCCGGGTCACGCTGCGCACCGCCGCCCGGTCGGAGGCGATGACGGTGCTGGCGCACGCGGGCGCCACCGTGGCCGCCACCGATCGCGACACGCTCACCGTGTCCGGACTGGCTGCAGAGCGCGTCGTGGCGGTGCTCGGCGAGAGCGCGGTGCCGTTCTCCGAGGTGTCGGCGCACCACGCGACGCTGGAGGAGGCCTACATGGAGCTCACCCGGGACACGGTCGAGTTCCGCGCCGCGGCGGGGGAGGCGGCACGATGACCACCGGAACCGCCACGCCGTACCGCTCCGAGGTGCGGGCCGGGCGCGACGGATTCGCGCAGCTGCTGCGCGCGGAGTGGACCAAATTCAGGACGGTGCGCGGCTGGGTGATCGGCATGGTGACCGCCGCGCTGGTGACCGTGCTGGTCGGGCTGCTGGGCCCGGCCGGCAGCAGCATCAGTTGCAGCGGTCCGGGTGGTCAGGCCTGCAAGCACCACATCGCTCCGGTGGGGCCGGGCGGCGAGCCGGTGACCGATAGCTTCTACTTCGTCCGCCAGCCGCTGGCCGGAGACGGCAGCATCACCGTCCGGGTGACCTCGCTGACCGGCCTGTACGGACCGAACGGCGCGGTCCCGGCCGGCCAGGGCTCGCTGGCGGGCATGCGCAGCGGCACCCAGCCGTGGTCCAAGGCCGGGATCATCATCAAGGCGAGCACCAGCCAGGGGTCGGCCTACGCGGCGATGATGGTCACCGGCAGCCACGGGGTGCGGATGCAGTACGACTACACCCACGACCTGGTCGGCCCGCCGGGTGCCGTGTCCGCGGCATCCCCGCGCTGGCTGCGGCTGACCCGCTCCGGCGACACGATCACCGGGTATGCGTCGGCCGACGGCGCCCACTGGACCAGGGTCGGCACCGCTCACCTGGCCGGGCTGTCATCGACCGTGCAGGCCGGATTGTTTGTCGCCTCCCCCGAGTACTCGGTGACGACCCAGTCGTTCGGCGGGACGAGCTCGAGGGGCGGCCCCAGCCAGGCCACCGCCCTCTTCGATCACGTCAGCCTCCAGGGCACCTGGCCGCGGGGCACGTGGACCGGTGAGGGGATCGGAGGCGAGACCGGTACGGACGTGCCAAGGGGAGGGTTTCAGCAGGTCGGCGGCGGGTTCACCGTGAGCGGATCCGGCGACATCGCGCCAAAGCTGCCCGGGGAAGGGCCCGGCAGGACAATCGGGGACAGCCTCGTGGGCGCGTTCGCCGGGCTGATCGCGGTGATCGTCGTGGCCACGATGTTCATCACCGCCGAGTACCGGCGGGGCCTGATCCGCACCACCCTGGCCGCCAGCCCACGGCGGGGCCGGGTGCTGGCGGCGAAGGCCATCGTGCTCGGCTCGGTCACCTTTGTCACCGGGCTGGCCGCCAGCGCCGTCACGGTCCCGCTCGTCGAGCGGCTGGAGCGCGCCAAGGGCTTCGACGTGTTCCCGGTGACGTCGCTGATGGAGCTGCGCGTGGTGGCCGGCACCGCGGCGCTGCTCGCCGTCGCGGCCGTCCTGGCCCTTGGCGTGGGCACGGTCCTGCGGCGCAGCGCAGGGGCGGTCACCGCCGTCATCGTGCTGATCGTCCTGCCGTACCTCCTGGCGGTCGCCTCCGTCCTGCCCGCGGGCCCCTCGCAGTGGCTGCTGCGGCTCACCCCGGCCGCCGCCTTCGCCATCCAGCAGAGCGTTCCGCAGTACCCGCAGGTCAGCGGTATCTACACGCCGTCACTGGGCTACTACCCGCTGGCGCCGTGGGCCGGCTTCGCCGTGCTGTGCGCCTGGGCCGCGCTCGCCCTGGGCCTGGCCGTGCTCCTGCTGCGCCGGCGGGACGCATGAGGCAGGCACTGCACGCGGAGTGGACGAAGCTGCGAACCGTGGCGGGTACGAGCTGGCTGCTGTTCGCCGTCATCGCACTGACCGTGGCGCTGAGCGCCGCGGCGGCCGCCGCCGTCACGTGCCCAAGCGCGGGCTGCGACCAGGACCCCGCCAAGGTCAGCCTCACCGGCATCGAATTCGGCCAGGCGGTCGTCGCCATCCTGGCCGTGCTGGCGATCAGCGGCGAATACAGCTCCGGGATGATCCGCGTCACCTTGGCGGCGATGCCGCGACGGACCACCGTTCTGGCCGCCAAGGCGGTGGTCGTCAGCGGGTTGGTGCTGGCGGCCGGAGCCGTCGCGGTCCTGGGGTCCGTGCTTGCCGGGCGGCTCATCCTGCCAGGCAACGGCTTCACGGCGGCGCACGGCTACCAGGCTCTTTCCCTGGCCGATGGGCCGGTGCTGCGCGCCGCCGCCGGCTCGGTCCTCTACCTTGCCCTGATCGCGCTGCTCAGCCTCGGCGTCGCCACCGCCGTGCGGGACTCCGCCACGGCCATCGGGGTCGTGCTCGGCCTGCTCTATCTCTTCCCGATCATCACCGCCGTGGTGGCGGACCCGCACTGGTACCGGCACCTCCAGCAGCTCGGGCCGATGACCGCCGGGCTGGCCATCCAGGCCACCACCAACCTCCGCGGCCTACCCGTCAGCCCATGGGCAGGCCTCGGCGTGCTCGCCGCCTGGGCCGCGGGCGCACTCCTCGCCGGTGGACTGCTGCTGCGGCTCCGCGACGCCTGAGCGGCAGGTCCAGGGGTGGACCGCCGTCAGGTGGTTACCGCCCAGGGCCGGGTGGGCTGCCAGAGGATAGGGACAGCGATCCTGCCGCGGCCGCGGCCACGGGTACGGCACTCAGGCGCCGTGGCCGGGCGCGCACCGGCCGGCCGCTCCTTATTTGGCGCCAAACAGTCGAGCCACATCTGTGAGAAAGTTATTTACGCCAGGAGCCGCCGCCGACTGCGCCAATAGGAAGCCCCAAACCGCACTGACAAGAAACGCAGCGACGCGCAGCCGCCGCAGAAAAAGCAGGACTCCGACAGTGACCGTGAACAGAAAGAAAAGGGAAAAGGTAACCCTCATCTCTTACCTCCCTTTTCAGAGCAATCAGTCACCATAGGATAGCATGTCGTGACTTCGTCGCCGAGTGGGAAAGATTCAAGAAGGGCGAGCCACGCAAACGCCCATCGCCAATCCGGACATCCCACCAGCGCCACTACCAGTTGGAGCCGGGTCCGCACGCGCTGACCTTGGACGTCTTCCGCCGTCCGCTGGTGGCGATCCGGCGTGATGGCCTGGCAGCCGGACGATGGAACGCCTGGACCAGAGACGGAGCGAAAGACGAGGGCGATGATGGTCGGCGGGGCATGGGTGGGGTAGGGTCGACGCACCATGAAGATGCTGGCGCCGCGGCGTGCCGTCAGGGCTCTGCTTGCCCTTATGGTGTTGCTTGCGCCCCTGAGTGCGTGGACGGCGGCGGTCCTCCATGCGATGTCCCGCGGCGAGCAGGTTGTGCTGGCCGATCGCCAGCCGCTGTTGCGGGCGGTGGTCGACCGGCGCGGCCACCTTGGCCGGTCCCGTTCGGTACTGCTCGGCATCCTCGTGGGCACCGCGCTGTTGGGAGTCACCTGGCGTTGGCGGGGTCGCGGTGGCTGGGCAATCCCGGTAGGCCGGCGCTGTGCCGCGCCGGCCTACGCTTCGCGTGCTCCCCCTCGGCTTGGGACCGCCTGACACCTCGCGATCCGAAGCTGGGGGATCTCTCATGTCACGCCATCTTGGATGGCGGCTGTTCGCCGTCATCGTGGTGCTCGGCGCGGCCGCGGCGCTGGTGCTCACGCGTCCGGCCCGGCTCGGTCTGGACCTGCGCGGCGGGACCCAGATCGTGCTCGAAGCCTCCGACACCGCGCGTCAGAAGGTCGACCGCGACACCGGCGGGCGGCAGTGGGCGCAGCTGACTGGCAAGGCCGCCTGCGAGCCGGCGGGCGACCCGGGGCGGCGGGTGGCGATCGTGCTGGACCGTCAGGTGATCTCCAGCCCGCAGGTCGACCTGTCGGTACGGTGCGGCCAGGGCATCAGCGGCGGCAGCACGCCGCCCTGGCGGGCAGTGCCAAGCCGCAGCAGGCCGCGCCGGGACCCGCCGTCACCGCGTCAGGCGGGAGGGCCACAGCCAGGCGCCCGGACGGCCCCGAAGCCGTCCCGGTGTCCACGCCGACCCGCCCGACGCGACCGCGGCCGCCGGCGCCGCGCAAACGGCGCAGGCACCAGGGGAAGCGGAAGCGACCCCGATGACAGGAAGGAGCGACCGCCAAGCCATGGACGTCAACGAGACCCCACTGCCAGGGGTTGGGCTGCGTTACGACTTCACCACCCGCTCTGGCCGGCAGGTCGGCGTCGTGTCGCACCGCAGCGGCCGGCGCGACCTGCTCGTCTACGACCGCAAGGATCCCGACACCTGCACCGAGGTGGTGCAGCTCACCGAGGAGGAGGCCGACACGCTGGCCGAGATGCTCGGCGCGGCGCGGATCGCCGAGCGGCTGGCCGAGCTGCAGCAGCGCGTCGAGGGGCTGGCGATCGACTGGCTGCAGATCCGGCCCGGCTCGCCGTACGCGGGCCGGCCGTTGGGCGACACCCATGCGCGCAGCCGCACCGGCACCTCGATCGTGGCGGTCCTGCGCGGCGACCAGGCGATCCCGGCGCCCAGCCCCGACGTGGCATTGCAGGCGGGTGACACCGCCGTGGTGGTCGGCACCCCCAAGGGGATCGCCGCGCTGGCCCGACTGCTTGGCGGTTGAGCGCGGATGCACGGCGCGGAGCTGCTCCTGGAGCTGGGCGGGGTGATCCTGGGGCTCGGCATCCTCGGCAGGGTCGCGGGCCGGCTGGGCCTGTCGCCGATCCCGCTGTACCTGCTCGCCGGCCTGGCGTTCGGCAAGGGCGGGCTGCTGCCACTGGTCACCGCGACCGAGTTCATCCAGACCGGTGCCGAGCTCGGCGTGATCCTGCTGTTGCTGTTGCTTGGCATCGAGTACTCCGCCGAGGAGTTGACCGCCAGCCTGCGGCGCTCAGCCGGGGCCGGTCTGGTCGACCTGGCGCTCAATTTCACCCCCGGGCTGGCCGCCGGGCTGCTGCTGGGCTGGCCGCCGCTGGCGGCGGTGGTGCTCGGCGGGGTCACCTACGTGTCGTCGTCGGGGATCGCCGCCAAGCTGCTCGGCGACCTTGGCCGGCTCGGCAACCGCGAGACGCCGATCGTGCTGTCCATCCTGGTGGTGGAGGATCTCGCAATGGCTGCCTACCTTCCGATCCTGGCCGGCCTGCTGGCCGCCGGCAGCGTGCTGGCCAAGGTGGTGCCCGTCGTGGTCGCGCTGGTGACCGTCGCGGTCGTGCTGGCGGTCACGCTGCGCTGGGGGCGCACGATCAGCCGGCTGGTGTTCACCCCCAATGATGAGGTCCTCCTGCTGGTCGTCCTCGGCTTGGCGCTGCTGGTCGCCGGGCTCGCCCAGCGGCTGCAGGTCTCCGCCGCCGTGGGGGCATTCCTGGTTGGCATCGCGATCTCCGGGCCAGCCGCCGCCAGCGCCGGGCCGCTGCTGGCGCCGCTGCGAGACCTGTTCGCCGCGGTCTTCTTCGTCTTCTTCGGCTTGCAGACCGACCCCGCGCAGATCCCTGGGGTCGCGCTGCCCGCCCTGGCGCTGGCCGTTGTGACCGTGCTCACCAAGCTCGCGGCGGGCTGGTGGGCCGGCCGGCGCGCCGGCATCGGCCCGGCTGGGCGGGTGCGGGCCGGCACCGTGCTGGTCGCCCGCGGCGAGTTCTCCATCGTGATCGCCGGGCTGGCGGTCGCCGCTGGGGTCCAGGCCCGCCTGGGCCCGCTCGCCACCGCCTACGTGCTGACGCTCGCGGTGCTCGGCCCCCTGCTCACCCGTGCCGCCGACCCGCTGGCCGCCACCTTGGCCCGACCGGCCCGCCCACCCCTGGAGCGCCAGACCAGCCCGCCCACCGCGGCAGGCCACCCCGACGCTGACCCGTCCGGCAAGGCGACGACAGGCAGGTGACGACCGCACGGCCGCACTGTATCTGTCCCGGCCCAGTCTCGAGATGACCCGGCTTGCTGGTGGAAGGAACCCGATGAGTGTCGACGACACGGCTGAAGCACCCCGGACCGGGTGGTGACCCTGGATGTGCGGCCGAACCCCAGCGACCGGGTTTGACGCATGGGCGCCGACCTACGAGCACAGCGCCCTGCAATCCACCCTGTACCTCCCCGCCCAGGAGCGCGCCCTGCAATTCGCCCAGCAGCTCATGCCTCGGCCAAAGCGGGTCCTTGACATCGGCTGCGGCACGGGACGGCTGCTACGCCAGGCACGCCAGCAGTATCCATCGGCGATGCTGGTCGGCGTGGATGCGGCCTGGGGGATGGTGGCGACCGCTGCCGCGGCAACCGCAGCGGAGCTGGCGATCCATCACGTCCGAGCCGCCGCGGAGCGGCTGCCGTTTGCCAGCCGGGTGTTCGACCTGGTAGTTGCCACCATGTCGCTGCGGCACTGGACAGACGTGGGAACCGGGATCGCCCAGATCGACCGGGTGCTGGCCCCGGGTGGAGTGCTTGTCGTGGCGGACGTGTTCTCCACCTGCCGACGCCGGAGCCTGCGCGCTGTCGTGCCATGGCGAAGAGGTCATGACCACGGTGGTGCACCTGTCGAGCTGGCGGCGGTGCTGGCCACCCATGGGTTGGCGATGGTCGGCTGCGAGCGCGTGCCCTGGTTCCGGCTTCCCGACGTCCAGGTCATCGCTGCACAAAAGCCACTCTGTACGTAGCTCCTCTTCATGGAGTCCCGTCCGCTCGCCAAAGAGTGGATCTTCCGCTGCCTGGGCGCCGCGCTGGCGAGCAGCCCCCGGCAAGCGTTGGCCACGCAGCCAGGCAGCGGCCCACCCAAAGATCTATGTCCTTCGTGGACGGTACGACACGGGCTGAGCGGACATCAGCCCCGGTCACCGGGGTGCTGCGTCGCTCCCGGTACCTCGATGCACGGCGCAGCTCAGCGTGCGCGGGGCAGTACGGCCTTCTGTGGCGGGATGGCCATGCTGGGCTCGGCGTGGACTGGGAGCCGCGCGGTGACCTCCAGGCCACCGTCGGGGAGCGCGCGGGCGTGGGCGTGGCCGCTGTGGGCGCGGGCGACCGAGCGGACGATCGATAGGCCGAGGCCGGCGCCGCGGGTGGGCGAGGCGACCCGGCCGTCCAGGCGATGGAACGGCTCGAACAGTGCGTCGACCTGGTCGGCGGGGATGGCGGGGCCGCCGTTGGCGACCTGCACGAAGGCGCGCCCGCCATCTGTGCCGGTGGCGACCTCCAGCCAGCCGCCCGGTTGGTTGTGGCGCACGGCGTTCTCGACCAGGTTGGCGACCATGCGGTCCAGCAGGGCGGGATCGCCGGCGACCGGGGCGGGCCCAAGCCGGGTGACCACGTGCAGGCCGGCCGCGCCGTCCTGGTGGCGGGCGTGCTCCAGCGCCCCGGCGGCAAGCTCGGCCAGGTCGACCGGCTCCCGCAGGCGCAGCTCCCGTTCGCTGCGGGCCAGGGTGAGCAGCCCTTCGATGAGCCGCTCGCTGCGCTGGGTGGCGTCGCGGACCCGTTCGGCCATGGCGCGCAGCTCGGCCGGGGTGGTGTGCGGGTCGGCCAGGGCGACGTCGACCTCGGTGCGGCTGATCGCCAGCGGGGTGCGCAGCTCGTGGGAGGCGTTGGCGGCAAAGCGGCGCTGCGAGTCGAAGGCGGCGTCCAGCCGGGTGAGCATCCCATCGAAGGTGTCGGCCAGCTCTTTGAGCTCGTCGTCGGGTCCTTGCAGGGCGATCCGCTGGTGCAGGGTGTGTTCGGACAGGCGCTTGGCGGTGGCGGTGATGCGCTGCAGCGGGCGCAGCACCCGCCCGGCCACGACCCAGCCGAGCGCGAGCGACAGCAGCGCCATCAGCCCCAGGACCAGCAGCATGGTCTGGAGGAAGGTGCGCATCGCGGCGGACAGGAAGGTGCTCTTGAGCGCGCTGATCTGACCGCCGGTGACCGTGTACGTCTTGTCAGGGTTCGGTGCTGGGACGGCGGCGCCGAACGGAAGCGTCTGGCAGCCGCCCGGCTGCGTGCACACCACCTCCCCGTTGGGCGACGAGACCACGCTGACGGGCCCGCCGCCGGTCGTCGGCGTGAGCCGTTGGCGGACCAGCAGGTAGCTGGTGGCCACCAGCACCAGGCCGGCGAGCAGGAACAGCCCGCCGTACCACAGGGTCAGGCGCAGCCGCGCCGTCCAGCGCGGCCAGGCGCGGTGCCCGCGAGTGGGGCGGTTGGGCGTCACAGCCGGTACCCCGCGCCGATCACGGTCTCGATCAGGGGTGGGGGGCCGAGCTTGCGGCGCAGGTTGCCGACCGTGACCCGCACGGTGTTGGTGAACGGGTCGGCGTGCTCGTCCCAGACCCGCTCCAGCAGCTCCTCGGAGCTGATGACCGCGCCGTCGGCGGCCAGCAGCACCTCCAGGACCCCCAGCTCCTTGCGGGTCAGCCGCAAAAAGTGGCCGCCGCGGCTGGCCTGATGCCTGGCCCGGTCCAAGACCAGGTCGTGGCGGACCAGGATCGGCGGGGTCGGCTCGCCGCTGCGGCGGCCCAGCGCCCGCACCCGCGCGACCAGCTCGCTGAACGCGAACGGCTTGCCGAGGTAGTCGTCGGCGCCGAGGTCCAGGCCCTCGACCCGGTCCTCGATCGTGCCGGCGGCGGTCAGCATCAGGATCCGCGTGCTGGCGCCCTGGCTGGCGAGCTGGCGGCAGACCTGGTCGCCGTGCACCCGGGGTAGGTCGCGGTCCAGCACCATCACGTCGTAGTGGTTGACTGCCGCCTTGTCGAGCGCGTCGGCGCCGTCGAAGGCCAGGTCAACGGCCAGGCCCTGGCGGCGCAGGCCACGCGCGACCGCCTTGGCCAGCACCACCTCGTCCTCCACCACCAGCACGCGCACCGCCGGCCCTCCTTTGTTGAACGTCCGGACCTGGCGAGTTTGGACCGGCCGTGCGGGCGGAGACGCCCGCCCGCTGTCGCGGCTCCCCGGGCGAGCCTGCCCGGCCGGCGTGACCAGGCTGGGCCGACCCGTGTCACATCTGCGTAAAGCAAACACAAGACGCAGACGTTATCCCCCGCCAGCTAGACCGGTGCGTGACCGGGGCGTGCGGCGCCCGGTCCCCCCTCGGGGCCGCGCGCCCCGGGACGCCGGCAACATCGAGAGGAGTGTCTCATGCACGATCACAGCGGCCGGGGAAGCCCGGCACGCCCACCACGCCGCCGCCGGGGCCGGCCGTCCCTGGCCGGGCCGCGGCTGGCCGTGCTGGTCGGCGCGCTGGCCCTTGCGCTTGGCGTGGCGGCCTGCGGCGGCGGCGCCAAGACCGGCGGGGTGGCCAGCCTCAACGGCTCCGACAAGCCCACCGCCACCACCAACGCCGGCGGCAGCAGCGATCCCAAGCAGGCGGCGCTGGCGTTCGCCAGGTGCATGCGCGAGCACGGCATCGACATGCCCGACCCGAAGTTCGACGCCAACGGGCGCGTCACCCAGGAGCTCAAGGGGGGTCCCGGCAAGAACGGCCCGGATGACCCGAAGTTCAAGGCGGCGCAGCAGGCCTGCCAGAAGCTCATGCCCAACGGCGGCCGGCCCACCAAGCCCAACCCCCAGGAGCAGCAGCAGATGCTGCAGTTCGCCAGGTGCATGCGCCAGCACGGCATCGATATGCCCGACCCGGGCCCCAACGGCGGGATCGAGGTAAACGGCGGCCCGAACACGATCAAGCCGGATGACCCGAAGTTCAAGGCGGCGCAGCAGGCCTGCCAGAAGCTGCTGCCAAACGCCGGCAAGGGGCCGGGCGGCCTGTCGACCAGTGGGGGTGGCAAGTGAGCACACGGGAGACACCCACGCAGCAGCCGTCGCCCGACGCCTGGCGCTCCGGCGGGCCGGCGGCGCTGGAAGCCGACGGGCTTGGGCCCTACCCGGCGCCGCCGGGCCGCCGCCGTGGGCTGCGGTGGCTGGCCGGCGTGCTGGGCGTGGCGGTGCTGGGCGGGGCGGGCTGGTGGGTGGGCGGCCACCCGGGGCTGGACAACGCCACCGGCCCGGCCACCCCGGCGGCGCCGGTGGCGACCGCCACGGTCACGCGGGGGGACCTCAACGGCCAGACCAAGGTCAGCGGCACGCTCGGCTATGCCGGCAGCGGGACGGTGCAGAGCCCGCTGTCGGGCCGCGTCACCTGGCTGCCCACCGCCGGCCAGGTCATCCGCCGGGGCGGCACCCTGCTGGCGGTCGACAACCGGCCGGTGCAGCTGTTCTACGGCGCCAAGCCGGCCTGGCGGGACCTGGCCACCGGTGTGGACGACGGCCCCGACGTCAAACAGCTGGAGCAGAACCTGGCCGCGCTGGGCTACGACCCCGACCACGCCATGACCGTGGACGAGCGCTTCACCGCGGCCACCGCCGCGGCGGTCAAGCGCTGGCAGAAGGCCCGCGGGCTGGACCAGACCGGCAAGTTCACCACCGGGATGCCGGCGGTGTTTTTGCCGTGGGCCGCTCGCGTCAAGACGGTGAACGCCACCGTCGGTGGGCAGGCCGGGCCCGGCGGGCCGGTGCTGGAGGTCACCTCCGACACCCACCAGGTCGACGTGGACCTGGACGTGAGCCAGCAGAGCTACGTCAAAGCCGGCGACCGGGTCGACATCGTGCTGCCCGACGGGCGCCACACCGGCGGCCGGATCAGCGACGTGGGCCGGGTCGCCCAGACCAGCGGGTCCGGCCAGGACCAGACCACCACCATCGCCGTGACCGTCGCGCTGGATCATCCCAACGCCGGCGGGCGCCTGGACCAGGCACCGGTGGACGTGTACGTCACCACCCAGACCCGCCGGGGTGTGCTGTCGGTGCCGGTCACCGCACTGCTGGCGCTCAAGGAAGGCGGCTACGCGGTGGAGACCATCGACGCGGCCGGCCAGCACCACCTGGTGGCGGTGCGCCTGGGCGTCTTCTCCAACGGCATGGTCGAAGTCTCCGGCTCGGGGCTGCGCGCCGGCGCCAAGGTGGTGACATCCCAATGACCGCGATGATCGGGGTGCCCGGGGCGGCCGACGCGCCAGCGGCCCGCGGGCCCGTCCTGGAGCTGCGCGGGGTCGGCAAGCGCTACCCTGGCCCGCCCGCGCTGGAGGTGCTGCGCGATGTCGACCTGGCCGTCGCGGCGGGGGAGATGCTGGCGATCATGGGGCCCAGCGGGTCGGGGAAGTCGACCCTGCTGCACATCATGGGCACGCTCGACCTACCCAGCAGCGGCACCGTCCACGTGGGCGGTGTCGACGTGGGCGCGCTGACGGACCGGCAGCTGGCCTGGCTGCGCTCGCGCCGGATCGGCCTGGTGTTCCAGCAGTTCTTCCTGCTCGACGGAATGAGCGCGCTGGACAACGTGGCCATGGGCCTGCTCTACAGCGGCGTGGCGCCGCGCCAGCGGCGACGGCTGGCCGCCCTGGCGCTTGGCCGCGTGGGCCTGGGTGACCGGCTCGGCCACCGGCCCACGCAACTGTCCGGCGGTGAGCAGCAGCGGGTCGCGATCGCCCGGGCGCTGGTCACCCGACCACAGATCGTGCTGGCCGACGAGCCGACCGGCAACCTCGACCAGGCTGCCGGCGCGGACGTGCTGGAGCTGCTGACCGAGCTCAACGCCGACGGCACCACCGTGGCGGTCATCACCCACGACCGCGACATCGCCACCAGGCTGCCCCGCCGGGTCGAGCTGCGCGACGGGCGCGTGGTCGCGGACACTGGCGCGGCAGCCGCCAGGCAGCGGCAGGAGGTGCCACGATGAGCGCCTCCCCACGGGTGCCCGCGCCCCGCCGGCTGCGCCTGCGTGACCTGGTGGTGGTCGGCGCCGCCGGGCTGGGCACCCGGCGGCTCCGCGCGGGGCTGTCGGCGCTGGGGGTGGCCATCGGCATCGCCGCGATCGTGGCGGTGCTGGGCATCTCCCAGTCCAGCAAGGCCGACCTGCTCGCCCAGCTGGACCGGCTGGGCACCAACCTGCTCACCGTGGCCCCCGGGCAGACCTTCGGTGGGGAGAACGCCACCCTGCCCATCCCCTCGGTGGGGATGATCCGGCGGATCGGGCCGGTCCAGCAGGCGGCCGCGATCGCCACCGTCAGCAACACGGGGGTGTACCGCAACGACCACATCCCCCGAGAGGAGACCGGCGGGCTCAGCGTGGCCGCCGCCGACCTGCGGCTGCCCCAGGCGGTCGGCGCCACCCTGGCCAAGGGCAGCTGGCTCAACGCCGCCACCGCCCGCTACCCGGCCACCGTGCTCGGCGCCACCGCCGCCCGCCAGCTTGGCATCGACCGCATCGGCAGCCAGGTGTGGCTGGGTGGCCGCTGGTTCACCGTGGTCGGCATCCTGGACCCGGTCACGCTGGCGCCCGAGCTGGACCAGGCCGCCCTGATCGGCCTGCCCGCCGCCAAGGCGCTGTTTGGCTCCGACGGCTCCCCCACCACCATCTACCTGCGCGCCGACCCGGCCCAGGTCAGCGACGTGCAGGCCGTGCTGGCCGCCACCGCCAACCCCGAGCACCCCAACGAGGTCCAGGTCAGCCGGCCCTCCGACGCGCTGGCCGCGCAGGCCGCCGCCAAGAGCGCGCTCAACTCGCTGCTGCTGGGCCTTGGCGGGGTGGCGCTGTTGGTCGGCGGGGTCGGCATCGCCAACGTGATGGTGATCGGGGTGCTGGAGCGGCGCAGCGAGATCGGTCTGCGCCGCGCGCTGGGCGCCACCAAGGGCCACGTCCGCACACAGTTCCTGGTGGAGTCGCTGCTGCTGGCCCTGTTGGGTGGCGCCGGTGGGGTGGCGCTGGGCGCGCTGGTGACCGCCGGCTACGCGACCCACCAGCACTGGCAGGTGGTCGTGCCGCTTTCGGGGGTGGGCGTCGGGGTCGGCGCGGCGCTGGGCCTTGGCGCGATCGCCGGCCTGTACCCGGCGGTCCGCGCCGCCCGCCTGGCACCCACCGACGCCCTGCGGACGGTGTGATGCTGCGCGTCCGGTCCCGGGCGGCCCGGCCGGCTTGCTGCACTCCTCGTCCGCCGGGAGGAGTACGAGGCTGCTGGCCTGTGGGGTGATGTACCGGACGCCCGCTGGCGATACCGTCTCGGCATGAACCAGCAAGTCGGGCGCCTGCGATGGCCGCGTGGCGGCCCGCCATCGTTCGACGTGCTGCTCGCGCTCGGGTTGGCCGCGCTCAGCCTGCAGTTGGTGGCGACGGCTCCCGGGCCGACCGGCGCGCCGGCGTACGTGCTCGCCCTGCTGCACACGCTACCGCTCGCGGTGCGCCGACGGTTCCCCTATGGAGTGCTGGCGACCAGCGTGGCGAGCGGGCTCGCGGTCGCCATGCTGGGTCTCCCGCCAGTGTTCCTTGGAGTGGCCATCCTCGTGCCGGTCTACACCGTCGCGGCCTATCGCGACCGGCCCGGCTCGCTGGTGGGTCTGGCCGTGGTGGAGGCGGCCGTGGCGGTCGTCCAGCTCACGCCGGGCGGGACCGGGGTGGCCACCTGGCTAGGCAACACGCTGGTCCTGGCCGCGGCCTGGCTGCTCGGCCACTTCGTCCACGACCGCCGCGTCTACGCCGCTCGGCTCGAGCAGCGGACCGCCCAGCTCGAGGAGGCGCGTCAGGAACTCGCCCGCCGGGCAGTGGCGGAGGAGCGTCTGCGGATCGCGCGCGAGCTGCACGACGTGGTTGCGCACAGCATGAGCGTGATCGCGGTGCAGTCAGGCGTTGGCGCGCACGTCGCCGCGACCCAGCCCGAGGAAGCGCGCAAGGCGCTCGCCGCCATCGAGGCGACCAGCCGGACCGCGCTGAACGAGCTGCGTCGGCTGCTGGGCGTGCTGCGCGAGGAAGGCGAGCCACAGGGCAGTCTCGTCCCGGTGCCCGGTCTGGCCGGCCTGGACGCGCTGCTCGCCCAAATGAGCGAGGCTGGGCTTGCGGTGAAGCTACGGGTCGAGGGGGCACGGCCACGGGTGCCAGCCGGGATCGACCTGTCCGCCTACAGGATCGTCCAGGAGGCCTTGACCAATGTGCTCAGGCACGCCGGCGCGGCACGGGCGCAGGTCGTGATCGGCTACGGCGACAAGGACATCACCATCGAGGTCACCGACGACGGCTGGAGCACGGTGCCCAAGGCCGCGGTCGAACGGCTGGGCACCGGCCATGGCCTGATCGGGGTGCGAGAGCGGGTGGCCCTGTTCGGCGGCGACTTCGAGGTCGGCCCGCGGCCCGGTGGCGGCTTCCGCGTCGCCGCCCGGCTGCCCTTGGAGACCGGCCAGCCATGACGACGCGGGTGGTGGTGGCCGACGACCAGACCCTGGTCCGGGCGGGCTTCCGGCTGCTGGTCGACTCCGCGCCGGACCTCGAGGTCGTCGGCGAGGCCGCCGATGGCGCCGAAGCGGTGGAGCTGGTCCAGCGGCAGCGTCCCGACGTCGTGCTGATGGACATCCGCATGCCGGTCATGGATGGCCTCGAGGCGACCAGGCGGATCGGTGGGCTTCACGAGACCGGCGCGGCGCGCATCCTGATCCTCACTACCTTCGACCTCGACGAGTACGTCTATCAGGCGCTACGGGCGGGTGCCAGCGGGTTCGTGCTGAAGGACATCCCTCCGGCCGACCTGCTGGCCGCGATCCGGATCGTCGCCGCCGGCGACGCGCTGCTTGCCCCCAGCGTGACCCGCCGGCTCATCGCCGAGTTCGCCCGCCGGCCCGGCCCCACCCCGGTCGCCCCCGCCGCGTTGGAGGTCCTGACCGACCGGGAACGCGAGGTCCTGTCCCTGGTTGCTCGGGGCCTGTCCAACGGTGAGATCGCCGAGCACCTGGTGGTCAGCCCGGCGACGTCGAAGACCCATGTGAGCCGGCTGCTGACCAAGCTCGGCGCCCGAGACCGCGCGCAGCTCGTGGCGCTCGCTTACGAGAGCGGTCTCGTCATCCCCGGGGCGTCCTGAGCCGTCGGTGTACGTCTCGCGGCCTAGGCGCAAGTGCCATCCGCGGGCCGACGACGGCGGCCGCCCCCGATTCGTACCTTCCAGGTGTCAAGCATGCCCTGGACGTCATCGGTCTCGACGAGGAGATCGGTCGGGGCGGAGGAGGATGGTATGGCAGTCATCACCGTCGAGGAGCTCACAAAGCGCTTCGGGGATCTCGTCGCCGTCGACGGCCTCAGCTTCGAGGTCGATCAGGGCACCGTGGTGGGCTTCCTCGGACCCAACGGGGCGGGCAAGACCACCACCCTGCGGATGCTGCTCGGCCTGGTCACCCCCACCGCGGGGACCGCCAGGATCCAGGGCCGGCCCTACCGGGAGCTGGCCGCGCCACTTCGCCACGTCGGCGCAGTGCTGGAAGCCTCCAGCTTCCATCCCGGCCGCACGGCCCGCAACCACCTGCGCGTGGTGGCCATCGCAGCCGGCCTGCCCCGCGCGCGGGCCGACGATGTCCTCGCCCAGGTCGGCCTGGACCAGGCGGCCGACCGGCGGGTCGGCGGCTTCTCGCTCGGCATGCGCCAGCGCCTGGCGCTGGCCACCGCCATGCTCGGCGACCCGGAGGTGCTCGTCCTCGACGAGCCGGCCAACGGCCTGGACCCCGAAGGCATCCACTGGCTGCGCGGCCTCCTGCGACACCTTGCCGACCAGGGCCGCACCGTGCTGGTCTCCAGTCACGTGCTCGCCGAGGTGGCCCAGACCGTCGACCAGGTGGTGATCATCGCCCATGGGCGGCTGGTCACCCAGTCCACGCTGGCGGCGCTGAACGCCCGGACGGAGCAGTCCGTGCGGGTCCGCACGCCGCAGGCGGAGGCCCTGCGGCCGTTGCTGACCGCCCAGGGCATCCACGCCAACCTGGCCGCCCACGACCAGGTCGTGGCCGTCGGCACCACCACCGAGGCGGTGGGCCAGGCGGCGGCCGCCGCCGGCATCGTCATCTACGAGATGGGGGCCGAGCGCTCCAACCTCGAGGAGGTCTTCCTCGAGCTCACCGGCCCGCAAGGAGGCACGTCATGACACGACTCGTCCGCGCCGAGCTGGCTAAGCTCCGCACCGTCCGTCTGTTCTACGGTGTGGCGGCCGCCATGGCGGCCTTCGGCGTCCTCACCGTGGTGGCCAACGTCACCTCAGCGGGGCAGCAAGGCAGCCCCCCGCTATCCGCGGATGACCTGCCCGCCCTTGTCGGTGCCCCGGCAACGATGCTGTCCGGCGCCGCGCTGCTACTCGGCATCCTCGGCATCGCCGGAGAGTTCCGCCACCACACCATCACCCAGACCTTACTTGCCACCCCCGACCGCGGGCGCGTGGTGGCGGCCAAGCTCGTCGCCTACGCGCTGGCCGGGATCGCCGTGGCCGCCCTCACGTTGGCCGTCACCATCGCAGTCGCGCTGCCGTGGATGAACGCCAAGGGCCTGAGCGTGTCCGTCCTCGACGGCGAGGTCGGCCACGCGCTGGCGGGGACGCTGCTCGTCGCCGGGCTGTGCGGGCTGGTCGGCGTGGGCGTCGGCGCGCTCGTCCGCAACCAGGTGGCCGCACTGGTCGGCGTGCTTGTGTGGGTCGTGGTGGTCGAGGGACTGGTCCTCAGCCTGCTGAACGTCCCCGGCCTGGGCAAGTGGCTTCCCAGCGCGGCCGCGGCCGCGCTCACCAACCCGGGCGGTGGCCACTTGTCCAGGTTGGCGGGTGGCCTGCTGTTCGCCGCCTACGGCCTTGCCTTCTCCGTGGTCGGCACCCGCTTTGTGATCCGACGAGACATCACCTGACGGGCGGTCGAAACCAGGCGGCCTACCAGCGGGCGGAAAGGGAGGAGACGGCCGTTCGGCCGTCTCCTCCCCCTGACTAGGGCACCGGGATCGAGGTGGTGGGCACGTTGTAGCCTCTCACCCGGAGATAGGGCGGCTGCCCGCCCAGATCACTGGTCTGATAGGTCGCCGTGATCGTGGTCGATTCGCCCGGCCAGAGCGAGACGTAGTTGTCCGTGTAGTTCACCGGCACGACCTCATTGCCGCCGTTCCCCGCCGTGATCTCCGGTCGTACGAAGAACGCGATGTTGGTCGTGCTGGTGTTGTTCAGCGTGAGGTTGACGGTCTGCTGCCCGCCGGAGATTGTCCGGGACACGGCAGTGGTCAGGTTGGGGTTGGAGGCCAGGCTGTTCAGGCCCGTGAGGTTCGCGTAGCTCTTGATGGCCGTCTTGTACCAGGTGGTGTGATTGGACAGCACGTCAGGACTCGTCGAGTACCAGTAGAGGTTGTTGCTGACCACTGCGCCCGCCGAGTCCCTGAGTTGCAGGCGGATGAAGTAGGTCGTCGAGAGGCCGGTCAGGGCAGGAATCGTCAGCACTTGCGTGGAGGCGTTCGCCGGCGCGTTCGCGGTCGCCTGCGTCGTGTACTGCTCGGTCAGGTCCGGGAGGTTGTAGACCGTTGCCGTTGCCGTCATGCCGCTTCGCGCGGTCAGCGTGGAGTTGACGGCGTACACGTTCCGCGTGACGTAGTCATAGGCGATGTGCACCGGCTCATTGGCCTTCTTGGCGCCGAAGTAGCCGCCCCCCGGCTTGAAGTAGTAGTCGTACAGGTTCCAGTGGACCGACGGCCAAGCGTTGTTCAGCATCCAGAAGATAACGCCGAAGGACTGCGTGTACTCGTGCGAGTTCCAGGCCTCAAAGAACGATCTGGTGTTCTCGTAGTTCTGGAGCTCGGACTTCCGCGAGTAGTCGGCCACGCCACTGGTGCTGCCGTAGCGGTTGTCAACACCGCTCGTGAACTGCTTGATCGTGTCGAAGACGCCCTTCTTTCCGGAGTGATAGTTCCAGACGGTGCCGATCGGCCAGAGGTCATTGGGGCCGATGAACTTCTGCAGGCTCTCCAGCGGCGGCGGAGCCTCCGTCCCCTCCTCGGCGTTGGTGCCGAACGCACTCCCTGACTGGCTCGTATCCCACCACAGGACGGGCGGCTCCCACATGTAGGGGCCATCCATCTTCATCCCGGCGTTGGAGTTGCACCAGGTGGCGACGCTGTCCAGGGTCGGGTTCTGCCAGTGCAGGGTGCTCGCGGTGTTCTTGTACGTCATCAGGTGCGCCGAGGTGACCGGACAGTCACTGCCGAAGGCCCAGACGAAGGGGCTGGCGTGGGCGCGCAGGGCCCGCATCTGGGTGTCCAGGGAGGCGTTGGCGACCTGCTCCTGCTCAGCTGTCCAGCGGTTGTCATTCTCCCACGCGCTGCAGCACACGAACCCGGACATGAGCATGACCCCCGCCTGGTCGGCCAGGTCGTAGAGCTCCTCGTTCCCGACGGTGCCCTCGAGGCGGATCGTGTTGAGACCCATGTCCTTGACGTACTGGATGTGCGCCGCGTTGGTCTTCGTGTCCCAGCGCTGGAGCATGTCCCACACGTAGCCGCCGCCGCGGAAGAAGATGTCCTGGCCGTTGACCTTGTAGCCAACGAACGAGGTGCCGTTGACGGTGGTCCGGTAGTCGGTGAACTGGCGGATCCCGAAGTTGATCGACTTGGTATCCGAGGTCGCCCCGCCCGTGCTCGCGGTCACGGCGAGCTGGTACAGCTCCGGGTTGCCGAACTGGTAGGGCCACCACAGGGCGGGGCTGGTGACGTGCAGCTGCGGGTAGGCTACCGGGTCGAAGGTGATCTCTCGACGTTCGTTGGCGCTCAGGGTGACGTCTTGACTGAACGAGATGCTGGGATAGCCCGACTTGGTGATGGTGCCGCTGACAGTGGTGGTGACCGGAGCGCTGGTCGCATTGATGGCGTCGACGTACACGGTCAGATCCGCTGAATTGGTCGCGGGCAGCGGCAGGACGGTCTTGACGTAAGGATCCCGCAACGCGACCGGGCCCGTCGTCTCCAGCAGGGTCTTGCCCCACAAGCCGGCGTTCATGTCGGGGGCTTCCGGGTTCCAGTCCACGGTGCAGAAGGAGAGGTCCTTGCAATCGTGGGCGGGCGGCGTGACGAGAATCGCCAGCGCATTGAGCGCCCCAGGCCTGACCAAGTTGGTGGCGTTGTACTCGTGGACCGCCATGGTGCCGACGGCGTTGGCGTCGAGCTGGGTCCCGTTCAGCCAGATCTGGGCGCGGTAGCTGATCCCTTTGAACCGGAGCCAGTACACCTGACCCGGTGTAATGGCGGGGGCGGTGAACTCGCCCCTGAACCACCAGTTCTGGGTGGTCAGATCCGGGACCGACTGAAGGTTGGTCCCAAAGTAGATGTCCTGGTAGACGTTGTTGGCGACCAGCCCGGCCAGGGCGGTCGAAGGCAGCGCGACCGGATACCAACCAGAGGTGCCGTAGCCAACCTGGGAGATGGTCGCGCCCGCGTCGGTGACATTGTTGGCCGATCTGAGCGCCCAGCCTGCTGACAGCTCCGTGGAACCGACAGTCGGTGAAGTCGTCACGGCGGCAGCTGTTCCCCTAGAGCCGACACCAATAACAAGGACCAGTGTATTGGCGGCTGTCAATGACATGCGTGGCCTCCTCTCTTTTGGACTGCTGCCGTCCTGTCATGGCTGGCCCGAGGACGCGTCGATTCGATCGAGGGGATGAGGGAGGTACCGCGTCGGAGGAGATCGCAGTTCCAGGTACCTCAGGGGCTCACCGGCGGCTGCACCGTGCCGCCGATGACCTGCGCGGTCGTCTGGACCGCCACGCGGCCGGCGGCAGCCTCGCCCTGCAGGAAATCCAGCAACGCGGTGAACTTGCTCGGGGTAATGGCGTAGGCGCCGCACCTCTCGCAGAGACGGTGGAAGACGAACTGCACCCAGCCACCGCCGTTGGCCTCGGCGTTCTGCACGTACAGCTCGAGGGTGGAGAGCTTGGTCGCCTTCTTGGGGTTGGGCGGCGTGCGGGTGGCGTACGGGTCCAGTGGCGGGATGGTCTCGGCATAGGGGCCGTTCTTGGTGATCCCGGAGACGCCTCTGCCGCTGTTGTAGCCGCAGTCGTGGACGACCAGCTCGGTCCCGCTGTCGAAGGATCCGAACGGGTAGGCGAACGAGGTCGCCGGGAAGCCCTCCGCCAGCAGGTTGTTGCGGTCGGTGCACACCTCCTGGCGGGCCTCGGCCGTGGTCAAGGGTTTCAGGTCCGCGTGGTGCACGGTGTGCCCGGCGATCTCGTTCCCGGCGTTGAAAAGGGTGTGCAGGTCGGCCCAGGAGAGGTGCTCGGCGTCACCGATGAAGCCGGTGTTGACGAAGAAGGTCGCTGTCATCCCATGCGCCTGGAGGAGCGGCAACGCGGCGAGCTGATCCGCGGTGCCGTCGTCGAACCCGATCGTGACGACCGTCGAGGCGGCCGCCGCCGGCGCCGGGCTCACCACCCAACCCGACAGGAGCACGGTGAGCGCTCCGATGGCTGTCCGTGACAGCAGGATCCTCGAACGAAGGCGAGACTGTGGCGAACGCATCCGCGCGATCCTTCTCATCCATCGCCCCTTTCGCCTGAGGGCTTCCGGCCCGCGGGCTTCTTCAGAACAGGCCTGTCGCCTGACGGCGAACACCAACGGGCTCGTCGCCATCAGGTCCACCGCCGGCTCGACCGTCCGAAGGACTCGATGTCATCCTTGAACCCGGCTTTGCGATTGAACTGCGCGATCGCGTCGCTATCCTCCGGTGGGCAGTTCCGCGTCCCGGTCAGGAATCCCTTGTAGAGGGTGGCCGTTCGGACCTCCACCGCGGCGCCTCTCGGCACGGGCGGCGCGTGCCGTCCAGGGACCCGACCACGCTCGCCACTTGATGGCGCGGACAATGCGGCTTCTCCTCCGGCCCAACAAATAGCCAGTAAGGTTAATTAACTAATTTAGATTAGGTCCCGTCTCCCACGCGGTCAAGAGGCTCTGTTCGCGCGTCGGATCGACTGGGCAGCCAGATTTCGAGCATCACAACCGCTGACTCGTTTGGCTCGCCAACCCGTCCGCCCGCTGTCTTCGCTGGCGTTCGGTTCCCGCCGACGGCATCGTCCTCGTCATCGGCTGGTGCCTCGGCAACCTGTTCCAGGACAAGGGGGCCTCGAGCATGCCGCGAGCTGGCAGAAGGCAAGGCCGCTACGAGCGGGTAGCGGGCCGCGCTGGGTCCCGTCAGACCTCCTGGAGTCCGCGGTACCGGTTCGCGGCGGGCTCTGGACCGAAGTGGACGCTGCGCTGGCGTGATCGATTGTCCTGGGGTTGACTTTCGGGCTGCGCCGTCAACTATGAATATAGTAAAGGTTCCTAACTGTAACGCGAAGTGTCGCAGGTGTAGGTGCCAGATATTCGGTCACCTCATGCGACCTGCGCATACTCATGGATCAACCCACCGAGTCGATCTCGTCGCGCGACTGTCAGCATCCGGTCCAGCACCTCACGCCGAACCGTGCCGACCCACCGCTCCGCGTAAGCATTCGCCTGGGGCGTCCGCACCGGCGTGCGCAGCACCCTGATCGCTTCAGCGACAACGACCGTGTCGAACGCCGTGGTGAACTTTGTGACCCGATCGCGGAGCAGGAACCGAAGGCGGCCGAGGCGGCCGGCTGGCGCCATGAGCAGGTCGCGGGCCTGCTGCGTCACCCACTCCCCCACCGGATGCACTGTCACACCCAGCACGTGGACCCGGCGGGTCGCCACTCGCTTGACCTGGCGGCGCAGCACGCTGAGGAGCTCCGCCTCGCCGTTATCCACGCGTGAGCGGGCGATCTGCTCGCCTACACGACGGCCCGGTCGAGACCGTGTTCGCCCCCAAGTGGCGTGGGACGCACAGTCGGCGTCCGGACCGCTTCCGGTGGAGGGAAATCGGAGGGAAGCCCGGTCCGCCGGGGTTGCGTGACCGGGCG
>WNGG01000713.1_pt1 | contig 36214 bp, 37 predicted proteins | sample 5400661 | NCBI WGS metagenome assembly WNGG01 (sample SAMN13153372, study PRJNA577476) | soil metagenome | isolation source: 100 cm soil or saprolite under Garry oak tree replicate 1 | place: USA:California | collected 2016-06-15
CGCAGGGCCAGGGCCACGCCGTCGCCGGTGGAGACCACCGGGTTGGTGGTGGCCGCGAAGATCTGGCCCATCCCGCCGGTCGCCAGTACCACCGCCCGCGCGAGTACCGCGCCGACGCCGTCTTCGGTACCCTCGCCGAGCACGTGCAGCGTCACCCCGCAGGCCCGGCCGGCCCGGTCCTGGAGCAGGTCCACGACCAGTGCGTGCTCGACCAGCCGGATCCACGGATCCCGGCGTACCGCGGCATGCAGGGCCCGCTGCACCTCCGCACCGGTCGCGTCCCCGCCCGCGTGGACGATCCGGTTCGCGTGGTGCCCGCCTTCCCGGGTCAGCATCAGCCGGCCGTCCGGGTACCGGTCGAACTCGGCGCCCCAGCGCATCAGCTCACGTACCCTCGTCGGCCCCTCCCTGACCAGCACGTCGACCGCCGCCGGATCGCTCAGCCCGACCCCCGCGACCAGGGTGTCCTCGGCATGCGCCGCCGGTGTGTCGAGCGGGTCGAGTACGGCGGCGATCCCGCCCTGGGCCCACCGGGTCGACCCGTCGTCGATGTTGACCTTGGTAACCACGGTGACGTGCAGCCCGGCCTCGCGCAGGTGCAGAGCGACGGTGAGCCCGGCGATGCCGGAGCCGACCACGACCACGTCGGTGGTCTCCGACCAGCCAGGCTCCGGTGCGCTCAGCCGGCGGGGCACCGTGGGCAGGTCCATCCCGCCAGTCTTCGTCATGGTGTCAGGTCGGTAACGGGCGGGTGCCGAGATTGCGAACTGTCCCACGCAGCGGGTTGTCCGCCGAGGCGTAGCAGGCGAAGATCTGGTCGCTGCCGAGCCAGGTGTCGGCGGAGGTCGGGCCAACGTAGCCGACCTTGAGATCGGGCCGGGTCGCGTCGGCGGGCAGGCCGAGGTAGGACAGCGCGACCTGACCGCAGCCCCTGGTCACCGCGGCGGCGACGGCCTTGCCGTCGAAGGGCGCGTTGTCCGGCGTGATCCGGTACGCCCCGACGAACTCGCCGCTGTGCTCGTCGGTACAGGCGGCGTACCGCACGGTGTCGCCGGTACGCGCAACGCAGGCGATCGCGAGCGGGCCTGCGTCCCCGATGCCCTTGAGGCTGCCGACCCGGGTCACGTACCCGGTCCCGCCCGGCCCGGTCACCTGTACGAGCGCGCAGCCGAAGAAGCCGTCGCGCGCGGGCGCGATCCAGTTCGCCAGCAGGGTCACCTGGTCGCGGTGCCAGTCCCCGCCCAGGTACACCGAGGCGAAGCTGCCACAGGCCCGGCGTACCTCGGCGAACATGATGTTGTTCGCCATCTTCGCGTCGTCACCCTTGGCCGCGCGGGCGCGGCTGATCAGGTCGTGGTCGACCTGGCCGACGTGGTACACCTCGGCGGTGTGCGCGGACGAGCACGGTACCGGTGCGCCGGGCCAGGGCATCGCGCCCTTGGCGGCGGCCGGCTCGACGGCCCAGCACGCGCCCGCCGTCGGCGCGCCGGCCGGCGGTTTGCTGGGGATCGGCGTGTCCCGGTTGATCCACCACACCAGCCCGGCCGCGGCCAGGCCGAGCACCCCGACGGCCGCCAGCCTCGGTCCCCACGAGCGCGCCATGCCCACCCTTCGTGTACCGGCGAGTGATACAAGCCGGGCCAGCTTAGCGGGTTGGCTCAGGCTTTCTTGGGAGCTCCGTTGCGCAGGCCCTTGACCGAGCCGAGGATCCGTGCGCCGTTGACGGTCTTGCCGTTGAACGCCAGGGCGAAGCAGCGCTCGCTGCGGTCACCGAGGTTCCACTCGTCCTCGTTGAATCCCTGCGCCATCCAGCCCAGGTAGTTGCTGATCGCCTGGTCCCCGCTGTACCCGAGGAAGTGCGCGACGACCGCCTCGCAGCCGTTGTTGGCCACCTTCCGCCGGGCGTCCTTGTCCGCCACCCACGGCCCGTCGGGCGCCTGGTAGAGGCCGGCGAACTCGCCGTTGTGCGGCTTGTCGCAGTCCGCGTCGTCGGTCTTGGTGACGCTGTTGTTCCCGTCGTCGGTCACGATCAGGCAGGTGACCGCGAGCGGGCGGGACCCGCGCAGGCCGTCCTTGACGCTGCCGTCGGTCGCCACGGTGTTGTAGTCGCTGTCCTTGAACTGGATGACGTCGCAGCGGTACCAGCGGGCGCCGCCGGTCCACGCCTTGTCGTCGGGCAGGACGAGGCCGAGGTCGGCCTTTGCGGACTGCCAGTCGCCGCCGAGGTAGTCGTTGGCCGCCTGCTGGCACCGGGTGTACACACCCTTCCGGGTGGCGCTGCCGGCCAGCGGCGGCGCGCTGCGGTCGGCATCGGCGCCGGTGATGGTACCCACGAAGATCGTCTCGGTCTGGTGCGACGCGGTCTTGCAGTCGACCGCGCTGTCGAAGGGGCCGTACCAGGTCGGGTCGTACTCCTCCGGATAGCATGCACCGACCACCGGAGTCGGCGTCTGCGCCTTCGCGAAGGCCGGCCACCCGTTGGTCAGGTCGCCATCGACCCCGGCCGGATTACCGCACCCGCCCAGCGCCAGCGCCCCGACCGCGACGGCCGCCAGCGCCCACCAGCGTCGCATGGTCGCTCCTCCCCGTACCCCAGGCTGGGGAGCATACTTCAGCCGGCGCCGCGGGGCGCACCGCCGCGTAGCTTGTCGGAGCGGCGGCCAGTCAGCGCTCGTCAGCCGCGCAGCAGCCCCGGCGGCGCGGCGGCCGGATCCTGGCCGAGGTCCACCACGCGGTTCGCGGCGTCGACATGGACGACCTTCGGCCGGTACCGGCGGGCCAGCTCGTCGTCCATCTGCCCGTACGAGATCAGGATCACCAGATCGCCCGGGTGCACCAGGTGCGCCGCCGCGCCGTTGATGCCGATCACGCCCGAGCCGCGCGGCCCGGGGATGACATAGGTCTCCAGGCGGGCCCCGTTGGTCACGTCCACGATCGCCACCTGCTCGCCGGGCAGCAGGTCGGCCGCGTCCAGCAGGTCCTCGTCAACCGTTACCGAACCGACATAGTGCAGGTTCGCCTGGGTCACCGTGGCCCGGTGGATCTTCGACTTCAGCATCGTGCGCAACATGGTCATCTAAAGCTCCACGGGGGCGTTGTCGATCAACCTGGTAGTGCTGATCCGGGCGGCCACCAGGAGGCGGGCCGGGCCGTGGGGCGGCGGCGGGCCCAGGTCGGGGGCGGTGAGCGCGATGTAGTCGGCGTTCCCCAGCTCCCTGCGCGCCGCCGCGAGTACCGCTTCGGCGCCGCCCGGCCCGGCTGCCGCCCCGGCGCGCAGAGCCCGGGACAGCGCGAGGGCAGCCGGGCGTTCCTGCGCCGAGAGGTACCGGTTGCGGCTGGACAGCGCCAACCCGTCCGGCTCCCGTACCGTCGGCACGCCGACGACCTCGATCGGCAGGTCGGTGTCGCGCACCATCCGGCGTACCAGGCTCAGCTGCTGATAGTCCTTCTCGCCGAAGAACGTCAGGTGCGGCCGGGTCAGGTGGAACAGCTTGAGCACCACGGTGAGTACGCCGTGGAAGAAGCCCGGCCGGCTCGCCCCTTCCAGGATCTCGCCGAGCGGGCCCGGATCGACCCGGATCACCGGCTCGCCGTCCGGGTACATCTCCGCGCGGTCGGGGGCGAAGACCAGGTCCACCCCGTTGCGCGCGCAAACTGCGAGGTCGCGATCGAGCGCGCGGGGGTACCGGTCGAAGTCCTCGTTCGGGCCGAACTGGAGCGGGTTCACGAAGATCGTCACGAGTACCTGGTCGGCCCGCTCGCGTGCGGCCCGGATGAGCGCCTCGTGCCCGTCGTGCAGCGCGCCCATCGTCAGGACGACGCCGACGATGCCTTCGGCCTTGTCACGCACGGCAGTCAGCTCCGCCCGCGTCGTCGCCACGATCATGTCAGCTCCTCGATCGCGGCAGCCTGGGCCGCGGTGATCCGGCCGGCGGCGAGCGCGCGTTCGGCCGTGCGGCGCGCGAGGGCGCGATACGCGGGTACGGATTCGGGTGCCAGCGCGGCGAGGTGGGCGGCCACGGTGTCCGGGTCGCCGCGGGACACCGGGCCGGTCAGCGCGGCATCGCCCAGCCGCAGCGCGTTGTCCAGGGCCGCGTGCAGCAGCGGATCGAGTACCCGCTCGGGGTGGGTGACGCCCGCGTCGCGCAGCCGGTCCACCGCCTCGTTGACGAGCGTGACCAGGTGGTTGGCGCCGTGGGCCAGGGCCGCGTGGTAGAGCGTGCGGTGCTCGTCGGCGATCCATTCGGGAGTACCGCCGAGGTCCCGGACCAGCTCCTCGGCCAGTGGACGGACGTCGGGCGGGGCGGTCACGCCGAACGGGATGCCCTTACGCAGCCGGGCCACGTCTTCCGGCTGGCCGGTGAACGTCATCGCCGGGTGCACGGCCAGCGGCCGGGCGCCGCGCGCGACGGCCGGGGCGAGTACCCCGAGCCCGTGCGCGCCCGAGGTGTGCGCGACGACCTGGCCGGGCTTGACGTCCAGTCCAGCGACGACCGAGGCGAGGGCGTCGTCCGGTACGGCGATGATGGTGATCTCCGCCGGTTGGCCCGTGCTGACAGTGTGGCCGGCCTCGGTCAGGGCGGCGGCGAGGACCGACCCGACGCGGCCGGTGCCGATGATGCCGATCGTGCGGTCGCGCAGTGCTGCGCCCATTGTGGTGATCCAGTCCTCGATGTGGGGTACCGGTCGGGAACAAGTATGGATCGAGCGCGGGGCGGCGGGACAGCACCTGTGGCAACCTTCACTGATGGCGGCGGAGCGCTGGCGGGCGGCGATGCAGCGGGCGCTGTACGCCCCCGGTACCGGCTTCTTCGTGAGCGGTGACGGGCCGGCCGGGCATTTCCGGACCAGCGCGCACGCCTCGCCGCTGTTCGCCGGCGCGCTCGTCCGGCTGCTCTGCCGGGTCGACGAGGCATTGGGCCGGCCGCCGGTACTCGACGTCGTCGACGTCGGTGCCGGGCGCGGCGAGCTGCTCGTCGCGCTCGCCTACGGGGTACCCGGCAAGGTGCGGGACCGGCTCCGGCTGACCGCCGTCGAGCTGGCCGAGCGGCCGGTATCGCTGCCACCTGACATTGACTGGCGTGATTCGCTTCCGGAGCGCGTCACGGGGCTCCTGCTCGCGACCGAATGGCTGGACAACGTCCCGCTGGACCTGGCGGAGCTGGACGGGTCCGCAGTCGCGCGGTACCAGCTCACCGACGGCTCGCTCGGTGAGCCGGTATCCGGCGAGGATGCCACATGGCTGGCGAAGTGGTGGCCGCTTCGGCCCGGCCACGTCGCCGAGATCGGGCGGCCGCGCGACGAGGCGTGGCGGGCGGCAGTGTCCACACTGGAGCGTGGGCTCGCGCTGTGCGTGGACTACGGGCACGTCGCCGGGGAGCGGCCGGCGCTCGGGACGCTGACCGGGTACCGGGGTGGGCGGCAGCTGTTGCCGGTACCGGACGGGGGTTGTGATCTGACCGCCCACGTGGCGGTGGACGCGCTGGCCGGCCCGGGCGCAACGGTGCTGCGCCAGCGCGCGGCCCTGCACGCGCTCGGCGTGTCCGGCCGGCGCCCGCCGCGGTCGCTGGCGTCGGCCGACCCGGCGAAGTACATGCGCAAGCTCGCGGCCGCCGGCGACGCGGCCGAGCTGACCGACCCGGCCGGTCTCGGCGGGCATTTCTGGCTCCTGGAACCGGTCGGCCTAGGATTCATCCTGTGACCCGCGAGGTGGTCGTCGGCACGGGCACCGGCCTGGCGACGTCGGACATGGTGCTCAACATCGGACCGCAGCACCCGTCCACGCACGGCGTGCTGCGGTTGCAGCTGGTCCTCGACGGCGAGCTGGTTATCTCCGCCGAACCGATCATCGGGTACATGCACCGGGGCGCGGAGAAGCTCTTCGAGGTGCGCGACTACCGGCAGATCATCGTGCTGGCCAACCGGCACGACTGGCTTTCCGCGTTCTCCAACGAACTGGGCGTGGTGCTGGCCGTCGAGCGGCTGATGGGCATGGAGGTACCGGAGCGGGCCGTCTGGCTGCGCACCGCGCTGGCCGAGCTGAACCGGGTACTCAACCACCTGATGTTCCTCGGCTCGTACCCGCTGGAGATCGGCGCGATCACGCCGGTCTTCTACGCCTTCCGGGAGCGCGAGACGCTCCAGGCGGTGATGGAGGAGGCCTCCGGCGGCCGGATGCACTACATGTTCAACCGGGTCGGCGGGCTGAAGGAGGAGGTACCGGCGGGTTGGACGCACCGGGCCCGCGCGGCGATCGGGGAGGTCCGCCGGCGCCTGCCCGACCTGGACAACCTGATCCGGCGCAACGACATCTTCCTGGCCCGCACGTCCGGCGTCGGTGTCCTGCCGGCCGCTGCGGCCGCCGCGTACGGGACGTCGGGGCCGGTGGCCCGGGCCAGCGGGCTGGATTTCGACCTGCGCCGGGACGAGCCGTACCTGGCCTACGGCGAGCTGACCGTGCCGGTCGTCACCGGGACCACCGGGGACTGCCACGCGCGGTTCTCCTGCCTGCTCGACCAGGCGTACGTGTCGCTGGACCTGGCGTCGCAGTGCCTCGACCGGGTCGACCAGATCCGCGGGCCGGTCAACGTCCGGCTGCCGAAGGTGGTCAAGGCGCCGGAGGGGCACACGTACGCGTGGACCGAGAACCCGCTCGGGATCAACGGGTACTACCTGGTGTCGCGGGGCGAGAAGACGCCGTGGCGGCTCAAGCTGCGGACCGCCTCCTACGCGAACGTCCAGGCGCTGTCGACACTGCTGCCGGGGTGCCTGGTACCGGACCTGATCGCGATCCTGGGCTCGATGCTGTTCGTGGTCGGCGACATCGACAAGTAGCTGGCTACGCCTCAGCGCCAGCGGTCGTCGGACAGGTCGTAGTCGGGACGGCGGGGGCGGGCGTTGACCGGCGCCGGCTCGTCGCGCCAGCTCTGCGTCCAGGCCGAGGCCGGCTCGGGGCCGGTCGGCGGGAGCGCGGGAGGCGGATCGGCCCGCCCCCAGGCCGGTGCCGGGCTTTCCCACTCCTCGCGCCGGCGGCGGCCCACGTCGTCGCGGCGTACCTCCGCCCAGCGGTCCTCGATGTGCAGTTCGGTACCGGCGTCGTCGCTGCGCACCGCCGCTCGCCGCTCGCCCATCCGCAGCTCGTGCCCGTGCTCGCCGGCGCGGACCGAGGCCCACCGGTCGCCGGTCCGCGCCCCGGCCCACGGTGGATCCCCGGCCGGCTCACCGTGCCGGGCCTCCTCCCGCTCGTACGGGCGGGGCCGGCGCGGCTCTGCGGCGGGCGGATCCTCGCGCCCGTGTTCGTCCCGCCGGTAGTCGTCGCGCCGGTACTCGTCCCGGCGCGGCTCGTCCCGGCGCGGCTCGCCGGACCGGACCTCGGCCAGCCGTTCGCGCAGCCGCTGCTCGGTCCAGGACTCCTCCGGTGCCGGGCCGGCGCAAGCGACCGGGCCGGGGGAGGCGACCGGCGCGGCAGCGGCAGACTCCGCCGGCCGGCTGCCGTAGACGGTACCGCCGCCGCCGCCGTACCCGGCCGAGCGCTCCTGGTCGACGATCATCTGACGGGTGGTGACCTGCACGGTCTCGGTGTGCCGGACGACTCCCCCGGCCACCATCGCACTACCCGCCGGCGGCGGGGCCGGCTCCGGCGCGCCCGGCCGCAGCGCCTCGACCTGGGCGCGCAGCGCCTCGACCGTCTGGTACAGGCTCTGCAGCTTCTCCGAGTACGCCCGGTGGGTCGCGCGGGCCGCGGCTGCGATGTCCTGCCGGACGTCCTCCCGCAGCGCGTCGACCTCGTCGAGCACGTCGTCCAGCTCGACCCGGACGGTACGCGCGTCGGGGCGCAGCATGATGGACAGCCCGACGAGCACGACGGTGAGGATGGCCAGGACGGCAGCCACCCGCAGACCGCCGGCACCGGTGCTGAAGAGAACCAGCGCCGCCGCCACTGGAGCGAAGCCCACGCCGGTCCAGAAAATCACGGTAGGTAGCTGCCCGCCCCGGCTTTCCCGCTGGGTGTTCGAGGCCGGCATGGCAGTAGAGGCTACCGAGACTTTCCGGATTCTGGAATGGGCTGATCTTAGCCGGGCGATCAACGACGGTGCGTGATGGCGGGTCACGAAGCGTCAAACGATCGAGCCCCGCCGGGGTTGACGACACCGGGCCGGTTCATTTGTGGACCGGCCCGGCGAATCGGACTGATGAGTCAGCTCGCGAGCGCCGCGTCCGAGGTGGTCACCAGCCCCATGCTGATCTGACCACCGGTCAGCGCCTTCTTCGTCAGCGGGCCGCCGACGTCCAGCGACTTGAACTGGCCGAAGGAGATCTTGTACGTGTTCTCCAGGCCCTGCTCGCAGAACGGCCGCTTCGGGCACTCCGGCGGACCGCCCAGGATCGAGTCCTTACCCGAGCACTTGCTGGCGAAGTCGGACAGCGACTTCACCGCGTACTTGTCCTGGAAGTCCTTGGTGACCGCGAACGCGTTCTGGTCGTTGGCGGCGGAGGCCTTGCCGAAGCTCAGCCCCACCTTTGCGCCCAGGTCCTTGAGGGCGGCGACGGTCTTGTCCACGTCGGGGGACGCCACCGGGGCCGCGCTCTTGCCGTTGACCTTGCCGTTGATGAACTCGGCCAGGGTGGCGGCATACTCCGGTACCACCTGGATCTGGCCCTTCTCCAGCGACGGCTCGTACAGCTCACGGTCGCCGATCGTCTGGGTCGTCGCGGTGTAGCCGGCGGCGGTCAATGTGATCTTGTATAGCTCGGCAAGCGTCTGGCTCTCGCTGAAGTTCGCCGCGCCGATCACGATCTGCCCGCCGGCACCCTTGGCCAGGCCGCTGGTCAGGTTGTTGGTCTGGGCGAACTCCTGTGCCGCCACGGCCGAGGTCTTGTGGTCGATGTCGGTCGCCTTGTTCAGGGCGATCAGTTTCTGCGGGTCAAGCGCGGTGGCCACCTTGTCCAGCGCGGCGAGCAGCTGCGGTGTCGCCACCTTGCTGTTCACGGCTGCGATGACGTTGTCGGCGTTCTGTAGGTGCTTGTCGTCGTCGAGGACGACCAGCTTGGTACCGGCCACCGGCGCGCATCCGCCGGAGGCCGCGTTACTGGCCGGTGCCTGGGTACCTGAGGAGCCGGCTTTGCCGCACCCCGCCACCAGGCCCGCCGTCGCCAGGAGGCCAACCAGTCCCAGGGCGACGCGCGAAGCGCTTTGCATGTTGTGTTGCCCGCCTTCCGTGTCCCGGCGCGACCGGCTGGTCGTGCCGCGTGTCCGACGGGCGGTCACGGTGATGACGACCGCCCACCCGGCAGACTTTCACACATTCGCCGCCGTTGCGCCGGCACGCCGCATGCCCCGGGCTCGGCGCAACGGGCGCGGGGTGGCCAGCCGTTCGACCACGGCGAAGGTACCTTCGACCAGCAGCGCCAGCCCCGCGACCAGCAGGCCGCCCGCGACGATCTGGCCGCCCGCCACGTTCATACCCAGGCCGAAGCCCTCGGCGATGATCTGGCCGAGGCCGCCACCGGCGACCAGCGCAGCCAGCGCGGCGGTCGCGACGACCTGTACCGCGGCGGTGCGGAAGCCGGCGGCCAGGTACGGCACCGCCAGCGGAAGCTCCACCTGCCACAGCATCTGCCAGCCGGACAGCCCCATCCCCCGGGCGGCATCGCGCACCTGCGGGTCCACCTCGCGCAGCCCGGTGTACGCGTTGGCCAGCAGCGGCGGGACCGCGAACACGGTCAGCGCCAGGATGACCGCACTCTGCCCGATCCCGATGGCGGTCAGCGAGATGAGCGTCAGCAGGGAGAGCGTCGGGATGGCCAGCGTGACGTTGGACACCGTGATCACCGCGCCGCCGCCCCGGCCCCGGTGCCCGAGCCACAACCCGAGCGGCCAGGCGATCAGGCAGCCCAGCACGACGGCGGCCGCCGAGATGCGCAGGTGCTCGGTCAGCCGCTCCAGGATCCCGCCGGGATTCGTCCAGTTGAGCGGGTCGTTGAGCCACTGGATCGCGTCGGTGAGATACCTCATCGGGTCCTCCCCCGGGCCCAGGGCGTGAGCAGGCGGCCGAAGGCGGCCAGCACCAGGTCGAGCGCGAGCCCGAGCAGGAAGATGATGATCGTGGCGGTCATCACCTCGGCCTTGTACCCCGCCCGGAAGCCGATGGTCAGGAACTCGCCGAGGCCGCCGTGCCCGACGATGACGCCGACGGTCACCAGCGCCACCGAGGACACCGTCGCGAGGCGTACCCCGGTCAGGATCCCGGGCAGCGCCAGCGGAAGGTCGATGCGCCAGAGCTGGCCGAACCGGCCGTAACCCATGCCCCGGGCGGCATCCCGGACCGCGTCGGGCACCTGGCTCAGGCCGGCGACCGTGTTGCGGACGATCACCAGCAGCGCGTAGGTCACCAGGCCGATCAGTACCGTGGCCTGCCCGACGCCGACGAACGGCGCGAGGAGGGCGAAGAGCGCGAGTGACGGAACCGTGTAGAGCACGCCGGTGAATGCGAGAATCGGTCCGGTGAGCCGGCGGAACCAGTACGCGAGCACGGCAAGCGGGATCGACACGAGCGTGGCCAGCAGCACCGCCTCGGCGGTCAGCTGAATGTGCTCCCGCAGTCCGGCCAGCACCGCGTCGGTGTTCTGCTGGAGGAACTGCCAGCTGAACCAGGGATTGCCCGAGTCGGCGTAGGCCAGGACCGGAAGGGACATGGGTGGACGGTACCCGCAACGGCTCGGCCGCGCCGATCACGCTGGACGGCGTGGGCAAGCGGTACCCGGACGGCACCGTCGCCGTCGAAGCCCTGTCGCTGGACATCCCGGCCGGTGAGCTGGTCGTGCTGATCGGCCCGTCCGGGTGTGGCAAGTCGACGGTACTCCGGATGATCAACCGGCTGATCGAGCCGACGCACGGGCGGATCCTGCTCGACGGCGACGACGTGGCCGCGGTGAGCGCGGTCGATCTCCGCCGCCGGATCGGGTACGTCATCCAGAGCACCGGGCTGTTCCCGCACCAGACGATCCGGGCGAACGTGGCGACGGTACCGAAGCTGCTCGGCTGGCCCCGCGCGCGGATCAACGCCCGGGTGGAGGAGCTGCTGGACCTGGTCGGGCTGGACCCGGTCCGGTACGCGCGGCGCTACCCGCACGAGCTGTCCGGCGGGCAGCAGCAGCGGGTCGGCGTGGCCCGGGCGCTCGCGGCCGATCCGGTACTGCTGCTCATGGACGAGCCATTCTCGGCGGTCGACCCGATCGTGCGGGTGCGCCTGCAGGACGAGTTCCGCAAGCTGCAGGCGACGGTACGCAAGACGATCGTGCTTGTCACCCATGACCTGGACGAGGCGGTCCGGCTGGGCGACCGGATCGCGGTGCTGTCGCAGGGCGGGCACCTGCAGCAGTACTCGCCACCCGCCGAGCTGCTGGGCAGCCCAGCCAACGATTGTGTCAAAGAGTTCGTCGGCGCCGACCGGGGCATCAAGCGGTTGACCGTCACCCCGATACCGCTGGATGCGCTGCGCCCGGCGTCCGAGGCGGGCGCGGTCGACGCCGGCCCGTCGGTACCCGCGTCGGGCACCATGCGCGACGCCCTGGCTGCGCTGCTGGAGGGCGGACGGGGCTGGGTCGCCGTCCGCGACGGATCCGGTGAACCGCTCGGCGTGCTCACCGCCACCGAGATCGCGATGGCGGCGAGCACGCCGGAAAGCGACTGAGCTACCGCCGGGCGCCCAGCGCGGCAAGGCCCACGATCCAGCCGACGAACAGGCCGTACACGGCTCCGCCTGCGGCCCACGTGAACGCGCCCAGCACGCTCGCGTTGGCCTGGATGAAGGCGGCGAGGAAACCGGCGAGCGCGCCGGCGAACATGTACCCGCCCCAGCCGGCCAGGAACTGGCTGGCGGTGCCCCGCGCCCGGGACAGTTGCGAACCGGCGAGCAGCGCGACGAAGACGCCGGTGAAAACGATCAGCAGGATCGCCTTGATGTCATTGGCGAGGATCGTCTGCACCGACTCCTTGGAACTGAACGACCATTGCGGCCATGTCAGGGTACGGAGGAAGAAACCCCAGGCGTCATTCGCGGACGCGTTCTTGTTGGCCCAGTCGACATAGGCCGGATTACCGAACGCCAGCACAAGAATAAGGGCGGCGACGACCGCGGTACCCGGTGCCGTGCGTACCCGCCCACCTGTCATAACAGCCATACGGCTGAGTATGAGGTCGTCCGTCCGGCCCTGCCATTGACCCGGGCGAATAGTTACAGATGTCAGTGTTTGAGTAGGTAATCGATAAATGCCGCACGGACCAGCGGCTCCTGGTCACCGTACTTGTGCCCGGTGCTCTCTTTCCATACCTGGATCGCGTCGTCGACCGTGGACTGCAGCCCGAACGACCCGTCGTCGCCGGTCTCCCGGACGGGCAGGTGCTCGAAGATCGACCAGAAGAACGGGAGGTCGCGCCGGCGGCGGGCCAATTCGAAGGCGCGCTCGCGCAGTTCCTCGGTGGGCAGCCGGTCCAACTCGTCAAACGTCACGGTACCCATTATCGGGCGCCCCAGCGGTCGTCGATCGAGCCGGCCCAGGTGTCGTCGTTGCTACGCGCCGGCAACTGGCTCGTCCAGCCACCCTGCCGCGGTGCGGTGTACCCGGGCGTGACCGGTTCCTCCAGCCGGGCCGGGTTGACCCAGGGCTCCTCCCCGTCCTCGACGAATTGGAGGGCCGACGGCGGCCGGCCGAAGGACTCGACGAGGCGGGTCACCACCAGGCCGGCCGCGATGGCGCCGGCAGCCAGGGCGTAGTCGGAGATCCGCAGGTTGGCGACCTTGGAGTAGCGCAGGACCAGGGCGAGCAGGGTCGCGCTGAACAGGCTGCCGAAGATGCCGCCGCGGCGGCCGAAGGCGCTGGTACCCCCGAGAAGCGCCGCACCCAGCGCGAGCCCGGTCGTGACGAAGCCGTCGGCGGGCAGCCCGACGCCGGCCAGCAGGCCCAGGATGCCGGCACCGGCGGCGAACAGGCAGGAGCCGACCAGCGCGAGAAAGGCGACCACGGCGGCGCCGGTACCCCGGCGGGTGGCCGGGTCGGCGACCGGCCGGAACCGGCCCAGCCCCCGGCGGATCGGCTTGACCAGGCCGAAGAGGCCGCCGAGCAGCACCAGGGCGGCGAACGCGCCGTACCAGTAGTACGCATGCCGGGCCGGCTGGTACGACGTACCGAGCTGGGTCGGCGGCACGTGCCGCTGGATCCACACGATCAGCGCGAACGAACCGGCCAGGCTGGTCGCCCAGGCGGGCACGTGGAACACCACCGTCACCAGCCCGAGCACCATCCCGGCACCCGCGGCCAGCAGCAGCGTGGTGCCGGCCGTCCGGACGAGGCCCTGGCTCGAGTGCGTGGCGACGAAGAGCGCGGACGCGACCGCCACCGGACCGACCGCGAGGTTGACCACGCCGGCCCGCAGGGAAAGGCCGACGGCCAGGGTCAGGAAGCCCAGCGTCGCCGCGGTGAGCAGGATGCCGCGCAGGCCGTCGCCGGTCACTCCGGTGCGGTGCGTGTGGTAGAACCAGGCCGCGAGGCCCGCGGTGGCCAGGAGCAGCACCAGCTCCCACAGCGCGTGTACCCCGATCCGGTCCATCCCGGGCTCGCCGAGCTGCGGATCGTCGAAGACGTCGTCGAGCTCGGCCGGGGTGACCGCGCGCCGGGAGAAGCTGAGCGACGTGGTGGTCTCCGGCGGCGCGGGGTAGTCCTCGGTTGGTGGGTGGGTCGGCGGGCGGTATACCGGAGTCGTCGAGCCGGTGTCCCGCTCGTCCCGGAAGCCCTCGCCGCGGGAGCGGTACGCCTGATCTCCGTACGTCATTGTCTGGGGCCTCCCTAGCAGGTACGGCCCGAAGTTACCCGCCGATGTTCTCCCGGGAAAGCCCAGCCGAGCATCATTCAGCCGGGTTGTCCTCGTCCGGCGGCTTGGGCACCCGGCAGGAACGCTCCAACCACAGCGCGGCACCGACCAAAGCGAGGGATGCGACCAGGCCGGTCGCGGTGGGCGGTACGTCGGCGCGGGCGTGCGTCAGGTCGGAGCGGGCGAGCAGCCACACCAGGAGGCCGCTGTACAGGCCGGTGAAGATCGCGGCAGCCGGCGAGGACGCCTTCGCGAGGACGACGTACCGGGCCACGGCCAGCGGGTCGAGCGGCGGCGCGCCGGGCCTGCGGTCGATGCGCGCCTTGGTGGTAAGGGCGAGAAACGCCTCGAAGGCGGCGAGCGCGAAGATCGTGAATGCCGGCAGCCAGGGGATCTGCGGGATGTCGCCGTAGTAGTTGGCCACCAGTACCCAGGCCACGGCGGCGGTACCGAGAGCCAGCACGACCAGCGTCGCGATGCTGGTCGGGTGCAGGCGTGGCTCGGTCGGGCGCCGCGGTGGCGGCTCCGGCTCGCCCGACGGCGGAGTCGGTCGCGGCTCGATCATTTGGTCGGCTCGGTCATGCGATTGGCTCCAGGACCAGGTCGTGGCGGGGTTTGAGGCCGGGCAGGTCGACCGCGACGGCCTCGGTGCGCATCAGGTCGGTCACCCAGCCGTGGCCGGGAAGCTGCGCGTACGGCTCGATGTCCAGCCACGGCCGCAGCACGAAGGCGCGCAGATGGGCCCGGGGGTGGGGCAGCGTGAGGTCGGGGTCGGTCGAGACGACCGGCCCCCCGACCGGGCTGGTAACCGTGATCACGTCAACGTCCAGGGTACGCGGGCCGTAGCGGCGCGCCGGGTCGCGAACCCGCCCGGCCGCGTCCTCCAGTACCCGCGCCCGGGCCAGCCAGTCCGCCGCGCCGGCCTTCTCGTCGGCCACGAGGACGACCGCGTTGAGGTACGGCGGCTGGTCCTCGTCGCCGCCCCACGGCGGCGTCTCGTACACGCCGGACGCGACCAGCAGCACGTCGGCCAGCGCCTGGACGGCACCGCACAGATGCTCGAACCGGTCGCCCTGGTTGCTACCCAACCCGAGGACGGCCCGGGTCACCGGGTCCTCCGCAGGGTGACCGCGACGTCGGCGAACTCGTGCGGGATCGGTGCGCCCGGCTTGTGCACGGTCACCGTCGTCACGGCGACCCGGGGATCGGCCAGGCACGCCGTCGCGAGCCGGTCGGCGAGCGTCTCGATCAGGCGTACCGGCTCGCCCGCCACGATCTTCACCAGCGCCTCCGCCAGCTCTCCATAGTGGACAGTGTCGGACACGTCGTCGCTGCGCGCAGCCGGGTCGAGGTCGAGCTCCAGCGTGACGTCGACGACGAACTCCTGACCCTGCTGCCGCTCGAAGTCGTAGACACCGTGGTACCCGCGGACGCGCAGGCCGGTCAGCGTGATCGTGCCCGCCATGTGGCCTCCCAGACCTTGATCGCGTCGACGGACGCGCGGACGTCGTGGACGCGTACCCCCCACACGCCGGCCGCGACGGCGAGCACCGTGGTCGCGAGGGTGGCCGCCTCCCGCTCGTGTACCGGCCGGGGATCGCCCTGCCGGTCGGCCAGCAGCTTGCCCAGGTAGGACTTGCGGCTCGCGCCGAACAGCACCGGGTACCCGAGGGCGATGATCTGGTCGAGGTGGGCGGACAGCGTCCAGTTGTGCTCGGCGGTCTTGGCGAAGCCGATGCCGGGGTCGACGATGATCTGGTCCGGCCGCACCCCGGCAGCGAGCGCCTCGTCGACGCGCAGCACGAGTTCGGCGCGGACCTCGGCGACGACGTCCTGGTACAGGGCGAGCTTCTGCATGTCGCGGGAGTAGCCGCGCCAGTGCATCAGTACCCACGGGCAGCCGGCATCGGCGACGACTTTGGCCATCACCGGGTCGGCCAGGCCGCCGGACACGTCGTTGACGACGCTCGCCCCGGCGGCGAGCGCCTCGACCGCGACAGCCGCGCGGGAGGTGTCGATGCTGACCGGTACCCCGGCGGCGGCGAGTTCGCGGACGACCGGTACCGCCCGGGCGATCTCGGTCTGCGCGTCGATCCGTTCTGCACCCGGCCGGGTGGACTCGCCACCGACGTCGACGATGTCGGCCCCCTCGGCGCGCATGGCCACCCCGTGCGCGATCGCGGCGTCCCGGTCGGTGTACCGGCCGCCGTCGGAGAAGGAGTCCGGTGTGACGTTGAGGACTCCCATCACCACGGGTCGGCGCTGCACCAGACGAGAATAGTGCGGCGGCACGCCGCTCCTCCCGTGAGGATCAGCTACGGCGCCCCGGGTACCCGGTCGGTGACCGGCCATACCGATATCTCCACGCTGCCGGCGAGGGACAGCGGGGAGCCGGCGACCCCGGCCGGTACCAGGGTGAAGTCGGTCAGCCGCACCAGGCGCTGGCCGTCCGGGGTCGCCACGGCCAGGTACCAGTCGCCGGTCGGGTCCCGGTAGACCCAGCCGGACTCGCCACCGGATGGGACCACCGGGTCCGTGTCGGCGCTGCGCGTGGGAAGATCCTGGGTGGGGATCTTCGGCGCGGGGGGTAGTGGTGCCATGTCCGCATCAGGTTCGCCGACCCGTGGTGGGGTGCGGATCAGGGCGGTCAGTTCGGCGCGGTTGACCAGCCGGCGGGCCGTCGATGCGCCGGCTACCAGGACGACCACAGCCGCGGTACCGGCGACGAGCCAGCCCCGCCAGGTCCGCGGGACGAGTTCGGGGTGGGTCGGCCCGGCCAGCGCACCGAGGCCGAGCCCGGCCGCGGCGGCGAGAGCGAGCAGCCCGGCACCGATCCCGGCCCAGCCGAGCGGGGCGGACAGCGTCGCGGCCGGGGCGGCGGTCGGCCAGTTCGCGGCGGCGCGGGCCCGGCCGAGCAGACGGACCGATCCGAACATGAGTACGATTCCGATTCCGCCCAGGAACGCCCGTCCCGCCCAGAAGATGGCATCGCGGTCCATCACACCTCCCCAGGCTTCGTACCGCTCATGACCAGCACTTTCGTCGCACCCGGAGTGCGGCTTCCAGCAGCTTTTGCGCCTTGTCCGATAGGTGACTGCAACGTACTCTCGGCACTAATCTCGACCGTTCATCCGAGACACAGTGTCACGAGATAGTACCGCCGGGTGAGTTTTTCAGAGAGGCTAGTGGGCGTGGGGGTCTCCGGCCCGCGCGTACCGGGGAGGACATAGATGTTTCTGTTAGAGCTCGGCCAGGCCGTGTGGGTGCGTGCCACACACGCCGCGGACGCGCTCGCCGCGGTGACCTACCGGTTGGCTCCCGGCGATCCCGGGCCAACCATCAACACCGACCGGGTGCTCACGTTCTTCGCCAGCAAGGTCGCTCCGATACTGCTCGGTGTACTCGGGGTGATCTTCATCGGGAGGGCCAGCAAGGGCGAGGTGTCCAAGGTCCTCACCAGCTCGGCGATCGCGATCATCGGCGTCGGGTTCATCGCCGGAGCAGCGGCGCTGTTCCTCGTCGGGGACTCGTTGGTCCGCCTGGTCTTCAGCAAGTAGGTCAGCCAATGCGCCTACGCACGGACGACGACATCTATCGGGCCCGGTTGGTCTACCTGGGTCCACCCGGATATACGCTGCCCGTCCAGTTGCCGTACGCCCAGTACGGCATGTTCGTGCTGCTCGTGCCACTGTTCATGTTCGTGCACTACCTGTTCACGTTCACGGTCGACTTCCTCCCCGCCTGGGAGATCGCGCTGGCCATGGTCGCCACCTCGTACATCTTCCGGCACGTCGACCCGGACCGGCCGGCGCGCAAAGTGATCCACACGGCGCTGACCGACTGGCGCAGAACCCGCGAATCGTCATCCGAACGGCGGGATGCGCGCCTGGTCGCCTCCCGTATCCGCATCCGCGAGTCCCTGTCGCCGAAGGACGCGCTATGAGCTCATCCCCTCCGCCACCCCCCGACACCCCACCCCATCACCCGGACGACGAGCACGAGAAGCCGGACGTCAGCACCGTTCCGCCGGGTGCGGTCGCGGTCTTCCAGGCACCCCGGGCGATCCGGCCGGGCGGGGCGGCGAAGCCGAACGGGCGGCCCGACATCGAGTCGCCGTTCCTGGACCTGTTCGGCGCCGAGGCGGGCCGGCCGCGTCAGTTCACGGTGGAGGGTGAGGTCGTCGCGGAGTCGCGCGCGGATGCGGTACACCCGCACAACGGCGAGTTGGTGCTGGCCCGGCAGCCGGCCGCGGCGCCGCCACCCGCGGCCCCGATCTCGCCACCCCCGGCGCCGCAGCCGCCTCGCCATCGGGATCGGCATCGGGAGAAGGCAAAGAAGAAGAAGCCGGCGCCCCCGCCGCCGGCGGCGCGGCGGCCGAAGCACAAGGACCGCGACCCGGCGCAGGACCTGGCGATCACCGAGATCGCCGGCCACCTCACCTACACCCCGAACACCGCCACCGCCTGGTACTGGCTGCCCGAGGTGCGCTGGGCGTTCCGGCCGGACGCCGAGCGCGAGGCGCTGCTGATGGCGATCGCCGAGCAGTACGCGGGGCTGGCCGGGTTCCGGCTGCACCTGCGGCGCACGACCCGGCCGTTCCCGGCCGACGAGTGGGCGCGCACCGTCGACCAGATGACGCCGGCGCCGCTGCCGCAGGTGGCCGGGGCGCCGTCGTGGGCCGACCATCTGGTGGCCGCGCAGCACCACCTGCTGTCCGTCAACCACGCGGAGGGGCAGACATACCTCGGCGTGACGTTCGCGCGGCGGTCGCTCGGCGACACGCTGACCGCCCGCGTCCGCAGCGTGTTCGGGCGCGGGATCGCCGACGGCGAGCACCGCCGGATGGCCCGGATGGTCGAGCAGTTCGACGAGGTGCTCGGCATGTTCGGCATGCGCGGGCGGCGGGTCACCGCGGCCGAGCTGGAATGGCTGCTGTACCGCTCCGTCGCGCTGTGCATGGCGCCGCCGGTACATCTGTCGCCGGTGTCCTCCGGCGAATGGGAACGCGGCGACCTGCTCGCGCTGACCGAGCAGATCGAGCGGTACCGGACGCCCTACGGCTCCACGGTCAAGCTGGTCAACCGGCTCACCGGCGAGGAACGGCACATCGCCGTCCTCGCGGTCGGCCGGATGGAGCCACTGGAGATTCCCGAGCGGCACGAGCCGTGGCTGCACTTCCACGAGCGACTGCCGTGGCCGATGGAGATCTCCTCGCGGATCGACATCCTCGGGCCCGGCGACTCCTTCCGCAACCTGGAACACCGGCTGCGGATGATCCGGTCGCAGCAGCTGGACTACGCCGAACACGGGATGGACGCCCCGCCGGAACTGGAGCGGCTGGCCCTGCGGGCGCTGCACATCGGCGACGAGATGACCACCGGGCTGCCGACCGACGCCTCGCGTACCCACGGCTGGCACCGGATAGCGGTATCCGGGAGCACCCGCGACGCGTGCCTGGAGCGGGCCCGCCGGCTGATCCAGATCTATACCCGGGAGCTGCGGATCTCCTTGCAGCACCCCAAGAACCAGGAGTGGCTGGCGCGCGAGTTCATCCCCGGCGAGCCGGTGGCGAACACCGGGTACGTGCGGCGGATGCCGGTCAAGCTGTTCGCGGCGGCACTGCCCCAGGCGGCCTCGACCGTGGGCGACCGGCGCGGCGACCTCATCGGGCGCACCGCCGGTACCTGCCGGCGACCGGTATTCCTCGATCTGCATTTCCCGATGGAGATCCGGGAGCGGTCCGGCCTCGCGGTGTTCGTCGCCGAGCCCGGCGGTGGCAAGTCGACGCTGATGGGCGCGCTAGGCTACCTGGCCACCCGGCGCGGTATCCAGGTCACGCTGCTCGACCCGTCCGGCCCGCTCGCCCGGCTCGCGGCGATGCCGGAACTGCGCCCGTACTCGCGGGTACTCAACCTCACCGGTTCGGAACAGGGCACCCTGGCGCCGTACGCGCTGATCCCGACGCCGTTGCGGACCCACTTCACTTCCGGCCCGGCGGGCGACCGCGAGTACGAGATCGCAGTCTCCAACGCCCGCGCCGAGCGGCGGATGCTCGTCCAGGACATCAGCTCGATGCTGGTACCCCCGCAGGTCGCCCGCGAGGCGTCGACGGCGACACTGCTGCGCCACGCTGTCCGGGAGGTACCCGCCGAGGAGTCGTCCACATTGGACGATGTCGTGACCTGCCTGCGCGGCATGGACGACGACCACGCGCGCGAGTTGTCCAACCTGCTCATGGACACCGCGGAGATGCCCCTGGCGATGCTGTTCTTCGGCTCGCCGCCGCCGTCGACGCTCGGTTCGGACGCCGCGTTGACAATCATCACGATGGCCGGGCTGCGGCTGCCCGACCTGAAGATCGAACGGGAGTACTGGTCCGCCGAGGAGGCGCTCGCCCTGCCGATGCTGCACACCGCGCACCGGCTGGCGGTACGGCGCTGTTACGGCGGTTCGATGTCGTCGCGCAAGCTCGTCGGCCTCGACGAGGCGCACTTCATGGAGGGCTGGCGGTCGGGCCGGTCCTTCCTGGTCCGCCTCGCCCGGGACTCCCGCAAGTGGAACATCGCCGGCCTGGTCGCGTCCCAGAACCCGCGGGACATCCTCGGGCTCGACGTGCAGAACCTGGTCTCGACGGTGTTCGTCGGCCGGATCGCCGAAGACCCGGAGATCGCGTCGGAGGCGCTGCGGCTGCTGCGGGTACCGACCGAGGTGGGGTACGAACATACCCTTGCGTCATTGTCTACTGTGGACACATCGTCGTCGGCACGTCTCGGGTTCCGGGAGTTCGTGATGCGCGATGTGGACGGGCGGGTGCAGAAGGTACGGGTGGACGTGTCCTACGTACCGGACCTGCTCACATACCTGGACACCACGCCGGCGATGGCGGCACCGGCGCCGCTGGATGGATCCGTAGACGAGCCGGAGGTGTGATGCCTACCCCGCAGACCGCCCGGCTCCTCCGCCACCGGGTAGGTGCCTTCGTCGCCACCATCTTCGTGGTCGCCGCCGGTACCATGTTCTGGCCTTCAACTCCGGCCACCGCCGCCCCGAATCTGTCCAACCAATGCGATACCAAACGCTGGCAGGATCCGACGCAGTGGGACTTCTGCGTCAAGCAGCTGGACGATCTGACGACCGACGAGGTCCAGTGCGTCATGGCCCCCATCCCGGAGGCACCCGACTCGGGTATGGCCGGCTGGTTCGCCACCAAACCAGATTCCGCGCCGAGCAACGCCGACGGTCCGTTCACCGTCCACGGATACGCGGGGTACGACTTCACGACCTATGACATCGGGTGTGTCCCAACGATCATGCACCCGGACTACAAATTCGAGAACACCATCGCCAATGGCGAGTTCATGGTAGCGACAGCGGTCGTTGGTGCTTCCAATGGGCTCCGCGAGAAGGCGTGGAACCCGCAGAGCATGTGGGGTTGGTCCGATCCGCTCGTACAGAAGGCTACCGAGGCCACCTACCACCGGGTTTTCACCGTCTTCGGCACCATCACACTTGGCGTCATCGGTCTCTACCTGCTGTGGCGTTCGCGGCAGTCGGATATGAGCAGCGCCATGACCATCGCCGGCTGGGCGATCCTCGTGATGGTGGCGGTTACCGCGATCGCCGCCTGGCCAGTGCGCTCGGCGCAGCTGGCCGATCAGAGCCTGATAAGCGGGCTCGGTGCGGTGCACGACGCGGTCGGACCCCCCGCTCGGGACACTCCTCCGGACCAGTGCGCGGTGATGCGGCTACCGCAGCAGTGTAAAGATCACCGTACGCCGGCACAGCGAGCGAGCGACGTAGCCGTACAGAACATTCTCTACCGCAACTGGCTACGCGGCACCCTAGGCTCGGCGGACAGTGAGACAGCCCAGAAGTACGGCCCCATCCTCTACGATTCCAAGAGCTTGACCTGGGGCGAATACCAAGCCATCAAGGCGGAGACCGAGAAATACCGGAACAATCCCAAGGACCCGAACGCCGGTAGGCAGCGGAAGGACATCTTCAGCCGCAAGCAGACGAACTGGGAGAAGGTCGCCAAGCAGATCAAGGTCGAGGATCCCGCGGCATACCAGTACCTCCAGGGAACCAAGGGTATGGACCGGATCGGCGCGGGCTTCATCGCGATCCTGTCGGCGCTGTTCTTCGCGCTGTTCGACATCACCGCGTCCATCCTCGTCCTGCTCGGGTTCCTCATCTTCCGCTGGGCCGTGATCGCCGCTCCGGTACTCGGCACGGTCGGCATGCTGCGCCCAGCCAGCACCGGCATCCGCCGCCTCGCCAACGCGGTGATCGCCGCGATCTTCAACATCATCATCTTCGGTACCGGAGCGGCGATCTACCTGTTCGCGGTGGACCTCATCATGAGCACGGCCACGTTGCCGGCCTGGCTCCAGGTGACCCTCATCCTGCTCACGGGCATCGTGGGGTGGCTACTCCTGAGACCGTACCGGCGGATCACCCAGCTCGGCGGCCGCGACTCGGCCCGGCAGATCGCGACGGCATCGGGACACCGGAGCTTCCTCCGGGACCTGCGCACGGCGGCGACCCTGGGCGTGGCGACGCCCGCCGTCGAGGCGTTGGTGGACCGGCGCGGAAGCAAAGGCCCGATCCCGGACGCGCCATCGACGCACCGGCCCGAGACGCGCACCGACGACGTTGTGGAGGCCCGCACCGAGACCCGTTCGCGCAACGAGGACCGCGCCATTCCCGAGGAGAGGACCACCTCCGCCACCCGCCGGCGTCCACAGTGGACAGCTCCGGAGCACAGGGACGGCCCGCCCTCGTACTCGGTCTACCGGCCGGCGACCCGGGAGCCCAGTCCCACCCACCCGGGCCGAAGCCGTCCCGAATCGGCAGACGTACGCGGGTGATGAGCGATGCGACAGGTCCTTCGGCTGGTCGGCAACCGCTACGGTGCCGCGGTATCGATCCTGCTCGTCATCGCCGTGGTTGTCGTCTTCGGCAAACTGGTGAGTGGCTCCCGAACGGGTTCCCCGCTCGGCTCGGATCAGGGTCCGCCGACAATCACGGCGAGCACGCCCGCCGAACCGAGTGCCTCACCGGAGTCCGACGACGGCCTCGTACTCGGGCCCGAATCCTCGACGCCGCCATCCACCAGCCCGGGCGCGGCGCTACCCGAGACGGTGGCAGTCGAATTCGCCAAGGCGTGGCTCAATCACCACGGCATCACTGCGGCCGACTGGCACAAGGGTCTGGCGAAATACACCACGCAGACGCTCTCGGACCGGCTCGACGGCGTCGATCCCGGCTCGGTGCCGGCGGACCAGATGACGGGTGCGGCAGCGATAGCCGACCAGGAATCGTCCTATGTGGACGTGACGATCCCGTGCGATGCCGGTACCCTCGTCCTGCGGATGGTGGTCCTCAACGGGCGGTGGCTCGCTGACGGCGTGGATTGGCGCCGCACATGAGACGCCGCATCCGGGTCGGGTACCTCATCTCGGCGGTCGTGACGCTGGCCGTGCTGTGTTGCGTCGGCAGCGCGGTGGCGTTCTTCCTCCAAGGGCTGTCGAACTCGGTCAACAGTGCCGCATTCGGCGCGGGGTGCGGCGGCAAGACGGTCGACGTCAAGATGGCCAACCTGCCGAAGCTCAGCCGACTCAGCGACACGCAGATGCACAATGCCGCGATCATCGTCGGGGTCGGTCAGCAGATGAAGGTACCGGCGCGTGGCTGGGTCATCGCGATCGCCACCGCGCTCCAGGAGTCGGACCTCATCAACCTGCCCAACCTCGGCGGCCGCAACGACCACGACTCGCTCGGTCTCTTCCAGCAGCGACCGAGCCAGGGTTGGGGCACTCCCGAGCAGGTGATGGATCCGACCTACTCGTCGACGAAGTTCTACGAGCATCTGCTGCAGGTACCGAATTGGCAGTCTCGTGCGCTGACCGACGTCGCGCAGGCCGTCCAGCGCAGCGCCTTCCCGGATGCCTATGCCAAGCACGAACCGTTGGCGTCGCAGGTCGTCAACGCACTGACCGGCGGCGCGGCCCGCGCCGCCGGGAGTTCGCTCGCGCAGCAGGGTTGCGCGCAGCCCGGGCAGATCGCCGCGTCCGGCTGGACCGCCCCGGTCGTCGCACCGATCATCTCCGGCTTCCGGACACCGGAACGCCCCACTCACGACGGCGTCGACCTGGGTGCCGGCCGCGGCACGCCGATCCGAGCCGCGGCCGGTGGGGTGGTCACCCTCATCCGCTGCCAGGCCTACACCGCGTCGGGCGCATGGTGGGGCTGCGACCAGGACGGCTCCCCGTCGATCCTGGGCTGCGGGTGGTACCTGGAGATCAAGCACGCCGACAACGTCATCACCCGGTACTGCCACCAGCTGCGCCAGCCGATCGTGACCGTCGGCCAGCTGGTCGCGCCCGGCCAGATCATCGGCGTCGTCGGTACCACCGGCAACTCATCCGGTCCGCACCTGCACTTCGAGGTCCACCTCAACGGTGACCGGAGCTCGGCGGGTGCGATTGACCCGGTGCCGTTCATGCGGGACAAGGGCGCGCCGTTGGGTGGGGGGAAGTGACCGACTGGGTACCTGAGCAGCCCCGGCCCATCATGCCGGTACCGGCCGCTGGGCGGGAGGATCTGCGCGGCGGACGGGTACTCGTCGGCCACCCCGGTCTGGGCTGGCGCGGCGACCTCCGCGCGGACGCGGCCGTCGTGCAGGGCGCGCGGACATACGTGCCGGTGCTGACCGAACAGGAGTGGTACCGGGCCGAGCTGGAACAGCTGGAAACCTTCGCTCCGCTGGTACCCGTCGATCGGGTCTGGATGGAGGTGCCGGCCGAGAAGCCGGCCAGGGACGAGGCCGGACTGGACCTGTTCGACCGGTTGGTATCCCTGGACAGCCCGGCAGTCCGGCATCCGGTGTCTGCGCGGTTGGTCTCCGGGCTGAGCGGTCGGCGGGTCGTCCGCATGAGCCCGACCGGTGAGCACCGCGACCTGCGCGCCGTCACCGAGCCGCACCAGAACACCGAGGGAGATGTGTGCGTCCGGGTGGCCCGGGAGCGCGACTGGTACCGCTGGGCCTGGACCGGCCAGACGCCCAAAACCCTGGAAGTACCCGTCTACCTTCTGTGGGTCGAGTAGCTCTCTAGTCCGTCTCGTGAGCGCCGCAGACCCGCCAACCGTCGTCGTTCTGGGTGTTGAACTCCCAATGCTCCACTTCACGCTTGGGCTGCCCTTGGAGCACCGTCGAGAGCACAAGGTCGACCGCCACGCGGGCATCCGGGCCCGATTGATCCAACTCGGTTGCGGCGTCCACCGAAAAGGTGAACCGCACGCCGTACTTGTTCTGGCGAGTGTCGATGTCAGACCGAAGGGCTCGGATCTCCGACAGTCCGGAGTCGTCCGGGCACTGGTACTGCTTAGCGGCGTAGTCGTCGCGATCGATGAGGTAGGCCTCGAGGTACTTGCGCGTGACATGCTCCGGCGTACTGAGGTCAGGCTTGGTCGTCCGGTCGTAGAAGAGGAAGCCGACGGCGGCTGCACCAAGGCCCAGCAGCGCGACGAAGCACAGCCCGACCACGAGGAACTGACGTATCGCCCGCCGTCGCCGAGTGCGTGCCTCACGCGCCCTCTCGGCAGGACCGAGCGGCAAGGGCGGGCCCTGCGGATTCCGGCCGGCAGCACTCTGAGCGGCCGGATCCGCCCCGGCCGGGGAGTGCTGCGGCTGCGGACGCTCCATACCCCGAGGGTATCGAAGCCCGCACGGATCTCACCCAGCCTGACGGCGCCGCATCTCGACGATGACGATCACGAAGAGTCCAAGACCCACAGCCGACGCCACGAGCGACCACCAGGCACTGTGGATAACCCGGTATGCGCCGGTCCTACCTCCTTCGCCCGCGCTGGGATACCTTCTTCCGGAGGGAGGTGAGGCGCGCGTGGCGAAGCTCCGGCTGAGCGTCGAGAGTGCCGCCGCGCTGCACCGCCGGGCAGCCGCCATGGCAGACGCGGCACAGCGGGCACTGGACGCCAACGTGGCCGACGGGGTACCCCCGCCACACTTTGCACAGCAGCACGAGCTGGCCGGGACCCTCCGCGCGGCCGCGGCCACCCTCGCACCCGGCTGGCTCGGCACGGCGCTCGACGCGGCGATGCCGCCGAAAGCAACGCCCGGCGGCTTCGTGCGGATCGGCCAGGCGCAGCCGCTCGACGACGCATCCTTCCCGGCGATCGTGCCGCTACTGGGCACTGGCCATCTCGCCATCAACGCCGACGCCCGCGACCCGCGCGTGGTCGGCCTGCTGCGCAGCCTGGTGCTGCGGCTGGTCGCCGCGCACCCGGCCGGCGCGCTGCGGGTCAAGGCGGTCGACGCGACGGGCACCGTGTTCGGGCCGTTCCAGGCCCTGGTCCCGGCCGGCCTGATGTCCGCGCCGGTCACCGATCGCGCCGGGCTGCAGGCCGTGCTTTCCGACGCCGAAGAATGGGTACCGGCGCCCAGCCTGCGGTACACCCTGCTTCTGGTGATCGCGGCGCTCCCGCAACTGACCGACGGCCCGGACCTCGCGCGGATCGCGGCGCTGGCCCAGGCCGGTCCCGCCGCCCGACTGCACCTGATCGTGGCCGGCTGGCCGCCAACCGCGGTGACCGCGGAGAGCACCCAGCCGCCGCTCCCGTTGACCACGCACATCGCGCTGCGCAACCCGTACGCCGTCGTGGGCAACCCGCCGGGCGGTGACTTCGGCCAGAGCGGTGCACTCAACGCCCCGGTGTACCTCGATCCCGAACCGCCACTCCAGACCATCGCCGCGGTGACCGCGCAGCTCGCCAACCGAATCGGTGGCACCGGCTCGACGCTGGCCGAGTTGTTGCCCGAGCAGCCGTGGCAGGACAGTTCCGCCCAGGGTCTCGCGGCGGTCGTGGGGCGGGCCGGCGATGTCACGCTCACGCTGCGGCTGGCGGACATCACGCCACACTGGCTGATCGGCGGCCGTTCCGGCGCGGGCAAGACGGCCTTCCTCATCAACGTCCTCTATGGACTGTCGGCCCGGTACGCGCCGACCGAGCTTGTCCTGTACCTGTTGGATTTCAAGGAGGGCGTGAGCTTCACCGAGTTCACTCCGACCGACCGGGACCCGAGCTGGATCCCGCAGGCGCGCGCGGTGGGTGTCGAGTCCGACCGGGAGTACGGGCTGGCCGTGCTGCGCGAGATGGACGCCGAGATGGCCAAGCGTTCGGAGGCGTACAAGGACGGCGGGGTGACCCGCTTCGCCGACCTTCGGCAGAACCGGCCGATGCCGCGGATCGTCTGTGTCATCGACGAGTTCCAGGTGCTGTTGCAGGGCACCGACCGGCTCGCCCGGGAGGCGGTCGCATTGCTGGAGTCGTTGGCGCGCAAGGGCCGCTCGTACGGCATCCACATGATCCTGGCCAGCCAGACCATCCGCGGCGTCGAATCGTTGTACGCCAAGCGGGACTCCATCTTCGGCCAGTTCCCGGTGCGGGTGGCGCTGCCCGGCGGTGGCGACGTACTCGATCCGCTCAACCAGGCGGCGAACGTGCTCGGGCTCGGTCAGGCCGTCGTCAACACCGCCGGCGGGCTCGGCGGGCCGGCCGGAGCGTCGCGGGCGCACGAGCGGCTGGTCGAGTTCCCCGATCCGCACGCCGAACCCGAGGTGCTCGCCACGCTGCGGCACAAGCTGTGGAACCTGCGGCACACCAACCAGCCGCCGTACGTCTTCCAGGGGTACGCACCGCAGCACCTGCCCGAGAAGTTGCCGAGGACGGCGAGGCCGACCGCCTACCTCGGCCGGGTCATCGACGTACCGCTGTCCCTGGCCGCCTTCCCGCTCGACGCGAGCCCCGGCCGGCATGTCGCGGTACTCGGCCCGAGCGGCCTGGGCGCGGACATCCTCGACGCCGCGGCCCGATCCCTTGCCGCGCAACGGGAACCCGGCACCGTCCACTTCGTACTGTCCGGCAACGTCGCGGCCGCCGAGCCGATCGTCACCGCCCTCGACGCCGCGCTGCGCGAGCAGGGCCACAAGGTACTCACCGCCGGCGACGACCTGCCCGACGACACCTACGTGTTCGCGTTCGGCGCCGACGGCACGGTCGTCCAGGGAACCCTGCGCGACGGGCCGGCGCGCGGCGTGCACGTGTTCGGGTGGTGGCGGGGCCTGCGCCGGTTCAGCGAAGACACCGGCGGCTCGCTGGCCCGCGAGGATGTCGCGGGCCTGGTGCTGCTCAACGTGCCCGCGGCCGACGCGAGCCTGTTGCTCGGTGAGGTCAACCTGGAGTGGCAGCCGCGCCCGAACCGCGCGCTGCTGCACGACCGGCACGCCAACCGCACCGAGGTCATCGTGCCCTTCGTCCACAATGGACGGACGAGATGACCGCCTGGGACGACTACCTCACCGCCGCGCGCCGGCTCGACGCCGTGCGCCGGGACGCGGCCAGTGCCGTGGTCGCCCGGACGACGGCGGTGCAGGCCGCGAGTCAGGAACTGACGACGGTACGGCAGCGGCTCGTCCTGCAACGCGCGCGCCTCGCCGATCTCGCAGGCCGGGCCGGCATGCCGGTACCGCCGCTGACACCCGATGCACCGGTACCCGATCCGCCCGACCCGGCCGCCGCCGGCGCACTGCTCCGGGTGGCCGTCACCGACCTCGACAGCGCCGACGCCGCACTGTCCGAAGTGGACACCGGTACCATCGCCCGCGGCCCGTTCCCGGACCTGCCGCAGACGACCCGCAACCTGGTGGTGTACGGCGCCTGTGCGCTCGTCGTCCTCATCACCCAGCTGATCCTCTTCTTCGTCGCCTCCAGCCCCGCCGCGTCGGTCGGTGCCCTGGTCTGCGGCGCCACCCTTCCCGCGCTCGGGTACGGCGTGTCCTGGCTGAGCATCGGCCTGCTCTACGGCAAGGTGAACCGGACGCCCGTCCTCGGTGCCGCGGTGAGCGCGGCGCCGGTGGTGTTGCTGTGCGGCGGGATCGCCGTCAGCGCCTTCCTGCGATAGGAGCGCCATGCCCAGCGTCGAAGAGGTGAAGCTGCACGTCGCCGCGTCGATCCAGCAGGCCGAGGCGGCGTCGCTCGGGATCCGGGGCGTCCTCGAGCGGCTCGACGAGTCCCTCGCCCGGCTGCACCTGACGACGGTGGGCAGTGTGCACCCGAGCGCCGCGCAGGCGCTGGTACGGCTGGAGGCGGCGCGCAGCCAGCTACTGGAGGCGGAGACCCTGATGCGCGGTGCGATCGACGCAGCCGACCAGTACCGCGCCATCATCTGAGACAGCCGCGTCCCTTTCGCCGGAAGTTATCCACAGCTGGCGATCGCTCGTTGAACTCTCGCGCCAGATGTCGGTCTCATGGATGCCATGGGATTCAGCGTCAACGCAAAGGCACTCGGGGGCTTGGCCGACATGCTGGACCGGCGCGCCCACGACCTGCTCAAGACCGCCGGCTATGTCACTGTCCATAGCACTCTTCAAGGCGGTCCCGGCCTAGTCAACGTCCTGTCCGGGGCACACGGGAAGATCGTCGATGAGATCGTGGCGTTCCTCCGTCGGGCGGCTACGAGCTACCTCACGGAGTACTCGATCGCGGTCAGCCTCGCGGTCGAGGCATACACCACCAGCGACCAGGGTTCCAGTGCCCGGCTCGATGCGAGCCTCCCCGGCCTGGACAGCCTGCCTCCGCCGTCGGCGCAGCCCGCCGACCAGTCGGTCGGCCCCGAGATCTTCACCGATCCCGCGAAGCTCGTCTTGAAGATCCCGCCGGACTACCATGCCGATTTCCCGTACCAGCCGTCGTGGGCCGACGTGATCAGTCCCACCTCGATACCGCGCGACGTCATCTGGGCAGTCAGCCACGTTGCCGCGGATCTGGGCCTGATCGACCGGCCGGTCGATCCGTACGAGGCGTTCACCGTTCCGCTCTTCGGTGACTGGGCCGGCCTGGAGCGCTTCTCGTTCGCGCTGCGGCAGACCGTCCAGGCGCTGTCCTACGTCTGCGAACGGGTGGACAGCGGCACCGCGACCCAGGACCGGATCTGGACCGGCCACGCCGCGACCAACTGCGCAGTCGCTCTCGGCCGGTTCACCCTCGACCTGCAGGACGCCCAGGGCCTCCTCCAGGAGATCGCCAACAGCTATCACGACATCGCCGTCTCGGCTCGGGCGAAGGAAGCCGCCCTCGCCAGCCTGGTCTCCGTCGCCATCGACGTCGCGGCGACGTTCGGTGTGGAGGCGTTCGTGGAGGCCCCGAGAGCCGCCGAGGCCGCGTCCAAGCTGGCCACGGTGCTTCCCGACATCATGCGCGGCATCGAGGGGCTCCACGCATCGGTCGAAGGCGGAAAGAGCATCGCCGAGCTCAGGGCGGACGACCTTGTCCCGTTGCTGACCGGCTCGATGAACGCGAGCCTGCCCGGCACTATGCCGGCCCTTCCAACCCCCGCCCGCGGCTGATGAGCGTCGAGGTGCCGCACCGGTGGCTTCTGCCATGGTGGCGGCGAACCGTCCCCCTGTGGGTACTGGCCGTCGCCGGACTGCCAGCGTTCGGCCTCGGTCTGGTACTCCCGATCGTGCTTGCGATACGGCCGCACACGCCGATGCCGTACACGGTGCCGCCCGGCCATGCGGTCTTTCTCTACACGACCTCGCACGCGACCGACTGCACGGTCTCGGAAGGCGGCGTCGAGACTCTGCACGTGTCGATCGCGGAGGCGGAGCCGCTGCCGTTCACCGGGTACCGCCTCGCGCTCAGGAGGGCCGCGTCGGTAACGGTGAGCTGCACGCAACCGGCAACCGTCGCGGTAGACCCGGACTGGCGATACACGCTGGCCAACAGCCAGGCGGCCAAGCTCACCCTGACCGTCGTCGGGACGCTCGCCCTGGTCCAGCTCTACCTCAGGGCGCGCGATCGGTTCTGGCGCGGCATCCTCAGGGGTGGATGATGAGGCTCATCGCCTCGGCGCGTACCTTGCCGTCGCGCTGGAAGACGCCGCGCACCGCGGACGTAACGGTACGGGCGCCGGCCTTCTGGATGCCGCGCATCGACATGCACATGTGCTCGCACTCCAAGACCGCGATGACACCGCGCGGCTGCAGGTGCTCCATGAGCAGGTCGGCGATCTGGGAGGTGAGCCGCTCCTGCACCTGCGGGCGGCGCGCATAGACGTCGACCAGCCGGGCGAGCTTGGACAGCCCGGTGATCCGCCCATCCTCGCCGGGAATGTACCCCAGGTGCGCGGCGCCGTGGAACGGCAGCAGGTGGTGTTCGCAGAGGCTGAACACCTGGATGTCCCGGACGAGCACCAGTTCCTCGTGGTTCGCCTCGAACGTGGTGGTCAACACCTCGGCCGGATCGACCCGCAGGCCCGCGAACAGCTCGGCGTACGCCTGAGCCACGCGGGTCGGGGTACGGCGCAGGCCGTCGCGGTCGGGATCCTCGCCGATGGCGATGAGGATCTCCCGGACCGCGTCTTCGATCCGCCGGAGGTCGACCACCTTCTCGACGGGCTGCCCACCGATCCGGCCGTTGACCAGCCGGGCCGCCAGGTAGTCGAGATCGCCGCCGAGCGGCTCGGCGTCGTCGTCTGGCTCGGTGCAGGAGCCGGTGTCCAGGCTGGTCAGCGAGGACCGTCCGAACCGCCGGACAGCGCCTCCACGCCGTCCGCTTCGGCCTGGGCCTTGAGCTTGTCCTTCTCCGCCGTGGTGAGTACCGGCGGCTGGTCGGACGGCTGGCGCTTGCCGAAGCCGTTGTACGGCGCCATCGGCGGCCGCTTGACCACCCGCGCGCACAGCCGGCCCATGTCGGCCTGCGAGATGGTCTCCTTCTCGAACAGCTCCAGGACGATCGCGTCGAGCACGTCGCGGTACTCGACCAGGATCTCCCACGCCTCGTCGTGCGCGAGCTCGATCAGCGTGCGCACCTCGGCGTCGATCTCGGCGGCGATCGTGTCGGAGTAGTCACGCTGGTGGCCCATGGTCCGGCCGAGGAACGGTTCGCCGTCGTTCTGCCCGTACTTGACGGCGCCGAGCTTGGAGCTCATGCCGTACTCGGTCACCATCGCCCGGGCGATATGCGTCGCCTTCTCGATGTCGTTGCCGGCACCGGTCGTCGGCTCGTGGAAGACGAGTTCCTCGGCGGCCCGGCCGCCCAACGCGTACGCCAACGTGTCGATCAGCTCCGCGCGGGTCTGCGTGTACTTGTCCTCGGTGGGCAGGACCAGCGTGTGCCCGAGCGACCGGCCCCGGGACAGGATCGTCACCTTGTGTACCGGCGCAGAGTGCGGCAGCGCCCAGGCGACCAGCGCATGCCCGCCCTCGTGGTACGCGGTGATCTTCTTCTCGTGGTCGCTCATCACCCGGGTGCGCCGCTGCGGACCGGCGATCACCCGGTCGATCGCCTCTTCGAGGAAGTCGTTGGTGATCGCGCGCTTCTCGTTGCGCGCGGTCAGCAGCGCCGACTCGTTGACCACGTTGGCCAGGTCGGCGCCGGTGAAGCCGGGTGTCCGCCGGGCCACCGAGTCAAGATCGACGTCCGGCGTGAACGGCTTGCCCTTCGCGTGTACCCGCAGGATGGCCTTACGACCCTCCATGTCCGGGGTGTCCACGGCGATCTGCCGGTCGAAGCGGCCCGGCCGCAGCAGAGCGGGGTCGAGGATGTCCGGCCGATTGGTCGCGGCGATGAGGATCACACCGCCCTTGGTGTCGAAGCCGTCCATCTCGACGAGCAGCTGGTTGAGCGTCTGCTCGCGCTCGTCGTGGCCGCCGCCCAGGCCGGCGCCGCGGTGCCGGCCGACCGCGTCGATCTCGTCGACGAAGACGATGGCTGGCGCGTTCGTCTTGGCCTGCTCGAAGAGGTCCCGTACCCGGGAGGCGCCGACACCGACGAACATCTCGACGAAGTCCGAGCCGGAGATCGAGTAGAACGGCACCCCGGCCTCGCCGGCGACCGCGCGGGCGAGCAGGGTCTTACCGGTGCCGGGCGGGCCGAACAGCAGGACGCCCTTCGGGATCTTCGCGCCGAGGGCCTGGTACTTGGCCGGGTTCTGCAGGAAGTCCTTGATCTCGTGCAGCTCCTCGACCGCCTCGTCGGCGCCGGCCACGTCCGAGAACGTGGTCTTGGGCGTGTCCTTCGAGATCAACTTTGCCTTGGACTTGCCGAAGTTGAGCACCCGGGAGCCGCCGCCCTGCATCTGCGACATGAACAGCAGGAGCAGGATCACCAGTACCGCGATCGGCAGGAGGTTGACCAGCAGGCCGAGCAGCACGCTCTCCTTGGTCACCTTGGTGTCGACGGTACCGTCGATCTTGCCGGCCGCCTTGGCGTCGTTGATCTGCTTGAAGACGTCGTTGACCGACAGCGCCGGGATCTGCGCCTTGATCTTCGAGGTCGACGCGTTGTTGAAGGTGGCGGCGTTCTTCAGATCGAAGTCGACCGTCTGTTCCTTGTCCTCGATCAGCACCTTGTGCACGTTGCCGCTCTGGAGCTGGCCGAGAAGCTCGGACGTGGTGACCTGGCTGTAGGTCTGGCCACCGGTGAACAGCGAACTCACCGCGATCGCACCGATGATCACGAGGACGATCCAGACCACCGGCCGGCGGAAGAAACGGGTACGTTCCATGCTGTAGTCGAGCGCTACGCGCCCAGTCCCTCCGAATCTCGAGACCGCTGCCTGCCGTGGCCGTCGGCAGCTCGCCACGGCCGCATGCGCTGGACGCCCAGCGCTATTCGACGGTACACCGCGCGGTCCCGCGGCGCGTTACAGCGTCTGTACCGGAACAGGCGATTCGGACATAGGGTACTAAGCTCTGAGCGAATCTCAGCCGGATCTCAGGCCCGGGCGTAGACACTCGACTTCAGCACGCCGACGTACGGGAGCTCGCGGTACCGCTCGGCGTAGTCCAGCCCGTACCCGACGACGAATTCGTTGGGGATGTCGAAACCGACGTACTTCACCGGTACCTTGACCTGGATCGCATCCGGCTTGCGCAGCAGCGCGACGACCTCGACGGTCGCCGCCGACCGGCTCTGCAGATACTTCATCAGCCAGGACAGCGTCAGCCCGGAGTCGACGATGTCCTCGAGCACGATCACGTGCCGTCCGGCGATGTCACGGTCGAGGTCCTTGAGAATGCGGACCACGCCCGAGGACGTGGCCCGCTGTCCGTATGAGGATACCGCCATGAACTCCAGCTCGACCGGGCGACCGTGGCGGCCCATCTCCCGGGCGAAGTCGGCCATGAACATGAACGCGCCCTTGAGTACACCCACCAGGAGTACCGACTCCACCGCCCGGTAGTCGTCGGCCACCTGCTTGGCGAGGTGGCCGGTCTTCTCTTTGATCTGTTCTTCGGACACGATCACGCGATCGATGTCCGCGTCGTACCAGCTGCCGTCCGCCATGGCACCAGAGTGCCGCATGCGGCGCCCGTCCGGGGCGCCGGGGGAGGCCCTCAGAGACGAGGCGTCGGCTGCGGGTCGCCGTCGCGCATGGACGGCCAGTTAGCCACGGTTCGGCTGTCAGTTACCCAGCCGGCCGCGCCCGCTACCGCGAGTGCGGCGATGAGTACGAGGAAGAGGAAAAGTGCCATGTCACAAGGGTTCCTCACCCCCCGGTGAACGGACAGTGGCAGGATTGCCACACCTCCGCGATTATCTGCCATACTAGTGCCATGTTGACGAAGGTCGCCGTGATCGCTGTGGAGAACATCGCCGCGTTCGAGCTGGGCGTGGTGTGCGAGGTCTTCGGCACCGACCGGGGGCCGGAGTTCCCCCGGTACGAGTTCCAGGTCTGCACGGTCGACGGCGGCCCGGTGACCACCCAGTCGGGGTACCGCATCGAGCCCACCGCCGACCTCACCCCGGTCGCCACCGCCGACCTGGTCGCGGTACCGGCCCACCCGATAGACACGCGCGGCCCCGAGCCGGTGCTCGACGCGCTGCGCGCGGCCGCCGACCGGGGCGCCTACGTGGTCAGCGTCTGCTCGGGCGCCTTCCTGCTCGGCGAAGCCGGGCTGCTGGACGGCCGCCGGTGCACCACCCACTGGCTGTACACCGACGAGCTGGCCCGGCGCAATCCCGGCGCGACGGTGGTACCCAACGCGCTCTACGTCGAGGACGGGAAGCTGCTCACCAGCGCCGGTACCGCGGCCGGGATCGACCTGTGTCTACATCTGGTGCGCACGGTGCACGGTTCCGAGGTGGCGACCCGGCTGGCCCGGCGGATGGTGGTACCGCCGCACCGGGCCGGCGGGCAGGCGCAGTACGTCGAGGCGCCGCTGCCCAAGGCGCCTGAGGTGCCGACCCTGGCGCCGGTGCTCACCTGGCTGATCGAGCACCTGGACCGGCCGGTGGACATCGAGGCGATGGCCCGCCGGGCGCACATGGCACCGCGTACCTTCGCCCGCCGCTTCCGCGCGGAAACCGGTACCACGCCGCACGACTGGCTGACCGCGCAGCGGGTACTGCTGGCGCGGCAGCTGCTCGAGGAGACCGACCTGGGCGTCGACGCGGTCGCGGCGCGCGCCGGGTTCAGCGACGCGGCCATGCTCCGGCACCACTTCACCCGGCGGGTGGGGGCGACTCCGCACGCGTACCGGTCGACGTTCCGGGACCGGTCAACCGACCGTCGCGCCGCGTGACGTGAATGCCGCCGGGCAGGGCGACCGCGCCCTGGCCGTGCCAGCCGACCACGAGGGCGTCGAGCGCGTCGAGGTGCACGGCGGACAACGATCCGGCCGGCGCGCCGAGGCGTAGGGCGAAGTCGCGCAGGACGCGGGTACGCAGCGCGGGTGGCAGCGCGGCGAGGTCCGCCACGAGCGGCTCGCCTACCGGTACGGCCTGCGTGGCCAGCTCGTCCAGCAGCGCGGTGTCGGCGGCGATCAGGCGGGCGGTACGGGCGAGGTTGACGACGACGTCCGCGCCCAGCGCGTCCACCAGGACGGGCAGGGCGGCCCGGGCCCGGGCCCGGGCATATGACTGGTCGGCGTTGTGCGGGTCCTCCCACGGGGTGAGACCCAGCTCGGCGCAGGCCGCCCGGGTGTCGGCCCGGGACACGGCGAGCAGCGGCCGCAGGAAGATCCCGCGCCGCGTGGGCATCGCCGCCAGGCCGCGCGGACCGGAACCGCGCGCAAGGGCCAGCAGTACCGTCTCGGCCTGGTCTTCCAGCGTGTGGCCGAGCAGGACCGCCGCCGCGCCGTGCTCCTCGGCCGCGGTGACCAGGGCCACGTAGCGCGCGTCACGGGCCGCCGCCTCGGGTCCGCCCGCGCGCCCGACGGTGACCCGCACCGCGACGCTGGGCGAAAGACCCACCTTGGTACCCCAGGAAGCGACGTGCGCGGCCCGCTCGCCCGACCCCGCCTGCAACCCGTGGTC
>WNGG01001193.1_pt1 | contig 36166 bp, 29 predicted proteins | sample 5400661 | NCBI WGS metagenome assembly WNGG01 (sample SAMN13153372, study PRJNA577476) | soil metagenome | isolation source: 100 cm soil or saprolite under Garry oak tree replicate 1 | place: USA:California | collected 2016-06-15
CGCGGTTCGCCGTCCACCGTGACCGTGTGACCGTCGAGCCCTACCTCGAACGTCTTGCCGAGCACCCGGACGTAGTACTTCACGCCGCCTCCAGTGCCACGACCGTCTCCACCTGCGCCGTCTGCGGAAACAGGTCGAACGCGCGCACCGCGGCGACCCGGTAATTGACGCTGAGGCGTCTGAGATCGCGCGCCAGAGTCGCCGGGTCACGGGAGACGTAGACGAGCCGGTCCACCGGCTCTCCGCTGAACCGCAGCGTCACGTCCCAATGCAGTCCGGCGCGCGGCGGGCTGACGATCGCGGCGTCCGGCCGCGGCAGGCTCGGCAAGAGGTCCTCCGCCTTCCCGGCGACGAGCCGCACAGCACCCGGCAGGCCTCGGGTGCGGGCCCACGCGATGGCCTTCTCGTCCGCGTCGACGCTCACCACGACCGCGCCCCGCTCGGCGAGCAGGGCGGCCGTGTCCCCAATCCCCCCATAGAGGTCCCACACCGTACGCCCCGCGACGTCGCCCAGCTGCTCCACCGCCCAGCGCCGGGCCAGCATCGCCATCTCCGGATTGACCGGCTCGAACGCCGTCGGCGGGAACCCGGTGGCCGGTCCCGCGATGACCCGCGCCACGCCCTCGGCGGGGTGCCACCAGCACACGACGTGCTCGCCGTCGGGCAGCGCCGCGCGCAGCTCGGTGGCGCCGAGCCACGGCTCACCCGCCGATTCCGCGAGGACGTGACGACGCCCCTCGCGGTCGAGCCGCAAGGTGAGTTGTGTGCACTTGGCGGGGAGCAGGTCGAGATGCCGGCGCAGCTCCCGCCACAAGGCCATGAGACGAAAGTCGGCAATCTGGCAGTCGACCAAAGCGAACACGGTGCCACTGTCGTAGGGGTGCAGTCCGACCGTCCGACCGCCCGCGACCGTCAGGGAGTCCTTTAGGGACCGTCCGACCGTCTTGACCGCCAAGGTTATCTCCGTCCGATACCGCCACTCCTCCACCGCCGACACGATCTCGGGGTCCGCGACCTCCACCTTGCCGATGCGGCGCAGCGCGTCGCCGACGATCGCCCGCTTGGCGGTGAGCTGAGCGTCGTAGGCGAGGTGCTGCAGCTGGCAGCCGCCGCAGCGATCCTGGGCGTAGTGCGGACAGGGCGGCGTCACCCGGGCGGCGACCGGCTCGAGGACCGCGTCCAGCTCGCCGCGGGCGAAGCTCTTGTGCAGCGTCAGGCCATCCGCCTTGAGTCGCACGCGCTCGCCCGGGGCCGCGCGCGGCACGAACACCGCGCGGCCGTCGGCGAGTCGGCCCACCCCGTCGCCGCCCGCGGCGATGCCGGTGATCGTCACCAGCTCGCTCACTGGCGCAGCCCCTCGCGGCGCGCGGCATCCAACCAGGCGGACGGAGCGGCCGGACGAGCCTGCCCCGAATCAGCCTTGGCTTCACTACGCCGTTCATCCGCCAGCATCGCGGCGGCGACCGCGACCGCCTGCACCAGGTCGGCCGGGGGAGCGGCCTGCAACAGGTGCGCCCCGATCCGCTCGAGGTACGTGATGTCGATCTCGCCCTTGAGGAACGTGGGGTCGTCCATCACGCGCAGGTGGAAGCTCTGCGAGGTCGGCAGCCCGACGATCACCAGCTCGCGCAGCGCCCGCCGCATGCGGCGGATCGCCATCTCGCGCGTCTCCCCCCATGCCAGGAGCTTCGCCAGCAGCGGATCGTAGTACAGCGTCACGTCGTTGCCGGCCTCGACGCCCCCGTCCCAGCGGATCCCCGGCCCGGCGGGGACCCGCAGGTACTGCACCTTCCCCGACGCCGGCAGAAAGTCGTTGGCCGGATCCTCGGCGGTGATGCGGCACTCGATCGCGTGGCCGCGCGGCTCGAGGCCGCCGGTGCCGCCGCGCACCCGCATCGGCTCGCCCCCGGCGATCCGCAGCTGCTCGCGCACCAGATCCACACCGTACACGAGCTCCGTCACCGGGTGCTCGACCTGGATGCGCGTGTTCATCTCGAGGAAGTAGAACTCCCCCGTCGGCGCCAGCAGGAACTCGATGGTGCCCGCGCCCAGGTAGCCTACCGCCCCGGCGGCCGCCGTGGCGGCTTCCCCGAGGCGCCGCCGCAGCGCGGGGGTGACGGCCACCGACGGCGCTTCCTCGATGAGCTTCTGGTGGCGGCGCTGGATGCTGCACTCGCGCTCGCCCAGGGACACCACGCGGCCCGAGCGGTCGGCGAGGATCTGGATCTCGATGTGGCGTGGGCGCTCGAGGTACTTCTCGATGTACACCGCGCCCGCGCCGAACGCCTTCTCGGCCTCACTGCGCGCGGCGCGAAGCCCGGACTCGATCTCGTCGAGCGCCCGCACCAGCCGCATGCCCTTGCCGCCGCCCCCGGACGCCGCCTTGAGGAGCACTGGCAGCCCGAGCCGCTGCGCCTCGCGGCGCGCCTCGGCGAGGTCGCGCACGGGGCCGGGGCTCCCGGGAACGACGGGAACGCCGGCGGCCTGCATGCGGCGGCGCGCCTCGGGCTTGTCGCCCATCGCCTTGATCGCCGCGGGCGGCGGCCCCACGAAGACCAGCCCGGCGTCCTGAACCGCTTTCGCGAACGCCTCGCGCTCGGAGAGAAAGCCATAGCCGGGATGGATCGCCTGACAGTCGGTCGCTTTCGCGGCTGCGATCAGCTTGCCGATATCGAGGTAGGACTGGGCGGCGGGCGGCGCGCCGATCGCGACGGCGGTGTTGGCCGCGCGCACGTGGGGCGAGAGCCGGTCGGCGTCGGAATAGACCGCCACCGCTTCGAGCCCTTCTTCATAGCAAGCCCGGATGATCCGCAGGGCGATCTCGCCGCGGTTGGCGACGAGGACGCGGGAGAGCCGGATATCAGACATCAGAATTCAGACGTCAGTTGAGGTTCTGATGTCTGAGGTCTGACGTCTGATGTCCGCCTCACCGCCGGCACCCGACCTCCCGCGCCACCCCGTACGTTCCCATCGTCGCGCACAGCGACGGCGTCAGGGCCACCGCCCGATGGTACACCGCCAGCGCCGGCCGCGCCCAGGGATCATGCGCCTGGATCGCGAGCTGCAGGGCGGCGAAACCGAAGTCCTGCGGCGGCACCGCATCGCGCGTCGCGCCGGTCCCCGTCACCCACACCAGCGGTCGGGTGCTCCAGCGCACGCGCGAGCCGTCGTCGGGGGGGCGCGGGAAGCCCATGCTGGCGCACACCGGGCGCCGCGCCGCCATCACCTCGATCCACGGCACCGTGCGGCCGCGCCGCGGCGGCCGCGGCAGCCGCAGCTCGGTGGCCACGCGCCGGCGCAGCACGCTGTCGGTCGTCCACATCCCGTATGGCACGACCGTGATGTCCGGCCGCAGCCGGCGCGCGAGCCGCAGGTACAGCGCCGCGTAGGTATTGGAGGGATCCGGCGTAAACAGCACGCCGCCACGCGGGCAGGCGCGCAGCAGGTTCTCGCCCAACTCTTCGAGGACCGGGGTGAGCCGCGCGCCCGGCGGCAGCTGGCTGAAGCTCCGCACGCCGGCATCGCCCCCTTCGATCTCCCAGGCGAGCACGGCGCGCTCGCCCCAGGCGAACACGCGAAACGCCCGCGCCGAGTCGGCCCGGGCGGTGCTCGGCTCGAGCCCGGCGGCGCGCGTGAAGGCGAGGTCCGCCGTGTCGAGCAACGCCCGCACCCCCATCGTATCGCCGGTCACCGCGTGGCGATGATAGTTCGCGGCGATCCGCAGCAGCCCCAACCCGAGCTGAAACCACGCGTCGGCATCGCCCGAATCCCGGGCGACCCGGGCCCGCAGCGCCGCGAGCGAATCCGCGCCCGGCGCCGGCGCAGGGGGGGGGCCCTGCAACAGCGCCACGGCCAGCGCGCTAAAGAGGAATGTTGCCATGCTTGCGCGGCGGATTCCGGTCGCGCTTGGTCTCCAGCGTGGCGAGGGCCGCGATGAGGCGCGGCCGCGTGTCCCGGGGATCGATGATGTCGTCGAGGTAGCCGCGGGCGGCGGCCTGGTAGGGGTGCGCGAACTTCTCGCGGTACTCGTCGATCTGCGCTTCGCTCGCCTCCCCCTTGTAGAGGATCTCGACCGCCCCCTTCGGCCCCATCACGGCGATCTCGGCGGTCGGCCAGGCGACGTTGTAATCGCCGCGGATGTGCTTGGAGTTCATGACGTCGTACGCCCCGCCGTACGCCTTGCGCGTGATCACCGTGAGTTTGGGGACCGTCGCCTCGCAGTACGCGTACAACAGCTTGGCGCCGTGCTTGATGATGCCGCCGTGCTCCTGAGCGATCCCCGGGAGGAACCCGGGCACATCCTCGAAGGTCACGAGCGCGATGTTGAAGGCGTCGCAAAAGCGGATGAAGCGGGCGCCCTTGACCGACGCCGCGATGTCGAGGACCCCGGCGAGGACCGCGGGCTGGTTGCCCACCACCCCCACCGGCCGCCCCGCCAGCCGCGCGAACCCCACCAGCAGGTTGCCGCCGAAGTCCCGATGCACCTCGAAGAACTCGCCCTGGTCCACGACCCGGCGGATCACGTCGTGCATGTCGTAGGGCTTGTTCGGATTGTCCGGGACGACCTCCAGCAGCCCTTCGTCGCGGCGGTCGGCGGGGTCGTCAGTCGCCCGGCGCGGTGGGCCGTCGAGGTTGTTGGACGGGAGATAGCCGAGCAGCGTGCGGATCGCCGTGAGGCTCTCGAGCTCCGAATCGTGGACGAAGTGCGCCACGCCCGAGGTCGCGCCGTGCGCGTCCGCGCCGCCCAGCTGCTCGAAGGTGACCTCCTCGTGCGTCACCGTCTTCACCACGGTGGGCCCGGTGACGAACATGTAGGAGACGTTCCGCACCATGAACACGAAGTCGGTGATCGCGGGACTGTACACCGCCCCGCCGGCGCACGGCCCGAGCACGGCGCTGATCTGCGGTACGACGCCCGACGCGAGGGTGTTCCGCAGGAAGATCTCCGCATACCCGCCGAGCGACGACACCCCTTCCTGGATGCGCGCGCCGCCGGAGTCGCTGAGCCCGATGATCGGCGCGCCGTTGCGCACCGCGAGGTCCATCACCTTGCAGATCTTTTCCGCGTGCGCTTCGGAGAGCGAGCCGCCGAACACCGTAAAGTCCTGCGCGAACACGTACACCAGGCGCCCGTCGATGCGGCCCCACCCGGTAACCACGCCGTCCCCGAGGAACTTCTGCTCGGCGAGGCCGAAGTCGGTCGCGCGGTGTGTGACGAAGCGGTCCAGCTCCACGAACGTGCCCGGGTCGAGCAGCACGTCGAGGCGCTCCCGCGCCGTCATCTTGCCCTTCTCGTGCTGCGCCTGCACCCGCTCCGCGCCGCCGCCCTGCTCGGCTTCGGCGCGTTTGCGTTGCAGCTCTTCGAGTTTGTCTTGGATGGACATAGAGGGAGAATCTACACCTCTATGCCTCTACGGCTCTGGCTGAGGAGCCTCTACCGGAGCCGGTTCGTCTTTGGGGAATCCTGTCGCCGCCAGCACGATCCGATGGTGAATCGGATCGACCTCCAGCACCTTCAGCTCGACCGCCTGCCCTTCCTTCACGGCGTCGGCGGGGTTGTGGATGTCGGGGATCCCCAGCTGCGACATCGGCACGAAGCCTTCGATATCACTGCCGATGTCCACCACAACGCCCTTGTCCATGAGCCGCAGCACGCGACCGCGCAGCTCCGTCCCCACCGGGTACGTTTCGCCGATCCGCAGCCACGGATCCTCCTGCGCCTGCTTCAAGCCCAGCGAGATCCGCTTGTTCTCCGCGTCCACGTTCAGGACCAGCACCTCGACCTCGTCCCCCTTCTTGACGACTTCGGACGGGTGCTGCACGCGCTTCGTCCACGACATGTCGGAGATGTGAATCAGGCCGTCGATCCCCGGCTCGATCTCGACGAACGCGCCGAACGAGGTGAGGTTGCGCACTTTGCCCTTGAGGCGCGTCCCCACGGGGTACTTCTGCGGCAGCGCCATCCACGGATCCTCCTCGGTCTGCTTCATCCCGAGGGAGATCTTCTCTTCCGTCTCGTCCACCTTGAGCACCACGGCTTCGATCGTCTCGCCGATCGACACGACCTTGGACGGGTGGCGCACGTTGCGGGTCCAGCTCATCTCCGAGATGTGCACGAGGCCTTCGATCCCCGGCTCGAGCTCGACGAACGCGCCGTAGTTGGTGATCGAGACCACCTTCCCCTGCACGCGCGTGCCCACCGGATAGCGCTGGGCCACGTCGTGCCACGGATAGGTCTGCAGCTGCTTGAGACCCAGGCTGATGCGCTCGCGCTCCCAGTCGATGTCGAGCACCTTCACCTCGAGCTCCTGGCCGATGTGGACGAGCTCCGAGGGGTGGGAGACGCGACCGTAGCCCATGTCCGTAATGTGCAGCAGGCCGTCCACGCCGCCCAGGTCGATGAAGGCGCCGAAATCCGTGATGTTCTTGACGACGCCTTTGCGCACCTGACCGACCTGCAGCTCCTTCATCAGGACGTCGCGCTTGGTCTTGCGCTCCGCCTCGAGCAGCACGCGGCGCGACACGACGATGTTGCGGCGCCGCTTGTTGAGCTTGATGATCTTGAACTCGAACGACTGGCCGAGCAGCTCGTCGATGTTGGGCACGCGCCGCAGCGCGATCTGGCTGCCCGGAAGGAACGCGTCCACCCCCATCAGATCGACGACGACCCCGCCCTTGATCTTCTTGACGAGCGCCCCCTGGACCGGCTCGTCCTTCTCGTAGGCCTCGCGGATCCGCTCCCACACCCGCATGAAGTCGGCCTTCTTCTTGGAGAGGACCACCGCCCCCTCCTGATCCTCGAGATGCTCGAGGAACACTTCGATCTCGTCGCCTTGCTTGAGGCTCTTGGGATCCTTGAACTCGTCGATCGAGACCGCCCCCTCCGACTTGAAGCCCACGTCGAGGATCACCGCGGTGTCCGTGACCCGCAGCACCTTCGACTTGACGATCTCGCCTTCCTCGATGTTGGAGAGCGTCCCCTCGTACAGCTCCGTCATCTTGGCGATTTCTTCGGGGGAGTACTCTTCGTGCAGGTCGGTCCGCACCCGGAGGTGAGACGTCTTCTTGGGCGCGCTTTCGGTGGGGGTTTCCACGTCCTGAGCTTCAGCCAGCATCAAGGGTTCCCGGAAACCGCCCCGGGGTAAAGGAACACGCAAAGCTAGCCGGGGAAGCGCTCGCGCGCCAGCGTCACCACGCGCGCAACTTGCTCGTCCAGCGACACATGCGTCGTGTCCAGCAAGACGGCGTCCGGCGCGGGCTTGAGCGGCGCCACCGGGCGCCCCCGGTCCGCATCGTCCCGGGCGGCGAGCGCCTGGCTCTCGCGCCGCAGCCGCTCGGCATCGGGTGCCTGGCCCCGCTGCGTCAAGCGCCGCCGCGCCCGCTCCTCCGGGGTCGCGGTGAGGAAGATCTTGAGCGGGGCGTCGGCGAAGACCACCGTCCCGATGTCCCGCCCGTCCACCACCACGCCGACGGGGTGCCGCGCGACGGCCCGCCGCTGCTCGGCGTTCACCCACGCGCGCACCTCCGGCAACGCGGCCACCGCGGACACGCGCGCCGTCACGCGCGCCGACCGCACCGCTTCCTCCACGTCCACCCCTGCGACCGTCGGCGTGAATTCCCGCCCCACCAGCGCCAGCGCGATCGGGAGCTCCCGCGCCAGCGCGACAATCCGCTGGGCGCTCCATCCTTCCCCCTTCCCTCCTCCCTCTTCCCCGAGATTGTCGAGCGCCGCGAGCGTCATCGCCCGGTACAACGCTCCCGAATCGAGGTGCGCCCAGCCGAGCCGCTCGGCGACCCGCGCTCCGGTCGATGACTTGCCGGACGCCGCCGGGCCGTCAATCGCGATGACGCGCACCCTTCCCCCTTCCCCCCTCCCCGATGCGCCGCAGATCTTTGAAGAACCGCGGATAGCTGATCGCGACCGACGCCCGCTCCGACAGCCGCACGTCCGCGCCCGGCACCGTCCCCAGCACGGCGAACGCCATCGCCAGGCGGTGGTCGCCAGCGGTGTCCACGCGGCCGCGCGGCGGGCGGTCGGTTCCCCCCCCCCGCACGCGCAGGTCGTTGCCGCTGACCTCTGCGTCGCCGCCCACCGCTTGGAGATTCGCCGCGATCAGCTCGAGGCGATTGCTCTCCTTGACCCGCAGCTCGCCCACCTCGCGGAACAGCGTCTCGGACCCCGGCCGGGCCCGGCTCGCGAGCACCGCCAACACCGGCACCTCGTCGACGAGGGTGGGAACTTCCGCCGCGGTGACCTCGGTGGCGCCGAGGCGCGCCGGGCGCACCAGCAGATCCGCCACCGGCTCGCCGCCGGCCTCGCTCAGGTTCAGCCGCTCCACGCGCGCGCCCATCCGCTCGAGCACGACGAGAACGCCCGTGCGCGTGGGGTTCACGCCCACGTTCTCCAGCAACAGCTCGCCGCCCTCGGCGAGCACCGCGGCCGCGACCAGGTACGCCGCGGACGAGATGTCTCCGGGAACAATGAGGCTAAATGGCGGAACGGCCGACGAGCCTGCCCCGAGCGAAGCGACGGGGCGGTCGGCGGGGACATACGACACGGCCGTTCCATCCACGCGCACGTCCAGCCCCAGGTGCACCAGCAGTCGCTCCGTGTGATCGCGGGAGCGGTACGGCTCGCGCACGGTGACGGCGACCCGGCCGGTGACCCCCGCCAAAAGCAGCGCGCTCTTCAGCTGCGCGCTCGCGACCGGGCTGGCATAGTCGAGCGGGGCGAGCCGCCCGCCGCGGATCGTCAGCGGCAGCGAGTCGCCCCGCTCTTCATCTATATGCGCCCCCATCGCCCGCAGCGGCTCGGTCACCCGCCGCATCGGTCGCCGCCGCAGGGAGGCATCGCCGGTGAGCCGCGCCCCGAAGCGCTGGCCGGCGAGCAGGCCCAGCGACAGGCGGGCGGTGGTCCCTGAGTTGCCGCAGTCCAGCGATCCCCGCGGGCTCGAAAAGCGACCGCCGCGCACCGTCACAACCGCGCCGTCGCGCACGGTGGACACGTCGACGCCCAAGCGGCGCAGCACGCGCGCCGTGCTCTTCACGTCGTCGCCGCTCAGGAGCCCGGTCAGCTCGCTCCGGCCCCGGGCGAGCGCCGCCACCATCAGCGCCCGATGCGAGATGCTCTTGTCGCCGGGCACGCGCACCGCGCCGCTGACCTTCACGGGTCGAGCCCGCGCCGCCACTCGGCCGCCCGCGCCAGCCAGGCCCGCAAGGCGGCGACGTCGCCCGCCTCGAGCGCGCGCTCGACTTGCCCCAACGGCTCCTCCAGCGCCCGCAGCGCCGGCAGCAGCTCATCGCGGTTGAGGAGCAGGATCTCCGTCCACATCGCGGCGTCGCTGGCGGCCAGGCGCGTCGTGTCGCGCGCGCCGGGGCCGAGTGCCGCGCCCGGCGGCGCCCGGCGCGCCAGGTAGTTGCCGAGCAGTGACGCGACGATCTGCGGCACGTGGCTGGTCACCGCCAGCTGCGCATCGTGGCGCGCCGCATCGACCACGATCGCGTGCGCCCCGCCGACGTCTTCCCAAAAATGCGCGATCTCCCGCGCCGCTCCCTCCCCGCCTGCCGCCGGCGTCACGTAGACCATCGCGCCCGTGAACAGATCCGCGCGCGAGGCCTCAAACCCGCGGCGGTGCGTGCCGGTCAGCGGGTGGCTCCCCGCGAAGCGCGTCGCCAGTCCCAGCGCTTCGGCCCGGGCGACGATGCCGCGCTTGACCGACCCGACGTCCGTGACCAGGGCGGCGGTTTGGAGATGGGGAGCGAGCGTGGCGAGCAGGTCGAGGTTCGCCGCGGGCGGCGCCGCGAGCACGAGCAGGTCCACCGCGTGGGCTACTTCGCGCGCCGTGGCCGGGGCGTCGTCGAGCGCGCCCTCCTGCACGGCGGCGGCCCGCTCCGCCGGGAGCGGCGACCAGGCGAGCACCCGCGGCACGCCCGCGCGCTTCGCCTGGCGCGCCAGCGAGCCGCCGATGGCGCCGAGGCCGATGATGCCGAGGGTCGTGGGCCGCACGGGAGGGAAGCTAGCGGGCCTCGCGGGACCCGTAAACGCGACGGGCGGCTCCGGAAACGAGCCGCCCGTCGCCTCGCCGACTGGCCTTGACGTTACCGGATGATCGAGATCGGCGCAGCGCCCTGGATCTGCACGTTGACGCCGTGACGACGGAACGTGCTCAGGGGCGCGGTCGTGTCCTCCGTTTGGGTGACCGGACACGACAGATCGTCCACCGGCACCGAGTAGAACACGACGTCGTTGGGACCGGCGATCTTCTGAATGGTAAAGGTCACCGTGCTCCCTTGTGTGACCGCGGCCGACGGGAACGTGAACGTCGTGGCCACATTCGTAAACCGATCGCCGGGAACCGTGACAGTCTCGGTGTCGAAGGCAATGATCGGTCCGTCGTACGCACCGGAGCGCGCGCTCAACACCACGGTATACGCCCCCGGTGTATCGCTCGAGAGGTGCAGGGTTACCTGATCGAGGATCGTTCCGGGGAAGCTCGGCACGTAGAAGCCGCGGGAACTCTGGTCCCCACCGGGATCCCCGGTACAACCGATCAGCGTGGGGGACGGAAGCGGCGTGTGCAGCCACCCGAAGCGGCTGAAGGCGTCCGTGCTCCCTCCGGCCCCAAAGTCCACCGCATACAGCGGGCGCGGCGTCACCAGCCGAGCGATTCCCCGACCGAGCGCCTGCACGCCCGCGCTCGCGAGGTCGAACAGGCTTCCCGATCTGAGGCTTCCCACCCGCGTCTGCAAGAAGCCGTCGCACGTCAAGAACGGCGCGGCAGCACCCTGTAGCTCGGTCAGCGCCGGTTCGCTCACCCCTTCCTCCTGCCGAAACATCTCGACCGGCTCGTTGGTGTCCAGGAAGTCCGGACGTTGAATGCACACGCCCACGACCACGGGATTCGAGAAGGCACCGAATTGATGGAGGTCGGGATCCGTCCGGAAGCGGTAACAGCCTTCGAACTCCTCTCTGCCGCTCTGGAAACACCTCGGGTCCTGGGTCCCCTCGCCCACCGGAATGCGTTCAATACTCAACAACACCTCGCTGATCCCCGCGTCCACCGCGCTCTGGGGCAGCCAGTTGTCCGGGAACGAAGCACCGGCGAACCCAGTGTTCGTCGTTACGATCGTCGCCACGTTGCGCACCACCTGATCCACGTGGTCGGCGTTCGTAGCTCCTTGCTCGATGCGCATCTTGATCGGCAGCGTGCGGCCGTCCTGAAACGGCACCACGTCGCCCGTCCTGACGTTCTTCACTCCACCGCTCACCGGGTCCACATCAACGAAGCCAAGTCTACCGGTTGCGGGCGCCCCACGGACGATGATGCGATAGAACCCGCTCGGGTCCAGAAGGGTCGGAGACTTCGTATCCCAGCTGCGAGTGTACTGTTGTCCTGCGACGTCAAGCGTCATCGGCACGGGTCCGAATACCAGAACCGCATGACCATGGCCGTCGAGGCTGCAGTCGGTGCCAGGGACCACTCCAGGGTCGTCCTGCAACCGGCACACTTCCACCGTCGGCGATAGGCTGGGATCGAACGCGCCGGTCTGGAAGAACGCGCTCGGATCCGGGACAAGGGGCGGCAAGAAGAAGAAGTGATGGTTACCGGCGTGCGCCGCGTCCGAAATCATGTACGCCGGACCTCCCGGCGACTGCAGCGGCTGATCTTTCGCGCATCCAGTGGAGAGTAGGGCGACACTGACGGTGGCGGCGGCGACAACACCTGCGAGGCGGCTCATAGCTGCTCCTGGGCGCACATGGGAGCCCGGAAGCGACGCCCGCCCGAGTTGTGGCGGCACCGCAACGAGACGGGCTTCAAACGGGAACGGGGTACGAATATTCACCAACGAGAGCGATGCGCTAGACCCCAGACCACAGGCAGTGTGATCTAGATCACACTCTAGAAACCCGTTACTCAGCGCGCGCCGATCAGCGCCTTGAATCGCCGGTCGTTCTGCAGCGGGCGCCACCACCAGTGGACGATTTTGCGGAAGCCCTCACGGTGCTTCGGGTTGGCGACGAGATACTGATCCAGCAGGCGCAGGGCTCCCTCCTTGTCACCCAGCATGACGTACACGAACGCCTCGTAGCCGAGCAGCTCCCGTTGCGGATCGATCTCGGGGTCGCCCTGCGAACGCTCGAGCACGTGCCGTGCGCTGTCAGCCAGCCCCGCACGCGTCAACGCCGCCGCGACGTAGATCTGCTCGTACAACCGCCTGTAGGGCCGGTCGCGCTCCGGCGTGAGGCGGACGACCTCGTCGGCCAGCTGCCACGCGAGCCCCACGTCGGGATCCACGGCCCTGGAGGACATCATCATCAGCTTGCAGTGCGCGAAGTTCGGATTGGCGGGAAAGCGACGACGCCCCTTGTCGCACCAGTCGATGGCCGGCATGAACAACTCGAGATCGTACGAGGTCACGAACAGCCGGAACAGAATGGCGTCGGCCGCCGCCAGATAGGCGTCGCCCTCGTACGCGCTGCGCGCGGCCCGGTTCGCTTCCACGAGATCGCGCCGCTGATAATAGAGGACCGACAGCGTATTCCACGCCCCCACCTGCCCCGGGTTCGCGCGCGTTGCGGCTTCGAGATCGGTGCGGGCCGCTTCCACCAGCCGGTCGGCGGCGGCCGGATCCGGCTCAAGCCCGCGAGAGAACCGCTCGAACCGCAGCGTCCCCCGGATCTCCAGCGCGTCGGGGCTCTGCACATCGAGCGCCAATGCCCGATCCGCGTGCGCCAGCCCGGCGCGCAACCAGCCGTCCTTTTGCCTCAGGTCCTTCTCGAGCCGTGACCGCAGGAGCGCCACGCGGCCGCGCAAAGCGATTGGCTCGACCCACCGCCCATCGGCGCCCTCTGCCGCCGCGAGCAGGGAATCCGCGCGCGCGTACACCACCGCCGCCGCCGGGTCGGCGGGGCTCGCCGTCTTGAGCGCGGCTTGCGCCTGCTGCACCAGAGCCCACGCCTCGGGACTCGCTGTGCCGGCCTCCCCACGACGCAGCTGGACTTCCTCGCCGATGCGCTGGCGCAGGAAATCCGCGACGTCCGCAGCCAGGCTGTCGCGCAGATCGAGCAGGCTCCCGCGCGGCTTCTCGAAGCTGCCGCGCCGGTAGTCCGCGCCGCTCGCCCCGTCGATGAGCCGTACCGACACCCGGTAGCGATCCCCAGTCGCCTCGACGCTCCCCCGGACCAGCGTGCCGACGTTCAACACTCGCGCGATGCTGTCGGGCGGGACGTCCGGATCCCGGTACGGCGCGACGCCGTTCCTCGAGATCACGTCGAGGCCCGAGACGCGCTTCAAATCCGCGATGAGCGCTTCGGTCAGGCCGTCGGCGAGATAGGCCAATTCTTTCTTGGGGGTGAGATCCTCGAAGTACAGCACGGCGATGTGCTTGGGATCGAGGCCCCCCGCTCCACTCGGCAGCCCGGAGCGCCCGCGGGGCCAGAGCGCGCGTCCCGCCCACGCGAGGGCGAGCAGCAGCGCCGGCGCGGCCCACAGCGCCCCGCGCCGCCAGCGCCCCCACCCCGGAGGCCGCGACGCTTTTGTGATGCGGCGGCTCGCCGCCGTCACCGTGGACGGGCGCGCCAGTGCCTCGGCGAACATGATGACCGTCGGGAAGCGGTCGGCCGGCGTCTTGGCGAGCGCCCGCAGGATCGCCCCTTCCATTGTGTCAGGGATCGACTCCCGCACGATCGAGGGCGGCGAGACGTGGTCGAGCGAGTGCCGCGCCAGAATCGCCTGCGCCGTCGGGCCCGTGAAGGGCGGCTCGCCCACCAGCATCTCGTAGACCACACACGCCAGGCTGTACTGGTCGCTGCGCCCGTCGATCTCGGCGACGCCCGCCGACTGCTCGGGGCTCATGTAGGCCGGTGTGCCGATGACCGTGCCAGTCTTCGTGAGCGATTGGGCGCTCTCTGCACCGGCGGCCGCCCGCGCAATGCCGAAGTCGGCGACCACGGCGGTCCCGCCCGAGAGCATGATGTTCTCCGGCTTGATGTCGCGGTGGACGATGCCGTGGACGTGCGCGTAGCCGAGGGCGCTCGCCACCTCGGTCGTGATCCGGATCGTGTCTTCCTGCGAGAGCTGCTTCTCCCGGTTCAGCAGGTCGCGCAGAGACTCCCCTTCCACGTAGGGCATCACGTAGAACAGGTAGGGCCCGGCCTTGCCGGAGTCGTACAGCGGCAGGATGTGCGGATGCTGCAGGCGGGCGGCGATCTCGATCTCGCGCAGGAAACGGTCGACGCCGATCGCTTCGGCGATCTCGGGGTGCAGGACCTTGATCGCGACCTGGCGGTGGTGCTTCAGGTCCTCGGCCAGGAACACGGTGGCCATCCCGCCGCGCCCGAGCTCGCGCTGGAGCCCGTAGCGGTCCTGCAGGTGTTGCGCCAGCGTGGCGAGGAGGGGCGAAACGGCACCGGAGTCGGTCACGGCCCGACAACGATACGGCGCGCGCCGGGGCCCCGCCAGCGCGCGGCCAAAAAACTTGCGCTATACTGGCTAGGCATGGATGCGTCAGCGCCTCGCGCGCGCGCTCCGGCCCGACTGGGCCGTGCGCCGAGCATCACTCGCCTGTTGGCGGTGACGTTCGTCGCGGTGGCCGTCGTCGGCACCGTGATCCAGATCGCGATCTGGCGCAGCGCCCGCGGCACCCAGGAAGCGATGCTGCAGCTGACCCGGGAGCTGGACGAAGCGCAACGTCTCACGCCTTCCCCGGCCATCGAAACCCAACTCGACGCCACGCGAGACCTCGCCGCCGACGCGGCGGATGACGCCATTCAGGCCGCGGCCGCCACCTCGGTCATCTTCGCGGCCATGCTCGTGGTGCTCGCCATCGGATTGTGGTACAACCGCCGTCGCCTGGCGCGGCCGTTCGCCCAGGTCGCGGCGGCGCTGGAGCAGATCACCGCCGGCGATTATTCCAAACGGCTCGCCGAGGGAGCACCCGACGAATTCGGCGTCGTCGTCAGCGGCATCAACCGCATGGCCGCGAGCCTCGCCTGGCGCGACCGGATGCACGAGTACCTCTCCGGGCTGCTGACCGCGCTGAACACGCCGACGGGAGAATCGGCCGGCCTGCGCCAGGCGCTCGGCATCCTCGGCGCGGCCACGGGCGCCGGCGCCCTGGTGCTGTACCTGCCGAGCTTTGACGCGAACGAGTGGACGGCGGCCGTTGCCTCAGGGATCGAAGCGCAGGGCATCGGGCGCCCGATTGTGCGGGACCTGGTCGGCGACCGCCCCGAGATCCGCGAGCTGCAGGGCAGTGCCGCCAACGAGGCACGGGAGAAGCTACGCCTCAGCGGCTCGCCCCCGCCCGTCCTGACGCTCGTGCCGTTGCGCGCCAGCGGCCGATTGGCGTCCCTGCTCGTCCTGTGCTCGGCGGACCCGCCGACGCCAGACCAGCGAGCGGCCCTGGAGATCGCGCTCCCCAGCCTGGCGGTCGCCTGCGAGCGCGAGTCGACCCACCAGCGCACCCGGCGCCAGGCCGCCGAGACGCGACGCACCGCGACGTTCCTCGAGGATCAGTCCGACGAGCTCACCCGGCTCAACACCGATCTGGAGCGCGCCAGCGAGCTGAAGAGCCGGTTTCTGGCCAACATGTCGCACGAGCTGCGCACCCCGTTGAACAGCATCATCGGCTTCAGCGAAATGCTGCTCACGGAGGACCTGGGACCTCTGAGCGAGACCCAGCGGGACTTCCTCGCGACCGTCTCCCGCAACGGCCACCACCTCCTGGCGTTGATCAACGACCTCCTCGACCTCTCCAAGATCGAAGCCGGGCGCTTGTCGCTGCAGGCCGAGGCCCTCGACCTCGGCACGGCGTTGCGGGAGGCCGCCGAGAGCGTCCGGGCTCAGGTGGAGAAGCGCGGACACCAGCTCGACCTCCAGGCGCCGGAAGCACCGCTCACCGTGCGCGCCGACCGGATCCGCGTGCGCCAGATCTTGCTCAACCTCCTGTCCAACGCGATCAAGTTCACGAACGAGGGCGGCCGCATCACCGTGACGGCGCGCCTCGACGACGGCGGCCGCCTGGCGCGGGTCGCGGTCACGGACACAGGGATCGGTATTTCCCCCGAAGATCAGAAGAAACTGTTCCAGGAATTCGTCCAGCTCGACGCCGCCGCCAGCCGCCGCTACGAAGGGACGGGGCTGGGACTCGCCCTGTCGCGCCGCCTCGTCGAGCAGCATGGCGGTGCCATGGGCGTGGAGAGCGCCGCCGGCCGTGGCAGCACGTTCTGGTTCACCCTCCCGGTGGAGCGCGTACCCTGATGGCGACGATCGTGGTGGTGGAGGACCAGCCCGACAATCTGAAGCTGATCACGGCGCTGCTCGGGCTGAAGGGTCACCAGGTGATCGGCCTCGCCGGTGGGAGCGAGCTGCTCGAGGTGTTACGCACGCACCGACCCCCACCCACCTTGTTGCTGCTCGACATCCAGCTCCCGGGCCGCGACGGCTTTCAGTTGCTCGAAGACCTCAAAACGCTCGAGGGCGACCACCCCTGGAAAGTGGTCGCCCTCACGGCCCACGCGATGCCCGGCGACCGCGAGAAAGCGCTCGCGGCCGGGTTCGATGGTTACATCACGAAGCCGATCGACGTACGGACCTTCCCCGCCGAGGTGGCGCGCTACCTGTCGAATCCTGCCCCGCCTTCAGCAGCCTGATCGAGCCGTTCACCACGGTGACGTGGATACCGCGGCCGCCGGCGCCGAGGATCCCGTGCAGCCTCTTGCCGATGAACTTCCCCTCCACCGTGACCGGATAGTCGGTGGTGATGTTGCCGTTCACGGTGGTGGCGTCGAGATCCGCATCGACCAGCGCGGGCAGCTCCACCGTCGCCGAGCCGTTGACCGTGACGACTTTGACTTGGCCGGTGTCGCCGAACGCCTCCATGGTGGCGTGCACCGGGCCGTTCACCGAGATCGCCTGCACCGGGCCCTTGGTCGTCCGAGCCCAGACGCCGCCGTTCACCGACACCGCCACGACCGGGGCGGAGGCGCCGAGCACGTTCACCGAGCCGTTCACCGTCGTCGCCCCGAGGGCGACCCCTTTCGGCAGGCGCACGACGAACTCGACCGCCACGTCGTTCCCCTTCACCGACGTCGGCTTCCACTCGGCGCCCGGCGCGCACCCGGCGGGGCTCTCGCCCCAGAGCGCGCAGATCGTAAGGCCGGTGCCGGACCGATTCGCCGTGACCCGGACGGTGGCCGGGTCGGAGTGCCGGTAGCTCTTGATGCCCAGGATTTCGACCGAGTCACCGCGCCCCGGCTCGACGCGAATCGGGCCGTTCGTGTTGTGAATCCACACCCATTGGGACGGCGCGACGCGAGCGTGATAGCTCCACGTGTCCGCCACGGTGCGCCCCGGGCCCAGGCGCGGGAAGTCGACGTCGAAATCAGCGTTGTTGAAGTTGAGGCCGAAGCGGCCCGGAATGGAACGGATCCCCCGATTCACCCAGGAGATCACCAGCAGGCCGACGCATAGCACGGTGGTGAACAGCAACGTGCCGCGAATGATCTCTCGGCGCCACTTGAGCCAGAAGTCCTTCATAAGATGGCCAGCTCCCGCGAGGGATTGCCTACAAACTGCATCCCCTTACGGGAGCTGGCGAGCCGGCGTTTCGAGGTTCAGCTGATGCGGGTCTGCCGACACGGAGCGGCGCTGGACGCGGCGGAGACCCGCGACGCCTGCGCCACTACGGTGATCGGGGCCAGAATGCCGCCCTGATAGACTTTTCCGCTTACCTCGGCCGCGGGTGCCGCCGTCGTGGGCTCGGTCGGGCGGGCCGGAGCCGCCAAGGCCGAGTTCACAGCCACCCCAGCGAGGTAGCCGGACCCGAGGGTCATCACTATCGCGACGGCCAGTGCCACGCGTTGCATTGCTCCCTCCCATGCAAAGGCGTTTGTCTCTACTAACACCCTCTAAGACGCATATGGGGAGGGAAAGGTTGCATGGAAAGAGCCCGGAATTGTCAGGGTTCCGTCACGGCGTGGTATCACTCGGGACGCCGAAATCCACGACGATCCTCCACGAGCCGTCGGCCTGGCGCTCCCACACAGTCACATACCGGCCGGCGTTGGTGACCGGCGGCTTTCCTGCAGGATGGAACGTGAACGTGAACTTGCCGGTCTCGTAGGCCTGATCATCGACGAGCCAGATATTGGCGGTCGTGATGGTCGCGTCCGCCGATCCGTTGTCGCGGAACAGGGCCGTGAAGTCGCTCTGGATCGCGGCCCGCCCGCGGACAACGCCTCCCGCCCGACGAAACGGGACTGCGTCCTGGGCGAACAGCGCGGCCACGGCGCCCGCGTCCCCCCGTTTGAACGCGTCGATCCAGCGCGCGTTTCCCGCCGCGATCCCCGCCCGGGCGGCCACCGTGTCGCCCGCCCACCCGCCACTTTCCCGGCAGACCGGCTTCCCCTCGGCGGTCGCGGGGGCAATCGGCGTCGATCCAACGTAGATCACGCACACGGTCGTCGTGCCCTCGTGGCCGACACGTCCCGTCCAGCCGTCGGCCGTGAGGGTGATGTGGAGCCCGATCACGCCGGGGCTCGACTGGAAGACTCCGGTCACGTCGGCCGTGTACTTCACGTGGTCGGCGAAATACGCCTCTTCCGCGGTGACGAGGTTGCGCAGGTCGGACTTCATGACGGCCTGGCGGATGGGCTCGGTCGCCTGCTGGGAGACGGCCGAGCGAACGGGGAGCGCGACTAACAGTGCGAAGGTGATGAAAGTCTTCATGACTGTGTACGATGCCCGGGGCAGGATTCGAACCTGCACGGGGATCGCTCCCCAAGGGATTTTAAGTCCCATGCGTCTACCGATTCCGCCACCCGGGCGTGGCTACGAAGCTAGCGGACTGCCTCGCGGCGCGCCCCCGCCCCGGCGCGCACGGGCGTGATCACGGGGTCCCGGCCGTAGGCGCGACGAAACGCGCGGCGAATCGCTGCCGCGACGCCCTCTTCCTCCTTAAGGCTGCGCACCAGCACGATCGCCGAGCCGCCCCATCCAGCCCCGGTCATCCGCGCGCCCAGGGCGCCGGCCCGCCGCGCCGCCCCGACCACCAGGTCCAGCTCCGGGGCGCTGCACTCATACAGCCGCCGGCAGGACTCGTGCGACTCGTACAGCAACCGCCCAAAGCGGGCCAGCTGGCTGCGGCGCAGCAGCTGCGCGGCGAACCGGGTGCGCGTGGTCTCTCCCACAACGTGCAGGGCCCGGTTGCGCAGCGGCTGGGGAAGCGCCCGCCGAAGACGGCCCACCCACGCGGCAGGCCACGCCGCCAGGAACAAGAGCTCGGGGAGATCGACTTTGAGCCGCAGCAGGGCCGCGTGGCACTCGGCAACGCGCGTGTTGTACGGCGTCGCGGCCAGGTCGTGGCGGATTCCCGTGTCCACGACGAGGAGGCGTCCCCGAAACGGGATGGGACGGGTCACGAGCGACGCGCATTCGATGAGCAGCGCGTGCCCGGCTTTGGCCAGCGCAGCCACCGTTTGGTCCATCACGCCGCAGCGGACGCCGACGTGGTCGTGCTCGGCGCGGTACGCGATCCCCGCGATGTGCCGCGGCGCGATGCGCTGACCGGCCAACTGGGACAACGCCCGGGCCGCCGCCACCGTGAGTGCCGCCGAGGAGGACTGGCCGGCGCCGACGGGGACGTCGCTCGCGACCGCGACGCGCACACCGGCGTCCGGAGGCAGCGCTTCGTGCGCCCACAGCTCGCGCAGCACCCCGGCGACGTACACCGCCCATCCCGTCGGCAGCTCGTCCCGCCAGCGCACCCGCACCATCTGGCCGTCGCGCTCGGACACCGCCTCCAGGATCTCCGGATCGCCCGGGCCCACCGCGACGGTGGTGCGCGTCTCGATGGCGACCGGCAGCACCGGACCGCCGTTGTAGTCGGTGTGTTCGCCGATCAGGTTGACGCGTCCGGGCGCCGACGCTGCGGCGCGCGGACGCATGCCGAACGACGCGCGAAACAACGCGATCGCCTGTTGCCGCATGGGTTTGACAAGGATTCCGGCCAATGCTACCCTATCCCGGCCAATTCCACCATCGCTCCAATTTTTCCTCCCGGAGACCAACGTATGCGGCGGTTTGCGTTGATGCTGTTCGCCGGCGTCCCCTCCGTGCTCGGTGCGCAAGGGTTCGCGGTATCCGAGCACAACACCTGCACCATGGGACGCGCGGGGGTGTCCGCGGCAAACCCGTGCGCGGATGGCTCCGCGATCTACTTCAGCCCGGCGGGGCTCGCGGGACTCGCCGGCAAGCACCTGAGCTTCGGCGCCACCCTAATCGCCGCCTCCGGCAGCTTCACCGACGAATACACGCTGCAGCGCACCGATCTCGACAATCCGGTGATCCCCGTTCCCGCAGGCTATCTGACATATGCGGTCAATCCCAAGCTCACGGTGGGGATCGGCGCCTACGCCCCGTACGGGCTCGAGACGAAGTGGCCCGTGGCGGGGTTCGCGGGCCGGTTCCTCGGCTACAATACGAAGATCCGTTCCATCTACATCCAACCGACCGCGGGCTACCAGGTCAACAGCTGGCTGAAGGTGGGCATCGGCTGGGCCTACATCACGAGCAAGCTCGAGCTGCATCAGCGGGTCGACTTGTCCACCCAGCAAGCAATCCCGGGTGTCACCTTCTCCCAGCTTGGCATTCAGACGGGGACGGATTTCGCTGACGCCAATCTCAGTGCCACGGGTAACGGCTTCGCCGTGAACTTCGGCGCAATCATCAAGGTCAACGACCGGCTGTCGGTGGGCGGGCACTGGCTCACCCGGAAGACGATCGATTACGACGGCGACGCGGCCTTCACCCAAATCGCCACGAACCTCGCGCTGCCGGCAAACAATCCGCTGGGTCTCCCCGCCGGCACGCCGGTCGACGCGCTCGTGTTGTCCCAGTTCGCCTCTGGGGGTGCGCTGTCGAACGGGCCCGTGCATACGACGATCACGCTGCCGCCGCAGGGCTCGATCGGGTTCGCCTACAAGCTCCAGGACAACTGGACGCTGATGGCGGACTATCAGACGATCATCTGGGGCTGGTTCGCGTCGGTGAAGATCGATTTCGAGAACCCGGCGACGCCGGACATCACGCTCGTTCCCCACAACAAGGACACGCACGCGGTCCGCCTCGGCACGGAGTACCGCCGCAGCGACAAGCTGACGTTCCGCGCCGGGTACCTCTACCACACATCCGCCTCCCCACCGGAGTTTGTGACCCCGCTCCTGCCCGAGAGCGACCGCAACGAGTTCACGGGGGGCGTGAGCTACCGGATCAGCCCGCGGATCCTGGGCGAGGTCGCCTATCAGTACATCAGGCAGAACGATCGCCGCGGCGAGGTGCTGCCCGGCGCCGGCAACACCGGCGTGTACACGTTCCACGCGCACCTGTTCGGTGCCGGCGTGGCCCTGACCTTCTGAGCGCGAGGCACGACGACCATGACTCGGACGACGATTCGGATCGGCGCGGCCGCGCTCGGCATCTTGCTCGGGGTGGCGGCCTGCCACCAGGACGAGCTGTTCCGGCCCTATCCGGACGGCCCGCTGGACCCCCTGTTCACCCGCTACGTCTCGATGGGCAACTCGATCACGGCCGGGTGGCAATCCGGCGGGATCAACGACTCGACGCAGCTGCAGTCGTACGCCGTGCTGCTGGCCCGGCAGGCGAAGACGCCGTTCTTCTCGCCGCTGATGGCGCGCCCCGGCTGCCCGCCGCCGTTCACGAACATCTACGCGCAGACGCGGGTCCCGCCGGCCGTTCCCAATAACTGCGCCCTGCGGAAGGTCCAGGCCGTGCCGCCGCCGTACATCAACAACGTCGCGGTGCCCGGGGCGGAGGTGCTGGACGGGATCACCAATTTCGGCCCCGGCACGAACGCGAACGGTCTCACCACCTTCTTCCTCGGCGGTTACACCCAGACGCAGATGATGATGAAGGTGGATCCCACGTTCGTGACGGTGTGGCTGGGAAACAACGACGTCCTCGGCGCGGCGACCAGCTTGACGAACGCCGGCGATTCGACAAAGATCACGGACACGCTCGCGTTCGCCAGTGAGTATCGCGCCGTGCTCGACTCAATCGGGCGGACCGGCACCCGGGGCGGCGTGCTCATCGGGGTCGCCAACGTCACGTTGGTCCCGTACTTCTCCAAGGGATCGAAGTTCTTCAAGGTAAAGGCGGGCACGGACAGCATCGCGGGTCCGGACAGTGCCAGCCGGCGGTTCCCGGCCAACTTTCTGGTGACACCGAGCTGCGCCCCGCCGCACGGAGACTCCGTGCTCGTCGGGTTCCCGGCCGGGGCGGCCGTACTCGCGGCTGCGCGGGCTAATCCTCTCGGGACGTTCGGCGTCAACTGCGACAGCGTCGTCCACATCCAGCCACCCGAGCTGGTGAAGCTGACGACGACGGTGTTGGCGTATAATCGCGTCATCAGCACCGAGGCCGCGGCGCGGGGCTACGCGTACTTCGATCCCAATACCCTCTTCACGGCCCTTCCCGCCGGCTCGATTCCGACCTTCCCGAACGTTCCGCCGGCGCCGGCGTCGGTCGCGACGCCGTTCGGCGCGTTCTTCAGTCTCGACGGCGTCCACCCGAGTGCGACGTCGCACAAGCTGGTCGCCAACGCGCTGATCGGGTTCATCAATACGCAGTACGGATCCCATCTCCCGGCGATCCCCTGACGCGAACCGTTCTCGTCACGTGGGGTAACGGGAACGGCACCCGGCGCCAGTCGGGTGCCGTTCTGCTAATGCGACCCGCACTATTCGCAGTTGCGCTCGCCGTGGTCCCCGGGCTTGCGCCCGGGGTTGGCGCCCAGGCCGTCGAACGCACCGACACGCCCAGGCGCGGCACGGTGCGGCTCACCTTCGATCCGCAGACGATGGTCTGGGACGCCGCCTTCACGCCGCAAGGGCGCCGGCCGCTCGGCTGGGCGCTGACCGGGGACACCGTCGGCGCGGCCGCCGGGCCGACCCTGGCGCGCATCGAGCAGGATGTGCGCACCGCCAGCGGTCTCTCCGGCTTCGTGGCGAGCCTGGGCCGGAGCCTGCTCGCCGTGCACGCGGAGCGCCGCGTCACGCCGATCGGCCTGGAAGTCGGCATCACCGACCGGCTGTCGGTGGGCGCCATGGTGCCGCTGGTGCGGGTACAGACGCGCGCGCGGCTCCGCCTCGCCCCGGCCGGGGCGAACCTCGGCGCCAACCCGCGCTGGACCACGGCGGGCGCAGACACGAGCTACGCCGCCTTTTTTGTTCAGTTCGACACCGCCCTCGCTCACCTGGACGACAGCATCGCCGTCTGGTGTTCGACGAGCAATCCGCAGTGCGCCCCCGCGACGACGCTGTCCACTCGCGGCCATGCCGTGCGCGATGCGCTGGATCATTCGGTCTACGGTGTCAGTGGCGAGCCGGCGCCATTTCTCCCCGTCGATACGTCGGATGGCGGCCAGGCGATCGACTCAACGCTTCTCCGCCTCCAAGCCGACCTCGCCACGCTCGGCGCCGGCGGGTTCACGCACGGGTTCCTCCTCCCCACTGGGCCACTCGACGCCGACGGATTGCAATTCCTCCTGGGCGATACGCTGGCCGGCTTCGGGATCGCGCCGTTCCAGGACACGCGCAAGCGGCTGCGCTACTTCCCCGGGGACGCGGAGCTGTCGGCCAAGTATCGCCTCGTGGTGCGCGGACCGTACGCCGCCGCGGTGGCGCTCGTTGTGCGGCTGCCGACCGGCCACCTCGACTCGCCCAACGACCTCCTCGATGTGTCGACCGGCGATCATCAGACCGACGTCGAAGCACGGGTGACCCAGGAGCTCACGGTGGGCGGACGGTTGTGGCTCAACCTCTCGCTGCGGGCGGCGCAGCAGCGCCCCGCCGAGCGGGAGCGGCGGATCGCGCCCGCCGATGCATTCCTCGTCCCCTATGGATCCACCGCGCGACTCAAGTGGGACCCGGGGGACTACCTGCAAGTGGATTTCGCCCCGATGCTGCGGTTGGGCCGATTTTTCGCGGCGGGCGTCACGGCCGGCTATTACACGCGGGCGCGAGATCGCTATGCGTTCCTCAGCCCGCAGGACTCGGCCGCGGTGGCCGCGCGGCTCGGTGGCCCGGTGATGACGACCGTGCTGGAGACAGGCACCGCCGAGCGGCGGCTGCGCATCGGGTGGGCGATGAGCTATCTCGGCCCCGTGTTCGAGGGCGGGGCCTCCATCGAGCAGACCGTCAGCGGCGTGGGGAGCGCGGTGCCGGCGGCGACGGTGTTCCGGGTCGTGATGCGGGTTTCGCGGAAGCTTTTCTGAGCAGCTCCTCGGCGTGCCGGACCGCCGTGGCCATGTCCGGGTCGCCGAGCATGCGCGCCAGCTCGCGGGTGCGGGGCTCTCCCGTCACTACCTGGACGTCGCTCGTCGCCACTCCGCCCTTCGCCCCTTTCGCAATCACCAGCTGGTGATCCGCTGAGGCCGCGATCTGCGGCAGGTGCGTGATTACCAAGACCTGGCGGCCCGGACGCCCCGCGACGGCGGCCAGCGCCTCTCCCACCCGCGCGCCCACCTCTCCACCGATGCCCTGATCCACCTCGTCGAACACGAGCGTGGGCACCGCGTCATGCGCGGCCAGCACGACCTTGAGCGCCAGCATCAGCCGGGACAGCTCCCCACCCGACGCCACGCGGGCGAGCGGGCGCGCGTCGAGGCCGACGTTGAGCTGGATCTCGAAGAGCACCCCCTCCGCACCGTCCCCGCGGGGAGCGGGGAGCGCGGAGAGGGATACGGTGAACCGCCCTCCGGGCATTCCCAAAGCCGGGAGCAGCTCATTCACTGCGTTTTCCAGGCGCCGCGCACCGACTTGACGCTTGCTGGTGAGCGCGGCGCACGCCCGCTGGAAGTCGCGGGCCGCGGTCTCACGCTCCTCCGCGATGGACCGGAGGTCCAGGTCGGCGGTGTCGAGGAGCTCGAGCTCTTTCGCCGACGCATCGCGGGAGGCGAGTACGTCGGGGAGCGATGGCCCGTACTTCTGCTGCAGGCGGTACAGCAGGTCACGGCGCTGCTCCACCGCCGTGAGGCGCCCCGGATCGGCTTCGATCTCGGCCGCGTAGTCCCGCACGGCGGTCGTGAGCTCGGCGACGTTCGCAAACACGGCGTCGAGGAGCTCCCGCCACTTCGCGACTGAGCCATCGAGCCGCTCCAGGCTCCCCAACAATTTGCCCGCGCGGGCGAGTTCCGCCGTCTCGAGGGTCTGCTCGAGCTCCCGGCTCAGGCGGCCGAGCTCATCGGCGTGCGTGAGACGCTTGGCCTCGACCTCGAGGACCTCGTCCTCTCCGGCCTTGGGCGCGACGCGCGTGATCTCCTCCACCACGTGGCGCAGGTAATCCGCTTTGCGCCGCACCTCGTCCTGCCGGTCGTGCAGCTCGCTCTCGCGACGCTCGAGCGCGCGCAATCGCGTCGAGGCATCGCGGACGGCCACCGCCTCCACCGCCGCATCGCCGTAGGCGTCGAGGATGTCGCGTTGGGCATCCGCTCGCAGCAGCGATTGCGTCTCGTGCTGCCCGTGCAAATCGACGAGCAGCGCGCCAAGCTGGGCGAGCACGCCGACGGTGGTGGGGCTGCCGTTCACCCAGGCGCGGGACTTCCCTTCCCCGTGGACTTCGCGCTTGATGACGAGGAGGCCGTCTGCCGCCTCAATGCCCAGCTCGGACAGGGGCGGACGGAGGCGGACAGAGGCGGACGGAGACAATTCGAAGGCGCCCTCGACGACGGCCTTTGCCGCCCCCGTGCGCACCACGTCCGACGACGCGCGCTCGCCGAGCAGCAGGGCGAGGGCGTCGACGAGCATCGACTTCCCCGCTCCGGTTTCGCCGGTGAGGACGTTGAAGCCGGGCTGGAGGGGGAGCGTCACGTCGGCGATGACGGCGAGGTCGCGGACGCGCAGCTCGGTGAGCACTACTTGCGCTCCCGGTCGGAGAGATCGCCCCACTGGAGCTTCTTGCGCATCCGCGCGAAGAAGCCTTCAGGGCCCAGCCGGATGAGGAGCACCGACCGTTCGGCCCGCCGCACGAGCAGGCGCTCGCCGGGCTGGATCGTGGTACCGACCTGACCGTCGAAGGACAGGAGGACGTCGTCGGTCCACGGGGGGATCGGCTCGATCGAGACCGTCGCCGAGGAGGGCAGCACAAGCGGGCGGACCGCGAGGGTGTGCGGGCAGATGGCGGTGAGCACGATCGCGTCCACTCCGGGGACGACGATCGGGCCGCCGGCCGAGAGCGAATAGGCGGTCGAGCCGGTCGGGGTGGAGACGATGATCCCGTCGGCGCTGTACTGGCCGACGTCGTCCCCATCCACCGCCACCCGCAGTCGCAAGACGCGCGCGACGCCGCCCTTGTGCACGACCACGTCGTTCAGCACCAGGGGCTCCGTGCGGCCGCGTCCCTGCTTATCGACGATGCTGGGGAGCAGGCCCAGGCGCGGCTCGGTGGCATAGGCGCGCCGCACGAGCGCGTCCAGGGCCCAGTCGAGATTCTGCGTCGACGCGGTGGTGAGGAACCCGACGCGCCCGAGGTTCACGCCGAGCACGGGGACGTTGGCGCCGTTCAAGGCGCGCGCCCCGCGCAGCAGGGTACCGTCGCCGCCGAGGGTGAGGAGGCATTCGATGGCGGTTGTCGGGGCGAGTCGCTGCGGCTTGGGCTCCGGCCACAGCGGCAGGAGGCCTTCTTCGCTGAACAGGGTGATGCCGACGCGGGGCGCGGCCTGGGCGAGGTGGGCCAGGAGGGCGCCGAGGTCGCGGTAATTGGGATTGCCGACGACCCCGAGATTCATCGCGCCGAGAGGCTCTCCTCGGCGGTAAGGGCGCGGATGCGGGTGGCGATTCCCTGGGCGGTGAGACCGACCGCCTCCAGCTGCTGGGCCCGCGGGGCGTGCTCGAACGTGCGGTCGGGGACGCCGAGGGTGACGACGCGCACCTCCGGCGCGGTGGTCTGCGTGACGGCGGCGACCGCGGCGCCGAAGCCGTTGACGACGGTCGCGTCTTCGACCGTGACCAGCAGCCGGTGGTCCCGCACGAGCGCGTCGAGGACGGCACGGTCCATCGGCTTGAGGAACCGGCAATTCACGACCGCGACATCCAGCCCGTCGGCCGCGAGCAGCTCGGCCGCTCCGAGGGCGGGTTGGCACATCACGCCGACGGCGAGAATGGCGCAGTCCTTGCCCTTGCGCAGCATCTCCCAGGTGCCGTACGGCACCGCCGCGACCTCGGCGGCCGGCGGCGTTTCGCCGGGGGCCTTGTCGCGCGGATAGCGCAGCGAGAACGGCCCGCCGCTGTGTTGCAGCGCGCAGCGCAGCAGCCCGATCAGCTCGGCCCCGTCTTTCGGGGCCGTTACCGTCATGTGCGGCACGGCGAGGAGGTAGGCGATGTCGAACAGTCCCATATGAGTCTGGCCGTCTTCGCCGACGAGCCCGGCGCGGTCCATGCAGAAGATCACGGGGAGCTTCTGGATCGCGACGTCGTGGATGATGCTGTCGTAGGCGCGCTGCAGGAACGTCGAGTAGATCGCCACGATGGGCCGGATGCCCTGCGTGGCGAGGCCGGCCGCGAACGTCGTCGCGTGCGCCTCGGCGATGCCGACGTCGAAGAAGCGACCGGGCCATTTCTTCTGAAAGATATTCGTGCCCGTGCCGGAGGGCATCGCCGCGGTGATCGTCACGAAGTCGGCGTGCTCGGCGGCGAGCTGCGTGATCGCCTCACCGAACACTTTGGTCCACTGCGGCGGGCCGGGGTTGACGGGCTTGAGCTTGCCCGTCACGGGATCGTAGGGTGCGCGGGCGTGGTACTTCTCGAGGTCGGGCTCGGGGAGCGGGAACCCCTTTCCCTTCTCCGTGATCACGTGCACGACCCGGGGCCCCTTGAGGCTCGTCACGAGCTTCAACGCCTCCACGATCCGCGGAATGTCGTGACCGGGGATCGGCCCGAAATACCGGAAGCCCAGCTCCTCGAACAGCATCCCGGGCGACCAGAGGTTCTTGATGCTCTCCTCGATCGTCTTGGCGAACTCCACCAGCCGCGGCCCACCCACCAGGTGGGACGCCTTTTCGATCATCGCCTTGACCCGCTCGCGGATGCGGTTGGTGATCGGGCTGGCGATGATAGAGCCGAGGTACTTGTTGATGGCGCCGACGTTGGGAGCGATCGACATGCCGTTGTCGTTGAGCACCATGATCAGATCGCGCCCGGAGTGGCCGGCGTTGTTCATCGCCTCGTAGGGGAGCCCGCAGGTCAGCGCGCCGTCGCCGACGACCGCGACGACCTTGAACTCCTCACCCTTCAGGTCCCGGGCGGTCGCCATTCCCAGCGCGGCCGACAGGCCCGTGCCCGCGTGGCCGGCGCCGAAGTGATCGTGCGGGCTCTCGGTGCGGCGCAGGAAGCCGCTCAGGCCGCCCGGCTGGCGCAGCGTCGGGAACTGGGCGTTACGCCCCGTGAGGATCTTCCACGGATAGCCTTGATGCCCCACGTCCCACACGATGCGGTCGTGGGGGGAATCGAAAACGTACAGCAACGCGATCGTCAGCTCGACGACACCGAGCCCCGCGCCGATGTGACCCCCGGTCTGGGAGACGACGTCGATCAGCCGCTGCCGCACCTCGGCGGCGAGCGCGGGGAGCTGCTCGAGGGAGAGCCGCTTGATGTCTTCGGGACCGCGAATGGCTTCGAGCAAGGGCATCAGTTTGGCCGTGTCACGATGTAGTGGGCCAGCGCCACCAGCACGGGGGAAACTAACCCCGCTTCCCGCAGGTGGTCTACGGCCTGCGCCGCCCGGCGCTCCGCCTCGGCCCGCGCGGCCCCCACGCCCAGCAGAGTGACGAAGGTGGACTTGGCCAGCACCGCGTCGCGCCCGGCGGTTTTGCCGAGCTGGGCGGAGGTGCCGGTCGCGTCGAGCACGTCGTCGGCAATCTGGAACGCGAGGCCGATCGCCTCGCCGTACGCCCGCAGCGCGGCGACGTGCCCGGGCGGCGCCCCCCCGCCCCCCCCGCCCCCCCCGCCCTCCCCGGCCGCCAGGCCGCCGATCACGCAGGCGGCGGCGATGAGCGCGCCGGTCTTGCGGCGGTGCACGTCGTAGAGGTCCGCGACGGGCAGCCGCCGGCCCTCGCCTTCCAGGTCCAGCACCTGCCCGCCGATCATCCCGCCGGCCCCGGCCGCGCGGAACAGCTCCAGCGCGACGGCGCGGCGGCGGGCCGGCTCCAGCCCGAGGGCCTCGCAGCCGTCCGCCAGTACCCGGGCCGCAAGGCCGACCATCTGGAAGCCAGCGCGCGTCGCCGTGGGGACGTCGAACGCGCGATGGACCGTCGGCCGGCCGCGGCGCAGATCATCGTTGTCCATGCAGGGGAGGTCGTCGTGCACGAGGGAATACGCGTGGACGACCTCGACCGCGGCGCCGAGCTCCGCGATGGCGCCGTGGCTGCCGCCGAGCGCCTCGTACGCTGCGAACACGAGCGTGGGCCGCAGGCGCTTTCCCGCGCTGAGCAGCGCGTAGCGGACCGCGCCGGCGACGGCATCGTCGAACAGCGCGCCGGCGCGCTCGCCCCAACGCTCCAGCACCGCGTCCACGCGGCTGCGGGCGGCGGCCAGGTAGGCCTCGACGCCGCGCTCAGCGGTCGAGGTGCTCAAGAACCTTTTTGACCTTCAACTCGGCCTGGGCGAGGCGCTCGCGCGCCGCGCGCAGGCGCTCGACGCCTTCCTCGAACAGCTTCAACGCCTCATCGAGGTCCAGCTCCGGCGCCTCGAGGCGCCGCACGATCTGCTCCAACCGCTCGAGCTGGGCGGCGAGGTCCTGGGGATCGGCGGCGGCGGAGGGAGACATCAGGACGGCTCCGCGCGCGCCGGCACTTCGCCGTCGCTGACGCGCAGGCGAAAGGCGAGCCCGGGCGCGAACTGCGCCACGCGCCGCAGCACGTCGCCCCGGACATCGCGGGCCACGGCATAGCCGCGCCCGAGGATCTTGAGCGGGCTCAGCGCGTCGAGGTGCGCACCGTGGGCCGCGAGGCGATCACCGAGTCGCTCGAGGCGCCGCTCCAGCGCGCCGACGAGCCGGTCCTGGCTCCGGGCCAGCAGGTCCCCGGCGCGTTGCGCGCGCGTGGTGAGTCCACGCGCGAGGCGCTCCCCCACCCGCTCGAGGGCGGCGCGCACGTCGGCCCGGTCCGGGGTCGCCGCTTCCGCGGCGGCAGACGGTGTGGGTGCGCGCCAGTCGGCGACGAGGTCGCACAGCGTGACGTCGGTCTCGTGACCGACCGCCGAGATGACCGGCACGGCAGCAGCGGCGACCGCCCGCGCGACGCGCTCGCGGTTGAAGGTCCACAGGTCCTCTTTCGAGCCGCCCCCGCGCCCGATGATCGCGACGTCCACGGCCAGACGCCGCAGCGCCGCCAACGCGGCGCACAGCTCGGCTTCGGCCCCGTCCCCCTGCACCTGCGCGGGCAGCACGATCAGCTCGGCGACCGGCCAGCGCCGCCCCACGACGGCGATGATGTCCTTGAGCGCGGCGCCGTCGGGGCTCGTGATCACGGCGATGCGCCGCGGGAAGCGCGGCAGCGCGCGCTTGCGACCGGGCTCGAGCAGGCCGTCGCGCGCCAGCGCGGCCTTCGCCTTCTCGAACGCGAGCTTCCAGAGGCCGCCCTCTTCGGTCGAGAGCAGCTCGTACACGGTGAGGCGGAACTCGCCCTTCTCGTCCCATACCGTCGGCTGGCCGAACGCGAACACCTGCGTCCCCTCGCTCGGCGGCGCCGGGAGGCGGCGGTTGTCGCGGCCGAACATCACGCAGCGCAGCTGCGCGGCCTTGTCGCGCAACGCGAAGTACCAGTGGCCGCTCTGCCACGCCTTGAACCCGCTCACCTCCCCGCGGACCCACAGCGGCGGCAGCCCCGCCTCGACGACGGCGCGCGCGCGCCGCGTCACCTGGCTCACCGACCACGCCCCCTCGGGCGAGGCGGCGGCGAAGAGGTCTAGCGGTCGGCCCACTGGCGCGCCGCCTGGACGGTGTTGTAGAGCAGCATGGTGATGGTCATCGGCCCGACGCCGCCCGGCACCGGGGTGATCGCGGCCGCCACGCGGCGGGCCTGGTCAAAGTGCACGTCGCCGACGAGACGGTGCCCCGATTTCAAGGACGGGTCGTCGACGCGGTTGACGCCGACGTCGATGACGACGGCGCCCGGCTTGATCATGTCGCCCGTGACGAACTGCGGCTTGCCGATGGCGACGATGAGGATGTCCGCCTGGACGGTCACCGCACCGATGTTCCGGGTGCGCGAGTGGCACACCGTGACGGTGGCATTCCCGCCGGGTCCGGTTTGCAGCAGCAGCGCCGCCATCGGCTTCCCCACGATGTTGGAGCGGCCGACGACCACGGCGTGCCGGCCGGTCGGATCGACGCCGCTTCGCAGCAGCAGCTGCTGCACGCCGTACGGCGTCGCGGGCCGGAACCCGGTCGGATCCCCGATGGAAACTTTTCCCACGTTCGTGGGGTGGAAGCCGTCGACGTCCTTGCGGGGATCAACGCGCAGCAACACCCGGTGCTCGTCGACATGCTTGGGCAGGGGCAGCTGAATCAGCATGCCGTGGATCTTGGGGTCGGCGTTGAGGCGATCGATGAGCGCGAGCAGCTCCGCCTCGCTCGTTTCCTTGGGCAGCCGGATCGTCTCGTGGTGGAGGCCTGCCTCTCCGCAGGCCCTGCCTTTCATGCGGACATAGACCTGGGACGCGGGGTTGTCGCCCACGAGGACCACCGCCAGCCCCGGCGTCACGCCCTGGGCCGTGAGGGCGGCGATCTCCGCCGCGAGCTCACCCCGCATCTCCCGACCGATCGCCGTGCCGTCGATGAGTTTCGCGCTACTTGGCAACGTTCACCGCCCGTGTCTCGCGGACCACCACCACCTTGATCTGCCCCGGATACTGCACGTCCTGCTCGATGCGGCGCGCGATGCGCTCCGCGAGGTCGTTCGCCCCGCCGTCGTCGATGGCGGTGGGCGACACCACCACGCGCACCTCGCGGCCGGCCTGGATCGCGAACACCTTCTCCACGCCGGTGAACTCCGCCGCGATGCGCTCCAGGTCCGTCATCCGCTTCATGTAGGTCTCGAACGCCTCGCGCCGCGCCCCGGGGCGCGCGCCCGACACCGCATCGGCGGCCTGCACGATGACGCTGATCGGGGAGCCGTGGGGGACGTCGTCGTGGTGCGCCGCGATGCAGTTGATGACGATGGGGTGCTCCCCGTACTTCGTCGCCATCTCGATGCCGAGCTGGACGTGGGTGCCGTCGTGCTCGTGCGTCAGGCCCTTGCCGACGTCGTGCAGCAGCCCGCCGCGCTTGGCGAGCTGCGTGTCGAGCCGCAGCTCGCCCGCCATCATGCCGGCGAGCCAGGCGACTTCCTTCGAGTGATCGAGAATGTTCTGCCCATACGAGGTCCGGTATTTCATGCGGCCCACCAGCCGGGTCAGCTCCGGATGCATGCCGCGGATCCCCGTCTCGTAGATCGCCGCCTCGCCCGCCTCGACGATGCCCGTCTCGATCTCTTCCTGAACCTTGCTCACGATCTCCTCGATGCGGCCCGGATGGATGCGCCCATCCGCGATGAGGCGCTCGAGGGCGAGCTTGCCGACGGCGCGCCGCACGGGATCGAAGCACGAGATCACCACCGTGTCGGGCGTGTCGTCGATAATCACGTCAACGCCGGTGGCCGCCTCGAACGCCCGGATGTTGCGTCCCTCGCGCCCGATGATGCGCCCCTTCATGTCGTCGTTCGGCAGCGCCACCGCGGCCACGGTCGACTCGGCCGTGTGCTCGACGGCGATGCGCTGAATCGCCAGCGCCACGATCTTCTTCGCTTCGCGCTCGGAGGTCTTGCGCGCCTGTTCGCGGATGTCCCGCACCAGCGCCGCCGCCTCGCTGCGCGCCTCCTCCTCGAGTCGACGCATCAGCTCTTCCTTGGCCTCCTGCGCGCTCAACCCCGCGATCTGCTCGAGGCGCGTACGGGCATCCTGCTCCCGTCCGGCCAGTGCGCGCTCGCGGTCGAGCAGCTTCTGGTCGCGGCGCTCCAGCTCGCGGTCCCGCTCCTGGTGGGCGGCGGCGTGCTGCTGCAACGTCGTCTCACGGCCGTCGAGATCCAGGCGACGGCGGGAGAGGTCGCGCTCCAGCCCCTCCCGCGCCTGGATCAGCTCTTCCTTGGCGGCGAGGGTGAGCCGCTGGCGCGCTTCCTCGAGCAGGCGCTCGCGCTCGGTCGCCGCCACCGTCGCGGCCCGGCTGATCAGCCGGCGGCCGACAATGTAGAAAGCCGTCCCCGCGGCAACGACGCCGGCGAGAACGGCCGCAATGAGGCTGAGCCAGTGAGGCATATGCATCTATCTCCGGCATCACGCGCGCGGGGCGCGCGTGGGAAGTGTCCGTCCGAGACGTCAGACCTCAGACGTCTGATGTCTGATGTCTTTGCGTTTTCCCGGCGGCAACAGCTTCGCCAGGTCGTCGGCGAGGGTCGCCAGCCGCGCCGCGACTTCCCGCTCACCCTTGCGGACCTGGAACAGCTCGTTGGTGATGTCGAGCGCCGCCAGGATCGCCGCCTTGTGCGTCTCGACGATCGGCCCCTGACTGAGCACTTTCTTCAGCGCCTGGTCCACGAAGCCCGCGACCTCGCGCGTGTACTCCGGCGGCAGGTCGGAGCGCACGGTGTATTCTTCCCCGCCGATCATCACTTTGACCGCGTGCTTTTTGGTGGTCATCGGGCCCCTACGGCTCCCCCACCGTTCCCCGACGATTCGCGGGCCTGCTCCTCGAGAAACGTGAGCCGGCCGAGGAGGCTGTGCACCCGCGAGCGCGCCGCTTCGACCTTGAGGCGCAGCTGCTTGTTCTCGCCCTCCAGCTCGGCGAGGCGGTTGCGCGTCTCCGGATCCACGCGCGGCGCGCCACTGCCGCGCCCCGACAGCTCGCGCAGCTCGGACTCGGCCTTCAGGGCGCGCGTCCGCCACGCGGCCAACTCGTCCGCGATGCCGCGGACAACGGCCTCCAGCTGCTCGATCGCCTGCAGCTCAGCTCTCTCGCCGCCGAACGTCAAGCTCCTCCTCCAACGCCTTGAGGGCCGCTGTGATCACCTTCTCCACCTCGCCCTCGCGCAACGTGCGCGTCGGCTCCCGGAACGTGAGGCGCCAAGCGACGCTCCGCGCCCCGCCCTTGAGCTTCGACCCGCGGTACTCATCGAACACCTCCAGGTGCTCGAGCAGCTTCCCGCCCACCCGCCGCAGCACCACCGCCACAGCCTCCGCCGCGACGCCTGCCGGCAGCACCAAGGCCAGGTCGTGGACAATGGCGGGCGTGGTCGGCAGCGGTCGATACGTGGGCCGCTCCGGGGCGCTCTCACTCACCCGCACCTCGAACCCGAACAGCGGCGCCGCCCACCGTGGCGCATCCGCCTCCAGCGGTCCGGCCCACCCCAGCGGCACCCCTCCCGCCGTGGCCGCCCATCCAGCCCCGTCCTGGAGCGCTTGCACCACCGCCCCCGGGGCGGCGACCTGAACCGCTAACTCAAAGTGATACTTGAGGTCCCATAAGTCCATATCAGGTACTTTCGCATCTCCGTCCGACCAGTGCCCCGGCCGCCGCGCCCCGGTCAAAACCCCTGCCACCGAGGTCCATTCTTCGGGCGCCCCCTTCACTCTTCCCTCTTCCGCCTTCCCCTTCTTGAAGACCATCCCGACCTCGAAGAGCCGGACATCCCGGACGCTTCCCGCCCAGTTGTGCTCCACCCGTCGCACCAGACCCGGGAGCAGCCGGGATCGCAGGTGCGACTCCTCCGCCGAGAGCGGGTTGCGGATCTCGACGGCGTCGGGGCCATCGGGCGCGCCGAGCGGGATGGTGCGCGCTTCCAGCATCCCGGCGCGGACCAGCTGCTCGCGCACGCGCGTCCGGGCCTGCATCGGCGGGGCATCGGGCACGGTGCCGGGCCGATAGGGGCGCAGCTCGTCCGGGAGCGCGTCATAGCCGCGCAACCGGGCCACTTCTTCGATGAGATCCACTTCGCGGGTGACGTCCGGCCGCCAGCCGGGCACCTGCACCGCGAGCCGCTCGTCTTTGGGCGCCGCGACGAAGCCGACGGCCGAGAGCAAGCGCTCGACGTCGCCGCGCGGAACGTCGACGCCGAGGAGGTGATTGACGCGCGCGGGGCGCAGGAAGACGGTGCGCGGCTGTTCCGGCTTGGGCCACAGGTCGAGCGGCGCCTCCCGCAATTCCCCACCCGCGACCGCGGTGATGAGCTCGATGGCGCGACGCATCGCGTCGGGCATCCCGAGCAGATCGATGCCGCGCTCGAAGCGGTAGCTCGACTCGCTCGTGAGTCCGAGCGCGCGGCGGGTACGCCGGATGCGCGTGGGCTGGAAATAGGCGCACTCGAGGACGAGATCGGTGGTCTTCTCGCTCACCTCCGATTCGGCACTCCCCATCACGCCCGCGACGATGGTGGGGCGTTCGGCATCGCAGATGGCGGTCATCTCCGCCGTCAACTTCCGGGCGACGCCATCGAGCGTGGTGATCGGCTCGCCGGCCTTGGCGCGGCGGATCACCACCGCGGGCCCGCGCAGCCGGGCGAGGTCGAACGCGTGCAGCGGTTGGTTCAGCTCGAAGAGGATGTAGTTGGTCGCATCGACCACGTTGGTGATGGAGCGCTGCCCAACGGCGGCGAGCCGCGCCCCGAGCCAGGCGGGGCTGGGCCCGACTCGCACCCCGCGGATCACCGCGGCGATGTACCGAGGACAGCCCTCCGGGTCTTCGAGGCGGACCGCGACACCGTCGACCACCCCTTTGTCGGATTGTCCGCCCCTCGCTGCGCTCGGGGTGACCGCTTCGCTCGGGGTGACGGCCCGACCACCGGGAATCGCGGGCAACTTCACGGTCCCGCCCAGCACCGCCGCCACCTCTCGCGCCACGCCCTTGTGGCACAGCAGGTCGGGGCGGTTCGCCGGGATATCGAGAATGAGCTGATCGTCGCTGATAGGCACGGCGTCGAGGAAGCGGGTGCCCGGAGCGGCCGCCGTGTCGAGCTCGAGGATCCCGGCGTGGTCCTGGCCCAATCCGAGCTCCTTCGCGGAGCACAGCATCCCGTTGGACTCGACGCCGCGAATCTTGCGGCGCTCGAGCTTGAGCCCGCCCGG